>Ga0209208_10008736_pt1 | contig 13446 bp, 12 predicted proteins | sample S1TSphfallax_3_FD_187694 | JGI IMG/M metagenome (GOLD analysis project Ga0209208, IMG submission 187694) | Host-associated microbial communities from peat moss isolated from Minnesota, USA - S1T2_Fd - Sphagnum fallax MG (SPAdes) (version 2) | ecosystem: Host-associated > Plants > Peat moss >...
AGAGTATAACTAAGAGGCATTGATTGGTTCATGGACTTAATTCAATATTAATCAAAGACTATTACCATAATTTGTGAATAATTTGTTTTATATTTTTAGATGTAAGCATTGAATGTGGGCATGCCCCCAATTTTTTCAAACCCTAATTTTGCAATACCTACATCGATCGTTTGTAGTTACTATTAGGGTGATTTTGCCTTTATTTATGTAATGTAATATTATTAGTTTACCACGGTAAGCTTATCATAACAATTACATAAATCTATATTGTGCGTAATTAAATTTTCAAGATGATGAATATTGAAGAAGAAGAGTTGCTATTGGTTATGTGTAGTAGCCAAATGAGTTACATTTTTATTTTTTTTGACAAAAACCTCATATAAAAATTATGTTGTAGTCATAACTTTTACACAATACAAATTGTGTAAAAACACAAGTTAAGATTCAATAGGGTTTAGGGTTTTAGGGTTTTGTACAGTTCCAATTGCACAAATACAAGAGATCCTCTCTTGTCTATTTTACACTGGAATATTCTCATCTCCTAGTGACACTTTTGTGGCTCTTAATCCTACGCGCACTTTTGTGGCTCCTGAGACAAATGTGGACTACATGCATTTTCTCATCTTCTCCTTTTTTCCTTCTTCTCTCTCTCTCTCTCCCTCCCTCTCTCTCTTTCTCTAGCCTCTCCTCCTCTCTTCGCAAAACCCAAGAAGAAAAAGCTTTAAAAAAAAAACCCCAATAACAAAAACAAAACAAAGAGTTCTTTCAGTGCACGCAATCCCTTTCTTTCTTCTCGCAATTCCCCTTTGAGAACGAAATGATCAAGTCTCTAAGCCTCGCAATACCCAAAGCTCCTGTTGCTGTGGCTGTTGTTGCTGCTGCTGCTGCTGCTCATCATCATCCTCATCCTCATCAACTCCCTCCTCCTCTTTGCCTCGTCGCCAATTCCTTGCGCTTCTCCGCTCCGGGTGGCAAGAAGGTTTGCGCCCAGCAGCGTTGCCGACTCGTCAGAACCATGGCATCTTCTCCTTCTGCGGGCGGTACAAAAGTGCAGAAATCGGAGGAAGAATGGAGAACGGTTCTTAACCCTGAGCAGTTCCGTATTCTTCGTGAGAAGGGCACAGAGTGAGTACTTAACTTCTTACTGTTGAACAAATGGAGGATTTTGTTCTCCTCCTCTTGCTAGTAGTCTGAGAAACACTGCTCGAGTTTATGGCAGAATAAGCATGCAAAAAGCCCTTGGCAGGAGAAGTTAAGCTGCCTTGGCTAGAGGATGCTTCTTCTTCTTCTTCTTCTTCCTTCTCGTTGTTGTTGTTGTTGTTTGTTTTTTTAGGGTTTTGAATTCTCATCAAGTCTCTCCGAGGTTCTTGTTGTCCAGAGGTTAAATTGGCTACGTGCTGTGGGGATGTCAGATGGGCAGGAACAGGCCAGTATAACAAGCACTATGATGAGGGAGTCTATGAGTGTGCGGCATGTGGAACTCCATTGTACAAGTCTACAACCAAGTTTGATTCTGGCTGTGGCTGGCCGGCTTTCTTTGAAGGCCTTCCTGGTGCCATCACAGAAACTGTAGGCTCTTCAAAATGTTAATGCCCTTGTTTGTGCATAATCTGGTTATCAGTCTTTGGGTCACAGGTTATTTTGTTCTATGGTTGTTGTGTGGATGTTTTGTAGGCAATTTGCATGTTTTATGGTCTTGTATTTGTGCAATTGGAACTGTACTTGTTGCATGCTTCCAATTGACTCTTGTATTGTTGTGTCGGGTTGGATTGTAGCCCGATGCAGATGGCAGGCGCACTGAAATTACATGCACAGCATGTGGAGGTCATTTAGGCCATGTTTTCAGAGGCGAAGGCTTCAAAACTCCAACCGATGCCCGGCACTGTGTGAATAGCATCTCATTGAACTTCACTCCAGCAAACAAATAGGATTTTCCACTGGGTGCTGACTATCTGATATTGTGGAGATTTTCACTGTGACTTTATCAGAGATATGGTGATGGCTTGATATTGTTCAAAACAGATGTTTTTTTGAGACATGTATGGGCTTGTGTTGTTTGGATGGTTACATAAAAGGAAACTCCAATCTCTGTCTCAACTGATTTGATGAGTCCCACAAAGCATGACTACCCATTCATGAGTTGGTCTGTAAGAAATAAAAGCAGTCTTGGTGTATAGCTGTCTCTCTTTTATCCATTTTGTAACTTCCATTTACATGGTTGAATCTTTTGGTTTAGGATTTCATGGTGTGGTGGACCAACTGTGTTTGCAAACAGATGAGAGTATGCAGATTTTAATCCATAGCCACTTTTCTTAGAGATTCTTCACGCAAAACACCGGAGGTCAAGGCATTTTGTGATGAGAGCTAAGGCAAATCTCAGTTGTAACAGCAGACATCAGTTGCCTAAATGTGTATGGGTGTGGTGGATGTTGTCATGGCAGTGTAGTAGGTCTTGGAGGGAGTGCTTACAAGGCCTTTCAAACCTTGCAAGCTGCCACTGCCTCTAAGGTGTAATAGAAATACCCATTTTCTTTGAGGTACACTAGATTTTTTTCTGCTGTGAAAGGGCCTAGTGACTCACTAGGAGGCAGAATGTGGCCCTTAGAGCAGGTTTTCTAAGTATGGAACTGGATGCAGGGCATGGACTTCATGTCTGCACAAGGGACCCTTGACTACATTCACCAAACCCTTGATTTTACAAGTGAGAAATTCATCAGTATAATGCTCTGCTTTAGCAGATCTGCACTTGCTCATTGGGAAATTGCAGGATGGAATGCGACCCGCCTGAGCCTTCTCTGAGAAATCTGGTACCTTTGGCAATCCATTGGAGCTTCCTGCTGCTGATGTTATGCATGGCAAGTACAAATTGCTGGCTTGTCAGTTCTTTGGAAGGGAATCTTTGCTAGTGAAAAATGCTCTGTAGTCCCACTGCTTTTCAGCTTTTGCCCCCACCAATCTACAGGGTGAATCACCAAAATGGATCATGTTCTTTTTTGTCAAAGTGTTCTTGTGGAATTTTCCCTCCAATCCTGTCAATATATTAGTGAAAGCTCAAACATTGTTGTTGGGTCTGTGAATAATTTCTCTGGCAGAGTTGTAGGACATATTGTTTTGCCTTGATGGTTCACAGCTGTAATGCATGCTGCAGGGGGTGCATAGTAGTTCCTGATGCTAGGTTGAGTCCCAACAGTGATGGAAAGGGCAACTCAAACCACTTTTATGGGACAAAATTTGGGACACATTTGAAGTGCTAAGTAGCAACATAATTAAGGGAATAGAGGCATGGCCAGCAGCAATGTTACCAAGTAAACAACAGTTCAACATACAGGATGTTGGATTAAGACAATTATGTGTAGTGTAATGACCTTGAAGGAGGCTGTTCTGGGAACAAAGCCCCACATGATGAGGCAGGAACCCAGCATTGGACCCAAATGCACAGAACAGCCCCATTTGGTCCTTATCCCGCACAAAGAACCAATAGAAGTTTGCTTTTACGAATGGGTGGGTGTGATTAACTTGAGGGGAGAGGAGGCACTTTATGTGGAACCTTATGGGTAAGCTGCCTCTTTGTGTTGAGGGAGAAATTTTATGATTGCCAATGTGTTTGCTGTCAGTGCATGCAGGCTGATCACCTTTGTCTCCAGAAAGGCCAACTTCCCAACTAGATGGATGCTTCAACATTCATTCAGAGAAAAACTGTACACTGGGTTGCAGGAAACAATCCACTAAACCAAAAATGTCCCTGAATTGCAGCCCCAATTTCAGCCTAGCATATCAGAGGAGCTCCAGTGGAACTCAAAGTGGAGGTACACATCTCAGAAGCTCATCAACTTCAAAGAGTTTTTCCTCAAGAGATTTATTGCATGGATAGTAGTGCAGATATAGACTGTGGTTTCAATATCTTGCTGACCATATCTTGAGAACAAAATGCTTCCCAAAGATTAGCACTTTCTTTCATCTCTTTGATCCTCCTCCCAAAACTGTTCTGGCATATCCTATGCTTCCCAAATATTTGACACTTTTCTTTCATCTCTTGAATCCTTCTGCAAAAACCAAGTTCTGGCATCCTATTCTTCCTTCCCAAATGATAATCAACACTTTTCTTTCATCTCTTCAATCCTTCTGCCAAAACAGTTCTGGCATCCTCTTCTTCTGCCTCAATCTCTCGACTCCAAAGACCGATAAGCCCATGCCAAAGAGTGGCAGGGCAGAAGATGAGAAACAGTGTGCGTGCAAGCATAAAGAAAGTGGCCATCATCCATCCCAGGATAAAACGGATGGTGTCCGAGTCATAGATCCGACCAAAGATGGGAATAAACTGCAATGTTGGCGCTCGCAGAAAGTAGTCCTTCTGCACTTTGATTTTCTTCACCGTCTTCCCTCCCTGCACACCCCCAAGAAAAGAAAAACGAACCAAATCACTTGAAACTTTCCTCAACAATCAGAAAAACAAACCAAGTTCTGGGCTTCAAGCTCCAAGAGCTCAACCAACCTCAAGCTGCAATGAGGTTGGTCAACCAAAGCTTCAAGCTCAAGAGGTTTGGTTTGACCAAGCCCTCAAAAACCCAACTTAGGTTATATGGCATTGGAGTTTGTCATGATGAAACCAACCTCTACTCGCCAGTCTTCGAGCTGAAGGAGAGTGTTGAACTTCAAGGACACAGTTGCTCCCAGAGACAACCAGGGTCGAGTATCGACTGTCATTTCCAGGGCCATACAGTTCTGGGTGTCATCATAGATTATCCGGTGAAATACGACACCCTGGTAGTTCACTGCAAGCTCTGCAAATTGGTAGATGGCAATCAAATCTCTCAAACCTCCATTAGTGTTGATATAAAAGTGGTAGAACTGCACATCTGGTGTGAAGTACTTGTGTAATACTGCTGCCTGCCTCCTCAGTGTGGGCTTCTCCACCAGCCCTCGCACGACATACTCGATGTCAGTCCGTGGATCCTCCATTCAAACCTTGACAAAAAAACTCCAAAACCACAAGATTCAAGCAAATGGGGTAGTAAAAATTACTTCACAAATTGCCACAAAACAAAACAACCACCCAAAAATCACACAATTAGCAATCTCCACCACGTAAATCCAACCAAACTCCAACCAAACTCCAACCAATCCACCATGCAAATGCAACCAAAACTCCAAGCAAATTCACCATGCAAATGCAAACAAAACTTCAAGAGTACATACACCAAAGAAAAAACTAGGTACTAAGTGAGGGGGAAGAAAAAACACAAAAAACACCAGATGCAGCAAATGGGTAGTAGATACAAGAAATAGTAATACAATTTGCACAGAACAACAGTTTGCAACTTTGTAACCCCCAACAAAAAGCTCACAATTAGCAAGCCCTCCTCCTCATGACATGCATGTAAAACTCCCAGAGTTCCAAAGTGAAAAAAGTCACAGTGGGGAATTGACACAAGCAAGAGCTTACAGCTAACTTAGAGATCTTTCCAAGAGCACTGGAAGTGTTCATTTTTGTTCTTTTTTTCTTCATGGCAAGTGGCAAACATGCATGTGTGAAGTATCATTTCTTGAATGGAAGTGATGAACTCCACTCCTCCTCTAAAACAACCTTAATTGCTAAGTTGTTTCTCCAAATGAGGTTGTTGTTCTCCATGGATGAAAAAGTTAGGCTAAAGAAGGTGCCCCCTCCAAATGAGGCTGTTCTCCATGGATGAAAAAGTTAGGCTAAAGAAGGTGCCCCTCCAACTTATACCAAATTTTTTGTTTTGTAGTCTCTTGTTACTACTTAAGTACATTTGGTTTCTTTTACAAAATCTAAGTGTTATTTATTCTCCCTAGTTAAATTTTTGGAATATGAATTATGTAGAAGTTTAACTAGTAAAATATACATGTTATGCCAACAAATAGAAGTTTAACCCCCCCAAAAAAAAGGTTTAACCAAGAGATATAAATTTAGTTTTAAAAAAAAGGTTTAGCCAAGAGATATAAATTTAGTTTTTAAAAAAAGGTTTAGCCAATAAATAGAAGTTTAGCCAGTAAAATATATAAGTTTTGCTATGAAATAGAAGTTTAACCAAGAAGAAACATAAATTTAGCTAAGAGATAGAAGTTTAACCAATAAGATACATAGGTTTATTCAATAGATAATAATTTAACTAGTAAAATATATTAATTTTGCTAAGAGATAAATGTTTAGCAAAGAATTACAAGTTTAACCAAGAAAAAATATAAGTTTATCCAAGAGATATAAATTTAGCCAAGGGACAGAAGTTTGGCTAGTAAAATATATAGGATTAGCCAATAGATAAAATTTTAGTCAAAAATTATAACTTTAACCAAGAAAAAATATAAGTTTAGCCAAAAGAATTTAGCCAAGAAAACAAAAGTTTAGCCAAAAAAAAGTTTAGCCAAAAGGAGATAAGAGTTTTGCCAAGGTGAGTAAGGGATTAGTTGTTAATTTGTAGTTAGGGCTAAGATTTAGGTCAATAGGGTAGCTAGTTGGGTGGGTAGTACATGGAGGTCAGGGTTGGGAAAAATGGGCAACAGAAAAAAAAAGTAAAATGATCAAAGGTCAGCAGCCAGAAAAGATTGACTGTGGTAAAATGTTGGGTAACGTAAAGTAAAGAGACGGATGAAAAAGAGGCGAATCATCCAGCTCATCCTACGGACAGAACAGCCCAACTGGTGCAGTCATGGGGGCTGGTTCACTCTGGCCCTTAAAGTGAACGAATGAAAACTCCGACCGTAAAATTGGGGTCCCCTAAAGTGAACGAATGAAAACTCCAAACGTAAAATTGGAGAGCAAACCAAGAGGACAGATGCAAAACAGTTATCGTCATAAAGTGAGCGAACGAAATGACGACGAGAACAGAGCACAAACGAGGACGGACGCAAAACAGTTACCGTCGCAAATTGAACGAACGAAGACGAACGAAAGAGCGAGGGGGCAGTGCAAGGAGAGGGAGAGAGAGGGAAGGGAGTGTGGTGTTGTTTCTCGCTAACGTTTCTGTGTCTCTGAGCTTGTTTTTTCCATTTTCTTGTGCGTCTCCAATTTGCCGGAAAGCCCAGGAGTACTTTATCCAAGCCTTGGCAGTTCGGAAATGCTATTTTTTTTTTCCTGTGGGTCGTGGCCAGTTTTAGTTCTAGTTTCTCTTCTCTGAGCCAGACACAGCAGCTCTCTTCAAAATGGCGGAGCTTCGACCCAGCAAAAGAGCGAGAGAAGATGATACTGGAGGAGTATCCGAGACGGAGGAGCAAAGTTCTCGTCGTGCTCCAGTCGTGGTTTTTGCACATGGTGCTGGCGGGAATTCATCTCACGAGTGGATGGTCAGGTCTGGTTCCTATACTTTTGTCTTCTTCTCTTCTGCTTTGCTTTTGTCCAATTGTGAAATGCCCTCCTTGCCATTCTTCTCTTCCGTCTCTTTTTTCATTTCTTTTCGTTCTCTGTCCGGTTACCTACTATCTATTAGCTCTGTCGCTGTGACCCCTTTTTTTCCTATGACTGCTGATGCAAGTGAAACCTTGTGGGTACGCTACCTTAAACCCTAAACCCTAAACCTCAAACTCCAAAAGAACTCTTGTATACATGAGGATTTGATGTATGCATTTTGCGTTCACACAACAAAAAAGAAAACTGATGCAGGGGTTGTGGGCATGTGAGGCAGATGGAAGGAGCTTCTAGCATCTGCCACCAATGCTGTAGAGGTGGTCACATTCGACTATCCTTGTAAGCCTTTTGTTGTAACCATGTTGTTTATCCCTTTTTCTGCACCATCAATTGTTGGGTTATCCATTCATGATGCAAAAGGAGATACATGAGAGACATCATTTCATAATGCAATTGGAAATTCAACTGCAGATTGTGCCAATGGAAAGCGAGGTCCACCTCCAAAAGCAGAGAAGTTGGTGGACAGCCACATAGCTGAGATTGAGAAAGCTGTTGAAAAGCATTCAGGTCATCCTTTGGTGCTCATTGGCAAATCCATGGGCTCAAGGTTTTTTCTTCCTGTTTCTCCCCTTCTCTGTAGGGCTTCAGACTTTTGTACTGGCATTGTCTTACCCTTTGGTGCTCATTGGCAAATCCATGGGCTCAAGGGTTCTCTTTCGGTCTTCCTGCCTCTCTAGGGCTTCAGACTTTTGCACCTGCACATCGTCTTAGATGTTGTAGACTGTAAATCCCAGCAGCAGCTGAGAACCAAGTCCTCATGAGCATTGAAGTCTTGTCAGTCCTTTTTCCATTCCACCAAATTGGAAGTTTACAGGAGAAACCTGTAAACTCTGTAGGAATGACATCTTGGATCCAAGTTCAGGACACAATTTCTATCTATAATACAATTGTGCTGTATTTGGGCTTGTCTGAAGAGGGTAAAGGTGTGGTGGGGGAAAGGGTGAGCTGCATGGTTGCAGGTAAGAAAGACACCAAAGTTGCAGCAGTGGTGTGTTTGGGTTACCCCCTGAAGGTGACCTAACTCCACCCTCTCTTACTACAGTCTCTATTATACTTCTTTGACACTCCTTGAACCTCGGTGTTATTGTTTTCTGTCATCCTTGAACCCTGATATTGTTTCGTAAGTTTCAGTCCTCCTCCATTTCCTTACAATGAATTAGTGATGGTGTTTTTTTTCCACCCCCACAACAGGGAGCTAAGGGACCACTTCGTGATACAACACTGTTAGAGCTTCAAGCTCCAGTCTTGTTTGTGCAGGTACTGTAAGGGGGGTGGGGGCATTTTTTTTATACCTGAATTCTCATGTGTTGAATGGGTGATATTGTGCTCTCCAGGCTATGCCTGTACAACAACAAACCAAAAGTCATAATCATTGTGGGTTTTGGCAGGGAAGCAAGGACAACATGTGCCCCTTGAATGAACTTGAGAAGGTCAGGAAGAAGATGACAGTCAAAAATGACCTTCATGTGGTTGAGGGTGGAGACCACTCACTGAAACAAAGCAAGCGAGTTGATGGCATGACTCAGGATGATGCTGAGAGGAGTGCACTAGACCATATTCAGCGATTTCTGGTGGAAGTCTTGGATGATGTTCCATAAGAAGCACACACACACTGAAGTTGTGCATGCATGTATACAAGGACCTAAAATGCAAAGTTCTTGTGCACAGGAGGTATGAAGACAGACTGGGTCTCAAACAACATGAAAACATTGGCATTAGAAGTTGGAAGTGCATACATGACATGGGTGTTTTCTGACAGCTTTTTGTTTGCAGTTTTGGAGATGTGCATTTTGAACAATCACTGAAAATTTCGCACTGTATTATCTTGGCTTCTTTTTTGTTATGTTTTCAAGTTTCAAGTTTCTTGAACACCAGAAATTCGAAAAGGTACTTGCTATGATGAACTCTCTATGGACAAATGCAATGCACATTAGGGTTCTCATTTTTCAATTGGGATCTACCCCTAGTTTCTATCTACTTTTCCCAAATGATGCTTTATGGCATGTATGGTTCAAGTGATTGATGGTACATTTTTTGTGAATACCTCTCTGTGTGTGCAATGATGCCCAAATGTTGTAACTCTTGGGGACTGTGAAGTTACATGCCAGGACTTCCAGGATACCAGTGTTTGCAAACTCCCATGGGGGCAAAATCCAGAAACTTAGGTGATGGATTGATTGTGGTCTATTGATCTGTATGTAGGTGTCAGCTGCTGAATAACCCATGGTTTGTTTCTTTCAATTTTGTGATGTAGCCACACTGGAGATTCGGCCACAAGAGGAATTAGCCAAATTTGGCTACAGGTCAGAGAGCAAAGTAGAAAATTTTAAGTATCCTGCTATATTTTGGTGACCAGCTGAAACCTATTGTCTAAATATGGTGATTTCAGAAAGAAAAAAAAATCCTTTGTATGTGTCATACTGGATTTGTTTTGTTGCCAAGTGGTGAAAAAAATTTCATGAAAAAAAATTCACTGGAATCAACCCCCTTTAGTATTATTTTTTAGTTATAGACTTCTAGGAATTATAGTTGTAGGGTTAGAGATCGAAGGTACTGTAACCGATGGTGTGAATGTACCATTGGTTACAGCAACAATTGAGAAAGATACTTAACAAGCTCTCTAATTGGATATGGTGTAATAAAATTGATTTTTGAGGCCAGTTAAGTTCAATTAAGGGCTGATTAAGGTTGTGTTATTAGGGTTGATCAAAGCTTTGGTTCACAGCAGATCATGTTTCTTATTAGATGTAATCAATGTTAGATTAAGGCAGCCCTAACCCTTAATAAACAGGCTCATTAAAAATTAACAAATGTCAAATTAACATGACCCAAGGTAATTTAAACCCTAAAATTGCATCTAGTCATGCATGTCTGCAATCTCATGCAGTTTTGTGATGTAGCTGAAGTGGTGATCATCTGTCCATAAAATGATTTAGCCAAATCTGGCTATAAACAAAACATGAAAAAGTTAAGTGTAAAATCTTGTCAATTTTTTTCCCATGATACCTGCCTGGGATGAGAGGGTAAAGAGAATCACCACCTAATTTGAGCACTTGACTTTGAAGGTGTGGACAAGTTTTAAGTTCATCATGTGTTGTATGGCGACACACCATAATTGATTCATTCATGTTGTATAATCTTCCTAAAAATCAACATCAACTTGAATGATTGTAGCATTGCCAAGCAATTGAGCTACCCAAAGATAGAAAACACCCACATCATTTCAATAGTTCCTTCCAATTTGTGATCAATACACAATGATGGAGTTATGCCATTTTGTTTTGTGTTTTGGAAATGTGAGTTTGTGAGGTAGAATAAACACCACATCAAGAATGTTGCTCACAAGTTTGGGTATGGAAAATGGACCCATTTTGACAACAAGCCATAGATAGCCAAACCAATGAAGCTAATACCATGGTGAAAAATGAGGATTAGAATCCCCTCATGCAAAATACTTCAAACCCACCAGTAGCTAACCCTAAACCAATCAAACCTGCAAAAATTCTCTCACAAAATTGGATAATATGAAGGTGTCATGCTTAACATTGCTAATCGGGGATGGCCTTAGTTTTTTAGGGCAAAATATTGCTATCCTACAAGATGATTGTGTTATTTGGATTCTGAAGCTTGTGGTGTTTGTTTTTTTCATGACACTTAAAAATAGATGATAGTTTTCATGTTTCAATAACAAATCATGTTTATAAACTTAAGAAAATCTTGTAACAATGGAGGTTATAGGCCAAGAATTCAAGTTTAAAGCACAAGCAAAAACAAAGAGACCCAACGCAAAAAGTTGTACTAAATGCAATATTATTAACAACAAACACATTCACAAAATATACTTGGGATTTGACGTTGGCCTATCTTTAAGTATGTTAAATCTAGCAAGTCTAGCTGTGAACAATTTAAAATATGTTTAGGTGTCTCATTTTGTTGTAGATTAATTAAATGTAACAATGAACAAAGAAAAATAAATTGTAATGTACATATGGTTATATTTGTATCGATGATCGATTTAAGGAGAAAAAATGTAGCGATAAGGAGAATCATTGAAGCAATAATTGATGTAAATGATTCATTGGAAATGTTTATAAAATTACTTTGTTTGAGGATTGCAAAGTTTTATTAAATTGTGAAAAGAAAATGATACACAATAATTATATGTTTTTAATTATTTGAAAGAGATCAAAATAAAACAAGATAAACTACTTGAATATTTTTATTTTAAATGGCAATTGTTCCTTTTGTTGGAAATGTTGAATTTTGTGCGCATCAATTGTCTTATTTGCTATTTTCACTTTTATGATTTTCAAGATACCTCCCAAGTTCTTGTACATAACACATTCAATATTTTGACTATTATAATTTAAACATCATAATTTTGCAAAATAACATTGGGTTGTGAAACATTTCAACTTTGAACTTAGTTTGTGGGTGTTCTTGATAGATGTACTTTGAATTGCAAAACCCATTAAACAAATGATTAAATAACGGGGAGGGAATAAATGAAAATAGATGCATATGTTCCAACACCAACTTGCAAACGATGTTTTAAGAATCAAAACCAAAGTAAGTATGCAACAATTGTAATGACAACGTCTTGAATAGAAAGGATTTAGAATGAAATACACATATTGTATACACCATCCAACAAAATTTTAAAGCACAATGGCATTTGGTGCATTCCATTCTCTTCTTTCAAAAACAACTTGATAAAAAATTCTTACAAAAAAATTCAACATTATAATCAAGTTTTCAAAGAAAATACTTAAATGGGATTACATATAACCTTGATATTCAATCAAATAGTTGCACGTAGTGAGAATGAAGTGTTAACAAATGACCCTTTGATGTTATAACTATTGATTCGACTATTTGTCCATAATCGATCATAATGACAATCATACATTTGTTCTTACATTTAAATCTCAAAAACTTATTATTTCGAACTCTTAAAACATTATATGCACAATTTGCATGACCTTACAATATATTTATTAGTGAAACTAATGGTTTACATGCAAGTTATAATTATGCACGAGCATAGAATCAAACAATTTTTTGTAAGGACATTACAATGAACCTTATTTTGCAAACACTAATGCTAAAAAAAATCAAGTACAATATTAGATTGGGTTGACACAAGGAATGTTGTTAATATTTAAATTGTGACCTACAACAACAAACTCATAATTTACATGTCATGACAAAACATCTATTGTTGTTTTATTCAATTCATTGAGGCCCAATGTTTTTATTTTCATATTGATTCTTTTTGAATCCCACAAATCGTGAATTTCAAATTGCAATACTTTTCATGTTATGCTTTTCACCTTTGGACCTTCTAACATTAGTCATTTGTAAGTGAGAACGTATCAATGTACACCAATTTAACTCTTCAAGCTCCAAGCTTTTTATAGTCTTGCAATTTACACCTTAAACCCTAAACATTTTCCAACCTCAAAAATACAACCAAAATTTTGAAAGCATGGAAAAATCACAAAATTAACCCTTAAGTTTTGAAGTATGGAAAATGTATACAAGAAAAATTCACAAAATAAGATGACCTTGGGAAAAGTAGATATTATACAAAGTGGACATTAGGGATGATCTAGCAAGTAACAAAACACTCATGAACTTGGCAAATCAATGCAACTATCATTCTTAAAACCACAAAAGTAAATGGTCATATTCTATAACCTTAACCATCGCGTTCAATTTCACAGAAAACATGAACTAAGATTAAAACTTAAAAATCTAAACTTCTACCTTCCTTCCATTTCATTGTGTGCAAATGATTTCTAGTGCTAAATTTTTGAGGACCAAAAAACACATTCAAAAGTTTTGAACAAACATAACAACCAATTTTTTTCATCAAACTCAATGACCATTTGTGTTCAAAAGCTCACTTTTAGGACCTTGCTTAAAACACAATGTGACTGGCAAAGTCTTTCAAATTCTCACTTCCCTCAAATATATGCATGTAACCAATCAAATAAAGGGTTTGGTGATAGTTGGAATAT
>Ga0209208_10008737_pt1 | contig 13445 bp, 11 predicted proteins | sample S1TSphfallax_3_FD_187694 | JGI IMG/M metagenome (GOLD analysis project Ga0209208, IMG submission 187694) | Host-associated microbial communities from peat moss isolated from Minnesota, USA - S1T2_Fd - Sphagnum fallax MG (SPAdes) (version 2) | ecosystem: Host-associated > Plants > Peat moss >...
ATACTCACTGTGTAAGGATCTTGATCAAAAAATAGGATTTTTGATCAGGCGCTGAAACCATTGTGGTTATGGGGTTTTTATACTTTAGATGCGTTTGCCCTGGGGGAAGGGGTCAGGCGTTGCCTGACCCCTTCCCCACCCCCCTTTTTTGTAGTAAATTCAACAATGGTTGAATTTTGAGGTGTTTGATGTGTTCATAAAATTAACTGAAGCTTTAAAAGAATTATTAGAGGAAACTGCACGTCAGTTAAGGGGAGCAACAAAGCGTAAATTCATGGCACAAACGGTCCAAAAATTAGGTAAGAAAGGAATCAGACTGGCGGAATTAGAATTAGGGTGGAACCGCATAACTATTAATAAAGGAATTAAAGAATTAACAACGGGAATTACTTGTGTGGATAACTATTCAGGAAGAGGAAGAAAAAAATCAGAACAACATTTACCAAATCTTTTATCAGACATTAAAAAATTAGTAGACTCTCAAACTCAGATAGATCCAACTTTTAAAAGTGAGAGGCTATATACACGTTTAACGGCTGCTGAAGTTAGAAAGTTATTAATTGAAAAGATTGGTTATAGCGATGAAGAATTACCAGGGAATGAGACAATTCGTGTGAAGCTGAATGATTTAGGCTATCGGTTGAAACGAGTCGCTAAAATTCAACCTAAAAAAAAATACCCCAAACGGATGCAATCTTCGAGCAAATAGCTATAGTTAATACAGAGGCAGATGCCGATCCAACTTGTTTACGTATAAGCCTTGATGCCAAAGCTCGTGTTCCAATAGGCTCGTTTGATAGAGGTGGTAAAAGTAGAATACCAACGGAGTCCGAAGACCATGATTATAATCCAAAAACAACTGTAGTCCCTTATGGTATATTCCTTCCAGAGTTTGACGAATTGTTTTTATACTTCACAGAATCAAAAGTGACAAGTGACTTTATAGTTGATAGATTAGTAGATTTTTGGAAATCTGAAAACCACCGATTTTCCCTAGTTAAAAGTCTTGTTTTAAATCAAGATAATGGGCCGGAAAATCATTCTAGACGTACACAATTTATGAAACGTATAGTTGAATTTGTTCAAGAATATAAAATTAATATACGTTTAGCCTATTATCCTCCTTACCATAGTAAATACAATCCGATTGAAAGGACTTGGGCAATTCTAGAAAATTCTTGGAATGGCAGCATACTAGATGAAGTGCAAACGGCGTTAAGTTATGCCGAGAATATGAAATGGAATGGCAAAAATCCCGTTGTTAGATTAGTAAATGAAACTTATAAAACTGGGGTTAAACTAAGCAAACAGGCAATGGATGAAATTGAAAATAAAATCCAAAGATTAACAAACTCAAATGATAAAAAGTTCCCGAATTTAGGTAAGTGGTTTATTGATATCTGTTATGGAGCAACTTAATTTCACGCAGAAATTAGAACGATTTCATTGAGGCTGTAAAAATACTAAATAGAAATCAATTCATACACGAATAATAAAGTGTAGAAATTGTCATGCCTATTTATTAAAAGGGGGGGTAAAAGATGCTGCCGACGGCAGCATCTTTTACCCCCCCCTTAGCATGAAAATGATTATTATCCTCATACGGAGACTATTCTATATTTTATTTCCTGGAAGTCCCTTACCAAGAAATAAATCGCCAGCCGTCCCCACATAAATCCTGGTTCAGCACAACGAGTTATTTTGATGGTTCCCCCTGAGTTCAATGCTTTTTCCGTAATGCCATAAAAAATGTGTTAGAGGAGACCACAGAAAAAAATGCCCTGCCGTATTTAGGGATTACTCGTTGTGCTGGGGGGAAACCATCAAAATAAATTGCCAGTCGTATAGGGGAATAACTCGTTGTGCTGAACCAGGATTTATGTGGGGACGGCTGGCAATTTATTTCCAGGTAAGTGCTGAACCAGGATTTGGGTTGGACGGCAGGGCATTTTTTTCCGAGCATAGTTCTAAAGCGGACGTTTTGTCATGCAGAAACTGCGGCTACGCCAACGGTGGGTTCTTTTGCCTCTTCTGGAGTCCACTATGTATAGCAATTATCCTGTCATTTAGCTTCACCAAAATTTGGGAAGAACCTAATTACTTTGAGATTGTTGAACTTTGGCTCTTCTAAAAATACACTCATAAATTCCTCTTTGTGAATCAGATTCACCAGTCAAAGCTCTACGTGCAAAAACTAGCTCCCAACCTTCATCGCCTAATTTATTTATACTTGTATCAAACTCAAGATCCTCAAAGCTTTGGATTCTATATTCATAATGCACATTTTTAGGTTGTCGTTGCCACCATAAGTTAAAAGTTAAGACCGCTAGTATTGCCCCTAGAAGGGTAGTATTAATTATTTCTCTAAATTGAACTAAAATATTAAATATATTAAGTTGGTTTGATTTAACTTTTAGATTAGTAGAAAAAGTAGGCGTGTTAATATTAGGTACTTGTAATATTTCCTGATCTTTCAAGTCAATAGTCTGACGCCAAGCTGGATACTTACTACCAGTTATTTGCCCACGAATGTACAAAACTTTAATCTTTGCTAAGTTCAATTTAGCTATGCACTTACGTGCATAATCAACAAAAAAATATTGCTCTGGAAGTTGTTGAGCTTCTGCAGTTAAAGTTAAGCTGTCATCATTGATATTTATCTGAACTGTAATTCCTTTGGATTTCAAAGCTTTATTCATTAAACTAGCAATTGCATCAACATCACCCTGTTTTGCTTGCTCTAAAAGATTTGGTGCATTCATATTAATTATACGTATAGTTTGAGGTAAATTCAGGAGAAACCATCGGATTGATGCTCCCTATCCCCACCCTGCTACGCTGAGGGTGGGGACTTCCGCAAAGCGTTAAAATATATAGCCTTTCTCAGGCAAATGAGGTACACCTTAAAAAGCTGAAACCTTTAACTGACCCTCTTTGCTGCATCATTGCCCTGTTTAATCAGGCAGGTGGTGTCGCCAAATCGACACTGACCCAAAACCTAGGATACCACCTAGCAAAACGAGAACACCGCGTTCTCCTCATCGACATAGACCCCCAAGCTTTCTTGGGTTCTCTACCTAGTTTAAGGTGAAACCATCCTTCTGAGCGATCGCTGTTTTCAGGGTACTCCTGATCCAAAATCCAAAATTCGGTCAACTTTTGTTATATTTTTGATGACATTTGCCATTTCCCCCAGTGACCAAAACAAACATTGTTGAAATTATCTGCACAGCTAACGGCAGCATTCTAGTAGTTTTTTACTCTGCTACTAAATGTTGGCAGTTTAGAATCATAAGCTACTCAGGGGGGATTTTTGGCTCGGAACGAATTTACTACTCTTCCGAAGCCGCACTTAAAGCCGGACGAGAATGGTTGCGAGATGAAGATTGAAGTGTTAATTAGACACGCATCTGAATCAGCAAGATGAATCGGTTAGAACCAACATAGAAGCGCTCGCCAAACACTTAGAGAAAATAGAACAGGCTTTAGCTGCTGGTAGGTACGGTGGTAGTCAAGCTAGACCTAAACGGCTAGTATACGCAAATCAGCAACCCCAAGTTCAATTACAACCAAGGTCAGATGAAAACTTAGCTCAAAGATTGGGTGTCAGTACCCAGAGTTTGATTGCAGAACGTACAAGCAAAACAGAAGAGGAATTTATTGACTGGTCAAGGCGTCGTGACCCAATGAAAGTTGGGTGGAAATTTAGGGCTTGCTGTATAAGGATAAAACCTCTTAGGGTAAGGGTTTCAACCGTTTTTAGCCCAAACAAGTGCAAGATTATGGCATTCAGAGTCCCAAAATGCCTGCACTTGGGTGGAAAATCTCGGGTTGAATCGGAGCAAATAACCTCCGAAGCCATCATTTTTAGGTCTGTGTGGCACCTAGATTCGCAATGGGAGAGTTTTTCAGCAGACCCTATGATACTGTCCCTATCCCTTTTTTGTTCATTCTCAATTAATCCTTCTTATTGCACTGACTAATTACTTACTATCTTGTCCCATCTCCATCAATATTTAGATGCGTTCGCCCTGGGTATATGGTTAACCCTATCTAGCATGACTTTCAAAAATATTTCAGCACTTCAACGGTATTCCCTAACTGCAACTCACCTACCCCTATGTGGACAAGATTCTGGCCAAAGATGATCCCATCATTTATACGTCGAAAGGTTCCCAGAGTCGCGAGCGGTTCCTTGCCACCACTACCAGTAGCTTGGTCAATTGTTGTGATAATACAACGTCTGCATAGCTTCACTCCGCAAAAGATCAGACTGCCAATTCGTATAGTGTGCCAACGATCCTCCCCGAAAGGTTCACAGCCGGTAACTACTAGATTGGGCCGAAAACGATTCATAGGGATAGGTTTTTCCAAGCGACTGTTGAGTTCATCTAGAGATGCCTCTGAGATAAGCAGCACAGGAAAGCCATCGGCAAAACTTACCTGTGCATTCTGGGTATCCTGAGACGTGTAATTCTGGTTTATTGGGCGGATAAAAGTCTCTGACATACGCACCAGATGACAGGAAACGCCCAAGAAACTGCTAAACCACTCTGCTGCCTCATGCCCCAGGTCAATAGCCTGACAACGATCCGTCCAAACTGTCACACTCACTTCATCAGCATGCTCTATCGATAAAGATAGACACAGATCAGGCATATTGGGTGCACTTAACCAAAGTGTCTTAAAGTCCAAAGCTGTTTCAATCAGAGCCATGCGAGGTAATTGACGTTGCGTAAGGAAGCAACCATTGGGATCAACAACCATCCAGCGGCGATCATACTCTAAACCCCATACATCCAAACGCGTAGAATCCAAGGAGATACCTCGACACGATTTGACCGGGTAAATGTAGATCGCTGAAAGAATAGGGGCTTCAACCATACCTGTTTTCAATTCTGGGTGAGCAAGCGTTGATTGCACATTTCAGGACACAAATGTCTTGCGTTGTTTTGTATGAATTGAGTAGATAGAAATCCGAATCGCTAATTACGGCTACTTAACTATGGTTTGAATAAATCGACTATAAATTTTCGGACAACTCTTTCGCATCAATCTGATAGCTGTAAGACATGCATCCCGATTATATTCAACACTTGTGTTCTCGTTGCCAAGGGCAATCAATAACAAGTGTCTTGTATCATAAGTTACCTTGTAATCTTCAGAATCTACATCTTTTTTACCGAGCCAGGCAAGGGCATTCCCTCCAAAAGCATAGATTAAGTCACCTTTAGTGATTTCTTGGGAATTTTCGGTAAAAAGAGGCTTTATGCTTTCATTTCCCTCGGCACAGTAGATATGAATATCGTCTATTATGTTGACGGCATCATGAAGGCCAAGTCCAGAACCAAATAGAACACTAGCAACATTGTAGGAGTCAACAATGTTGTTATAGGACTTAAAACCTCTTCGTTGAAACGATTCAAACAGGCGTTTCCCTGCTGGGGTTTGGTCTGGATAGCCAAGTTTTTTTAAGAGCGTGCTAAATCCTTGGACTTCCGCTCTTGCAAGTATTCGTTCAGGATACTTCTGGACGAAATTCATCATGTCTTGCACATCTTCAGTCAGAGTATGACATAATTCTGGAGCAACGGCTATGTTTTTTATGAGGCAAGCAATGGGATTACGAATCCCAAGCTCATAAGCATCCTTATGTACTACTAGCTTAATCATTATAGTTTTCTATGTGTGCGATTAAGAATGATTAGTACTCTGTCAACCAAAAATTGACGGATGTGGATCGACGCGGAGAGGGAGAGAGTTCTTGTAAAACATTTCCCGTGTGGGAGCGTCCCCGTGTCACCGTGTCAGTCTAAACCCGCCTTGAGTCAAGATTAGTGTAAGTGCGATTCGTTCTGGAGAGCGCCCATCAATCTCAACTTGACAGACTATTAGCCAGAATTGTAGTTTGGTAAGCTGAAACAGAAACATCAGGAGGTTCTGCAATAATTGCAGTAGCCCTATTTGAAATACATATCAGTGGTAGTGCACGCTGCTGTAACAGTCTCTCAGAATGTTTTTGCTCATGCCAAGGACACAGGATATCAAGACTTGTACAGCTACGGCGACTGAGGTGTAAAGGTCCTCCACGATGGGAGCAAATGTTGTTGAGTAGTAGCTTCTTGCCGAATGAAGTTTCGAGGAGAAAATAACCCCTCTGTCCGCTTATGAAGTTGTGCTCGTTCAGGTCAAAATTTACAACTTGCATGATTTTTCTGTGATCAAACTTATGAGAATATACACGGCGCTGTATTGACACTCTCATGGCTATAAGCCATGAGATTCTGCTGACAGAGGAGGTTTACCCAACTCTCGCTACGGCCGTCAAACGCCGTCTACCCAGTCGTACTAGGTCAATGCCTAGATTTCTGGCTACTTAATATCTAAATGTTTTCCAGATATCTGGGGAGTTGCCATTTAGATAGCAACATATTAGTTCAATTAAAGCCAGATTGTCAAATTACGACCGTGACTAAAGTCACCGAGTCGCTTCCCTCTCAGTTCTTTAGAACTGAGTTTCCCACTTACCGAGTTTTTTTATGAGGTAAGGATTCAGATGGTCACAGGCGAGCGTCTCAAAATCGCTGCTGCCCCAATGGCAATATTGCTCAGGTCGCAGCACAATATAGCAGTCAATCTAGTTGAAGCCTTTGCGGGTTTTGCCCTCATGATCAAGCTTTGCACAAAGTTTGCGTTTGAGCTTTTGTGTCTTGGCGGCTTCTAACTCTTGTTTGGCTGTTGTGTGTTTTTTGAGCAGGTCGGTCGAAGGAGGTTTGAAGGAAGTTTGACTATCCAGAACCGCACTAACTTTGAGGTGCTCTACCGAGGCTGTTGTAGTATGATCATCTGATAGCTGTCGCCCCAGCCTTCCACCTGAATCCTTACTATTAGTAATGAGTAATACCTCACCAAAGTAGATTAGAACTGAGTTTCCGTCATGATAGCTGGTAGCACCTCTGGCTGATGATAGACGCTCTCATCACTTTGAACAACAGAACCATGAAGGCGATGACAGGGAATCAGCATTACGTCTCCTGCCTTGAAACGGATCGGTTCACCAAAGATGGGCCAGAAGTCCATCTCACCGCTTTCAATAACGAGCAATCGATGCTCATCATGAACGTGAGTAGTCGAACGCTCCCCTACAACCTCAACAAAGGTTTCTAACGGGCTATTAATCTCACCAGACTGAACTCGCTGGTAGATTTCTGCTGCTTTTTTTCGGTAAGTAGGAATGTTGTCAGCCCATTTGATCTGGGTAATGAAATCATTGTCAGCAATCTCTTGGAGTAATCGAAACTCCTCAAAGCCACGGATGATGTCCTCAATGATGATTTCACCATACTTATCGATTGCTGGAGTGATTAGCTTTTCTAAGGACATTCGTCCATGATGCTCATCAATATGAGTATGCTCGTCGAAATATCTGGTATCCACTTTAGAGCCAAAAATGGTACGTAGCATCTGTGATTGCTGCTGTGTTGTGGAGATTAGGCTAACCTCTGTATAGTAGAGAGCGCCAAGATAGCGGAAAAACTTGCTGTGATCTCGTGAAACGTAATGGAAATAGTTAACTAGGGACAAGGACGAAGCTAGATAAAACTGCCAGTAGGTATGTAACTGTGGATTTAAACCGCAGCTTTTCATTGTCGATTCAAATAGAGTACTATGCTTGGTTTCATAGACCCCATAGCCGTATTCATCAACTAGGACTTTGAACAATTCCGAGAGCATTGGGCCATAATTCCCTAATACGTTGCGAGCCATAGCAGAGGCTTCCGATAGGAAATCACTGGCAAGTTGAACTAGAAAAAAGATAGCGGCACGCTCTTTATCTGTGGTTGAAAGAATAGTTGAAACTACCTCGCTCTGAGACTCTTTGCATTCCTGGTAGAATTTCTCAAAATATTTCAGCAAAGCGTCTTTGGACCAATTGCCAGATATCCTAATCCTATCATCCAGGAAGCCGAAGACGTGCTTCTCAATGACTGGACGTACAATCTCTCCCAATACCTTATTGTCGTTTTTATAAAATTGGGCGAAATCCTCCCAATGCTCAGCTTTGCTCTCATAGGGCAGAAAGACCAAGTCACTATCATAAATATTGATTAGAACACGGTGTGCAGCAAGTGCGCTATAGCTGGTAATTTCTTCAAATTTCAGAGGCTTGGTGAAATCCAGAAACCGTATATCATTAGAGCGAACTGGTCGCCGATATGGGTTTGCATTAATCAGAACTTCATCTGCCTCAGCATCGCGAAAGACCGGGTTAGAAACGTAAAGTTCTAGATACCGTTTAAACTCATCAGGCTTTTCTAAAAAAAACTCGTATGGAATATCTGATTTTAGAGTTCTTGCACCAAGAATATTTTGAGGTTTTGCAAGTATAGAGATTGGTGTCATTGTAGGTGTCTCCTAGAAAATTTAAGCATTCCAATGAAAAGCGGCCTTGGATTGATCTGAATGAGTCAGGAATAAGTACATTTTCAACACAAACAGCAGGTGATCGGATGTTTATTTCGCTCACAGCAAATGGTTCTCAACTCTTGCTGAGGGTGTGACAACTAATGCCAAAAGTGAGACTGGGTAAAGAATGTAACGATTTATGGTAAAAAGAAATAGACCCCCATTGTCAATAAGGCCTATTTGTTGAAAATGTTACCAGAATTCTATCAAATCCATCTAAAAAGTCAACTGAGTCTGGCACAATATCTGCTGCTGAAAATTCTAATTCAAGTTTTGCAATCAATCAATCAAACAAGTAAGTTTAGAAAGTTTAGCGTCGATCTCGACCACACGGGCACGCCAAGGGTTTAAGTCCCCCACCAAAATCTTGATTTGGTGGCTCTCGTAAGAATTGGGTTTGAATCCCCATCTATAACGAAACATAAGTGCCCTCAGCATAGCAGCATAGCTGCCTTCTTCAATCTGATTTCTCAATTCATCAGATCATCTGTTGTTTAACCTCACACATGAGAAGTGAATTTTGTCACTTAATGTAATCCTAGTTGCTTTACCTTGGGGTGGCTTCTGCCAAAAGATAGATCTTTTTAGTAGCGTTGCTGATTTATCAGACATAAAAATTGACAAAAGTATGATTAATGTCGTTTACTCAGATCTTGCACCATGACTTGGGCAAAGGTTACAGCCCTGTTAGGAGTCCAAAATAAGCGAACGGACAGTATTAAATTTCGCCAACCATTGCTCATACTGAACCATTTTGACCGTGTATTTATTATAAATTGTGGTTAGTGAATACAACAGATGATATGATGGTTAGCAATCGTCCTCCATTTAGTGCTGTCCAGCGACGACATCTGGTTGAGCAAGTGATTCAGCAGATCCAAGAGCAAATCTGTCTCAACAAACTGGAAGTGGGTGTCAAGCTCCCGCCTGAACCCGAACTCATGGTAAAGTTCGGTGTAGGCCGTTCGACGATTCGAGAGGCTGTTCGGGCACTCGTTCATGCTGGATTCCTTGAAGTCCGTCAGGGAGACGGAACCTACGTCCGAGCTAGGAGCGTAGAAGCTGAACCGCTAGCCCAGCGTCTGCGTCGATCAGCCGTACTAGAAGTCTACGAAGTGCGTCGGATTCTTGAACTTGAGATCGCTCGGCTAGCTGCCCACCACCGCGACGAGGCTGACCTCGCCCAAATGCGCACTTGTCTCGACAAGCGCCTAGCTGCTCAACAAGCTGGTGATGTTGCTGCTTATCTTGACGCTGACATTTCCTTCCATATCGCCGTTGCCGCTGCTTCCAAAAACAGCGTCCTTGCAGACCTGTATCAAACCTTTTCAACAGCGTTGAGAGATGCATTGACGAAACTCATTGCAGAACCGGTTCCTGGTGAGGACCAAGCCCCGCTCCACGAAAGGCTGTTTAACGCCATCGTTCGTGGTGATGGTGCTGAGGCCCAACGCTGGACCGCAGAGTACCTCGACAGCACTATGCAACGACTGCACAAACTGCTTGGCTAACATCGAGAACGAAGCAACACTTGTTGGTTGCCCTAAAACATCAGATGATCTGTTGTATTTTTGTTTAGGAGTCAAAATGAATCGTCGCTCTGTCGCTCTGTTAACTACAAGTCACTTCTTCACTGACTTCACTCAGGGGACTGTACCTGCTCTTCTCCCCTTCTTTATTGCCGAACACCACTTCTCATACACAGCAGCAGCAGGCTTTGTGTTTGCAGCAAGCATCAGTTCTTCAATCTTGCAACCATTGTTTGGACACTTCGCCGACCACCGTTCTATGCCTTGGATTATACCAGTTGGACTCCTCACCACTGGTGTTGGACTTGCCGTCGCTGGCATTGCCCCCAGCTATGAACTCATTTGGCTAGCCATCGCCCTTAGTGGTATAGGTGTCGCCGCATTTCACCCAGAGGCAGCGCGCCTGATGAAATATGCTGCTGGTGAGCAGCGAACCACTGGTATGAGTGTGTTCGCAGTAGGTGGCAATGCTGGTTTCGCTGCGGGTCCACTACTCACAACAGCCCTTATAGTTTGTTTTGGGCTGCGCAGCACGTTACTGCTGGTTGTACCAGCAGCAGTCATAGCAATAGTGTTTGCCAGTCAACTCCCTCTGTTCTCGAGATTTGACCGGAATCAAGACAAGCGCAAGGTTACTATAGCTTCTACTATGAGTCACGATGCCTGGGGATCTTTCACCCGCCTTACTGCAACCGTCATGTGTCGTTCGGTCATTTTTTTCGGACTCTACACTTTCCTGCCGCTTTACTGGAGTGAGGTTCTACACCAACCTAAAGCGAATGGCGGAACCCCACTGGCTATCCTACTTATGTGCGGTGCAATGGGCACTCTCCTCGGCGGATGGCTGGCCGACAAATATGGCTGCCGTCGCGTAGTTGTGACCGGGTTGAGCGTCCTAACACCGCTACTGCTGGCTTTTGTGACTCTCGGTAACGCTAGTGCGGCAACCGTGCTTCTCTTACCCATTGGCCTAGCCTTATTTGCACCCTTTAGTGTTCTAGTTGTGATGGGCCAAGAATACTTGCCGAACCATATGGGAACAGCATCGGGAGTCACGTTCGGACTGGCAGTGAGTGTGGGTGGGCTTACCACACCACTCATCGGCAGGATTGCCGACCAGCATGGAATTCATGCAGCACTCACGGTAATTGCCTTCTTGCCAATGCTAGCTGCGGCATTTGCCTTCACCCTGCCTCGCCCGCAAATAAGGGTGGATTTAGCGAAGGTGACACCAAGTACAAAGTAGCCCTTGATATCAATATTGTCAGTGGAAGGATAATATTGCCGTTTGTGTGACTTAAAGGTATTCTTTGCGGTTATCCAATCAGACCAAGCTCGTAGTTGTAAAGACCAGCAATTACTGGTACACCTACTCTCCACTACTTGATTTCAGTACCACTATCACCTCGTAAGGTTCAGATGTCTATTCCCGAAATTACTCAAAAGCTTTTGGCGTCAAAAAAAGACAAGAGACTTACCTTTGCCGATTTAGAAAAGATTCTCTTACGCGACGAGGTATGGATTGCAGCTGTAATCTACCGTCAAGCGAGTGCAACGCTTGAAGAGGCGAAGTTATTGGTTGAGGCATTAGGGAGTAACGCGAGTTATGTTAAAGAATTGACTGAATATCCTGTGAAAGGTAGTGGTCCTGTTGTTCCCACTGACCCCCTGATTTATCGGTTTTATGAAATTATGCAGGTGTACGGAATGCCCTTGAAAGCAGTGATTCACGAAAAGTTTGGCGATGGAATCATGAGTGCGATTGATTTTACGTTGGATGTGGAGAAGGAAGAAGACCCAAAAGGAGACCGCGTGAAAGTCATTATGTCTGGGAAATTTCTATCATACAAGAAGTGGTAGGGTTTCAGTTTGTCGTGAGGTGGGATTTCCCAGTCATAGAAGTTATACTTTGCACGGTCATAAGCTGAGTGCTCACGTAAATGAACAACACCGATACAAGAGCAATACCTTCGCCACAATAAGAGCCTGCAAAAATTTCGGCAAAACTGGCAAAAATATTAATACATAAGCATTTAGCCTAAAAAGTAGATGGGAATCTGAAACCCTTATACAGTAGGCAATATGTTTAAAAATACCTTTTAGGAAACCCGAAAGGTATTTTTAGGACTTATTGTTTTTGCCACGCTACAGCAACATTCGTAGTTCATAGGTATGGAACCATCAAGTCACCCTCGTAAATTGGCGAAGGTATTGAGAATAGAAGCTTTTTGGCAAGAATTGATGAAATTAGAACGTTACGGTTGCCTAAAATATAACTAATCGTCTAAGCATATCCAGTTACCCAAAGAGTACGTTCAATAGAACATTTAATCCATGAACCAACCATCGTCAGCAATCCACAACCAACTCATCATTGAGCAGTTCACCCAACAAGCGATCCCTTTCGCAAATAAGCTTGAGCATTCTAAAGAGTCATCGCTCAAGCTGCTTTTAAGTGTTTCCGGTGTCTCAACAGAAGATACCGTTTTAGACGTTGCTTGTGGTCCAGGTATTGTGGCTTGTGCGTTTGCAGAAGTTGCCCAACACGTCACGGGTATTGATATTACTCCAGCAATGATTGAGCGTGCCAAACTGCTCCAACAAGAGAAACAGCTTCAGAATGTAACTTGGCTCCTTAGTGATATTCTCCCATTGCCTTACCCAGATGGCTCTTTCTCCATGGTCATTAGTCGCTACGCATTTCACCATTTCACCAATCCCAAGGAAGTCATGTCCGAGATGGTGCGTGTTTGTTCACCGACTGGCAAGGTAATGGTGGTTGATTTTGCTCCATCACCAGAAAAGGTTGATGCCTACAATTACGTTGAGAAGTTACGCGACCCTTCTCATACCCGCGCTCTCACCCTTGCTGAGTTTCAGGATATGGCAGTGTCAGTAGGTTTACACATCATCAAGACAGAGTTTTACCAACTTGAGATGAAGCTTGAGAAGCAGTTGCAAGCATCTTTCCCAAAACCTGGTGATGCTGACAAGATTCGGCAACTATTTCGAGAGGATTTAGGTCATGACCGTTTGGGCATGGGAGCGCATCTTGTAGGAAAAGAAATTCATTTCGCTTATCCTACTGCGATTATCATTGGGCAAAAGGGGTATTGAGTTGGGTCGAGGGGGAGTATTATCTCTTTCAAGGGTAGGTTTTTCAAATTAAACCAATTTTTTGGGTTTTTGAACCCACATCATGGTCTGAAACCTTAAAACTACGTTCAATAATTGAGAATGTTCTCAATAATTTCTTGATAACTTAAATACCTACCCTTGAAAGGAGTATTATCTCCCGCCCTTCTCAGGGCAAACGCATCTTATCGATCGCTACTACTAATAGTAAATATAATATTTTTAGGTAAATTATCAGTAAATTTAGGCGGCTGAGAGTTGAGATAATACTCTCATTAAATATTTCTCATCTATTCCTGCTAGAAATTGCTTATT
>Ga0209208_10008738_pt1 | contig 13442 bp, 7 predicted proteins | sample S1TSphfallax_3_FD_187694 | JGI IMG/M metagenome (GOLD analysis project Ga0209208, IMG submission 187694) | Host-associated microbial communities from peat moss isolated from Minnesota, USA - S1T2_Fd - Sphagnum fallax MG (SPAdes) (version 2) | ecosystem: Host-associated > Plants > Peat moss >...
GTTAAAAATGGACAATAAATACCCTTGTTCATGGAGCTAGGTATTAGGCCAAGTGTCCATGATCTACCACTCATCGATTATTTGTACTACCTCCCACTCAAATAGTTAGGGTTTTTAAATGTAAAATAGCAAGTTATTGTGCCATAGATTCCGAAAGAGATGGAAAATCATCTAAATCTATGGTAACTTTGGGATCATTAACTTGAAAAGTAGGTCAAAACTTAGACAGACCATTACCATATTGAATTGGTTTAAAGTTTTGAAAACTATATGTTATATGTAAGGGGATAGATTGAAAATCCATGCCACATCAAAACATAATGTGTTTTGATACTTTATTCCAAATGTAACTTAGCCTTTATACATATTCAACTGTCCAAAATATTATAGTGAAATTTCCCCACAAACCTCCCACATTAACACTTAATGCCATTTTTGTCACATATTGATGTTCATTTGTGACCAGACCTTGATGCAAACTAAAAAAAGAAACTTGAATTTAATTATTAAATACAACATTGTTGGATTTTTTTTGTATTCAATAATAAAGATTGATTTAAATGTGCCATGTTACTTTTCCATAATTATTTGAATTGAAAAATTACTAGCATTGAAAAACATTAAATCAAAAAATACTTGCATTAAAATTTTATTTTCATTAAATTTGCTTATATTGGAAAATCATTTGCTTGTAAAAATAATTTTCATCAAAAAATTTACTTGCATTATAAAAAAATTTTGCATTAAAAAATTTTCATTATAAAAAATACTTGCATTAAAAATTGTTTACAACATTTGATGTAAATTGATGTATGAAAAATTTCCATTTCCTCTAGGCAAAAAACTATGAAAATGATTGTATAATAATGGTTATTTAAACCAAAATTTTGATATAGGGAATTTTTACATATATTAAAAGTAACCATAGAGAGGTCACATAATTTTTATCAACAACTTTAATGTTTAAGAAGGTTTTTGTTTAGGAATTGATTTTACTTCATCAAAATCAAGCTTGTGTTTCACATTATGTTGGACATTATCACTAAGAATAATTGGTGAAGGAATAACTAAACTTTCATTGTTCAAACTGGTTTTTGCTTGTGGGATAAATGTTTGGATGTTTTCTTTAAAACCAACAAGGGCAGATGTGGTTGACAAACAAAATTTACCATGAATGCAAATTGAAATGAGGAGTTGAACTTGTTTTGAACAAGGCAAATCCAACAATTTAGATTTTGTCATATCCGCAATTACTTCAAGCCGTTTGCTCTCAATAGTCAATAGCACATGTTCATCATTGGTTGTAGTAGAAGCACAAAAAAACCTAATTTTGAACCATTGATTTTGAATGATAAACATTACAATGAACACCACCCATTGGAAAAATGATGACATCTAATACATGACATGTTTTTTGAAATGGAAGTGCAGTAGAACTACCATGGACAACACCTTGGTCACCTGAAAAAACACAATATGGGAAAACAAAAGGTTAAATGAAGATGAACATAAACATAGGGAAAATGTGGAAAAAAACCTAGATCAAACAAAAAATATATATGTAACCATACACACACATACACATAATATGTAAACAAACAAAATGAAATGCAAAAGAAGTGCATAATAAAAGATGTTATGAAAATAAAATAATGCAAAGAATTAGTACATAAAAAAAAGACAAAGAACAAGATAAAAATTTAATAACAACAAAAGAAATATCAAGAAGAAAAGATCATTTAAACATGAAAAAAAAATATACCCCCTTCTTTCAAACCATATATCTCTTTCATTTTTTATTCATTTTGAATGATTTAAAAAGCTATGGGTGTGAAATTTAAAGCTTTAAAAGTGATATTTGAAGTGAAAAAACATTAAACCAATGTATATATATCTTAAGCTTTAAAACAAAAATAGTTTTTTGTGTGTTTAGACCTTACTTTTTCACCCCTTTCATTTCCATAAGCCATGTCATACTCACTTTTTAACCAATTCCAATGATTTTTGTGAACATTAGATTTGTTAGGAAAGGGGCTACAAAATCCTTTCAATGTTCAAAGGCCATTAACCAATGTGGAGAAAGTTATAAAACTTTGTTTACAAAGGTTTTTCACATACTTGTCTACCTTACCATATTAAAATGACAATATGTCCCTTCTTTGACCAAAGACATTCTAAAATTTGATCCCATATTCTTTACCCAAAAAGGAATTACATTGGACTATATAAAATTTATTTTTTCACTTTCAATAACAACATTGTGCTCTATGTTTAATATGCAATGGAACATGGGTTTTTGTTCTTTAGACAATTCTAATAATGAAAAGTCATCTTAATGTAGTTTTATTTTCTATAGGCCATTCTAGTAGAAATAATTATGTGGTCACTTGGTTTTTCCCTCCTCAAAGATCTTCAAGGAGTGAAGAATCAAATGATTTTTTTTTTGGCATTAGACTCAGGTGGGTACCCAATTCTCCTCTTCTAAAAAAGAGGACTCTCCTTGAGAAGAGGAAAATTGGGTGGCACATGATTCTCCTTACTACCCGTGTGAAGGAAAAAAAAGGTTCCACCTTGAATTACAAAGACCACCTAGTGGCCACTAGGCAAGGTTATTTCTTTTTGTTTGGAGACCATTTAATGGCCACCAAATGGTTTTTTTTCTTCTTAGAATCACCTAGATTGTGAAAGACCACTTGGTGGCCATTAAATGGTTTGTAGGAAAAAAAAAAACAACCACTTGGTGGCCAAAAACAAAATCACATGGTGGTCACAAGTGGTTTTTAGGCAAAGAATAAAATAAAATAAACTTTGAAAAGTCCACCCGATGGCCATCATGACTACTAGGGACTACTTGGCCACTAGGTGGTCTTCAAGCAATTAAAAAAAACCTTTGAAACTTTGAAAATTCGCCATGGTGGCCACAACAAAGTGGTTTCAACCCTAGAGTGATAATGCCACCTGGTGGCCTTGACCCTGGACTGCCAAAGGGACTACCAAGAACACTTAGTGGGCATTGATGGTTTCCACCTTGGACTGTGAGGGACTAGATGATGGACCACCTTAAAAAATAAAATGAACACCCAATTTTATTTGACACTAAAAAAAAACACTTTGAAAATTTATTTTTTAGTACATTACTTTTGTACTTTTGACTATCTTTTCTAATATGGTTGATCATGTGAGATTTTCTTTGTGTAAATTTGAAAAAAAAATTGAATGATGCAAAGGAAAGGAAAGAAATTTACCTCTTTGAATGCAAATTGAGCACTTGATAATTTGTTGTGTAGTTGAAGAAAGTGACCTTAAATAGTTTTGTCAACAACCTTTTTAAAATTGTGTAATGTTGTGCATGTAAATATCAATCTCCTTTTGATGTTATTGTCACATTTTTTTATTAAAACCATAACACATTGCCCTCCATTGTACATTTTAAAAAATTGTTCATATTTTGTTCTAAAATTGTTGCCAAAAACAACATCTTGGTCAAATCCACCTTTTCCATTTGTGATCAACAATTGTTTTTCACCTTTGCCCTACTCCCCTTACATTAATGATGATGTCAACAATGGTAGCAAACTTTTAATTCTAAATTGAACTTCTAAATTCTCTAATGGAATCCATGTGGAAAAACATGGGAACTAATTTAGGTTAGAATGCAAGGATTGATGACACAATGGTTGTTGATTCAATTGTAATGACAACATGCATGTCACCTTTTTCAAAACCCCTTTTGGACTTTGGCTCATTGCCAAAAATTTCCACATTCACAAACATGCCTTTCTACAAATGTTATTCATGCATATTTATACGAGGTGACTTCACCCTCAAAGTGATTATGGTCAAAACTACCCTATCCAACAATCACAATGCAAATATGCATAGCTTAGATCTTCCATGTTCATATTTGCAATTCAATCAAAAGTGCCATACCTATTGAACATTTTTGCCTGAAATGTAACATCTATAATTCTGAAATCCAAATCACCCACTATAATAATTAATTTAGCTTCCTTCACTAGAACAACAACCATTGAGCATAAAATAAAATTACCAAAATAAATTTGACAACAAACAAATGAAATAACATTTAGTAAAACTAATAGTTGCAAAAACAAATTTTTGGTAAAAACATAAACTTGCAAAGGAAGCAAAAAAAACAATCAACAAATGGTGAAAGTTTAAACTAAACACATTGTTCATGCTATGAAAAAAATAAATAATAAACATATAATGTTATATTTATATGGGACAAAAGACCTAATTTAAATCCTAAACCTAACTTTAAACCTTCTTTTACTCTGTATTGATTTTAAGTAATTTTGACTATGGTAGATTTCAACTTAACGATAAAAGATCATATCCATGGTTTGGTCTAATAATGAACAAGATATCAATACCATTGGCATCTTATGAATTTTAATTATTAATTTCCGGTATCTTTGACTATGGTAGATACCTACCACAAACCATGGATATTGATTATCCACGGTTTGGTAGCTAAATTATGGTATTATAGTGAACAAGACAACAATACCCTTGGCATCTTGTGAATTTTAATTATGCACCTCATACTTACACCCAAACTTTAAATATCCCACCCTAGATTTAGGAGATATTAATACATAAACCTTTGTCCCCCCCTATTTAACCTTTATTTTCATTTCCACTCAAGTATATTATTATTACTTATTACACATCAACTTTTTTTTTTTCTCATGTACATAAAAAATTTAAACATACAAAAAAACAAATTTGATTTTTTCCCCATTTTTTGGTTAGATGTATTGAGTTTTCAATTTTAAATTTAAAAAAATTTGTTATTTTTTAATTAATTTTTTGTTGAAATACTTCCATTCCCAGAAAATAAATATTTATTTTATAAAATATTTTCTTGAGAAAAAATCTTCATTGAATCACCATATCGTAAAAGAAAATATAACCACCCCCTTTCTCCAACCACCCCATCCCACACCACCAAAACATTATTCCTTAGAATTTTTTTAAAATCCCACCTTCCTACTTTGAGAAATAACCAAACTTTTCCCTTCCATGCCACCCAAGAAACAACCCTTTGGCTTAGTCCCCATCCCAAAAAAAATCACCTCTCCCAATCCCATAAAAAAAAAATCACGTGGAAAAGGTGGAATTATCCCATCCTACCCTCCTTGCTGAAACAAAACCCTTTTGGAAAAGAAAAACAAAATTCTTAACCCTTAGTCCCCTTTTCTTAAAACTCCACTTACAACTTTTAATTCTCTCAATCTAATTGAATTATCCACTCCTTATACCCATTAAAACCCCATAGTAAAAAACAAATGCATGAGAGAGGAAAATAAAAAATAAAAAAATCCTTAACCCCTTTGATCTCCCTAATTTTTCACCTACAAACCCCTATTAGTGAAATTTTTCTCTATGCCCACTAATTGCCTATTTCCCAACTTCTTCAATTATAAAATCTGAAACAACAATATGCACATCTAAAATCTATGTACAATCCTACAAGATGTACTAGTTTTGCCACAATTTCAAGAAATTAGAATTGGCCAAAAAGAATCATTTCATTTCTCCAAGTGAAAGAAAAAACAAAATGATCTCAAAGTTTGAAAGTATGAAAAGTTGATATCCTTTCCTAAATTTTGAACAAGTACAAACTACTCAATGTTAACAAGTATTCCAACTTGTAGTGAAAATACATAACTATATTAAAAAATCAAAATTTGTACATTAGAGATTTAAAAGTAAGTACAGAAAATAAAAATTTGATGTTCTTCATGTTCTACCATCTTTCCTTTACATTCTAAGTTTGAACTTGAAAATATTTCATGCAAATCACCTAAACAATAACTAGTTAATAAAGCACCTTATTCCATCAACTGATAGAAACTAGCCAATAAAATCATTATAAACAATAAAAAAATTTCAAAATCTGCTACATGTTTTGCTTACTACTTGTTTTGCCAACCACATGTCATGTAGGTGTCACCTATTCAACTTGTGTCACCCGTTAAGTTATTACCGATTATATCATTAGTACCGGTTCATCAACTATAAAATACCAGTTCACAAAGAAATCTGGTTAATGACCCCACTGTACCCCACCCAACTTTATAAACTAGTTGTGTTTGCCCCATGCATGCTTGGTAAAACCTAAAATCATTCATGCATGTCTACTATTTTAGGGCAATAATAAAAAATTATAACATAAAAGGAAACAACAATACAAATAAATTTATCAATTAAAAAATAATTTCATTATGATTTTTGTTAAATCTTCATCAAAGCCTTATTGAAGTTCAATAACATCAAATTAGTTTTAAAAATTTATATCTCAAAAAAGAATTTTCAATAAAAAATATATTTATTTTAATTTTAACTTTAAAAAATCAATTCTTGCATAATTTTTCAAATCTGATTTTAAATATTTAAAGGAATTGGAGTTAATTATTTGTACATTTATCAAACAAATTTCATTTAAAATTTTAGTCATATGAATTTTTTTTACATTTCATAGTGATATGAAACCTCGTGATAAAAAAAGGCAAGTGACAACAACCCAAATAAAATAAAATGATACAGAGACACGATTAAATTAGTTACTCAACAAGTAGATGGGTAGATTTCAAAACAACCCATCAATTGGATGGGTGAACCCAATATCTACACATGCCCGTCCATTAAGTTGGGCCAATAAAAAACTTACATGCAAACCTATAACCTTATCCATTCAGCCAACTTTTGATTCTCGGACCCCTAAACCCGCTCAGAAGGTGTTCCTTGGCACAACGCCTGTGTAGGAAAGAGCCAATAGACCTGTTGCAAGTGACACATATGTACGTATGTTTCTGGTGTATGTTCTCTGACTTGTGGGTCTTCCCAACTTCCCTGTCTGTCACTGAAGAAAGTTCTCAAGGAGCTGGCTCTCCAACACAATGTAAGCACGTACTGTGACCTTTTTAGAGGTGCCTTGTATCACAGGCCTACTACTACAATGTCAGGAGGAGTTATGTCCAACAAGGCAAAAACTATGAAGGGACAAAACTCGGCCACAGTGAACCAGCACCCACCAGTGCACCGTGAAGGATGGATGGTAAGTGGTCAGGAAACTGTTTTCTGTTGGGTTCCAGTTCCCCAGTTAACCATGGTGGTTAGCTCAGTTGCATTTTACTTTTTTAGCTACCTATTTATTAACAACCCACAAGCAGGTTGTTAGTAAGTAGGTAGTAAAAACGGCCCTCACCTATGTATAAACTACCTAATTATCTAGTAGTTACCTATTTTCCTACCTATCTACCTATCTATATATGAAACCTATTTCTTACAAAATTGGTTACCAAGGTGAAAACCAAATACTAACTCCCTTGAGGTTCATCTGCAACTGAGTAATAACTGGCATCCAGTGGATGGTGCACTGGTGGGTGCTGGTTCACTGTGGCCAGCAAACTTAATAGATGATGAGCTCTTCATGTCCATGATTGCGACCCAAAAGGACAAACCCAAAGCCGACAAAGTGCATAAAGTAGCTGACCCACTACATTACAGTATACTTTTTGCATAAATTAGGGTATACTTTCTCTAGATGCCTGAGACTCACTAGATTCTGAATCTCATTGACAGAGCATTTCCAGCGGTGGTCACTATGTGACCCTGTACAACAAAAGATTCACATCCAAGTTTAGTTATTCACTTTTTTTCCCAGCCCTACCCATCAAACTAAAACTTGAACTGCAAATAGGTGGGAGACTACTAATAGCAAACCACCTGGACAAATCATTATGATTGGCCAATCAGACATAGGGAGTGACAGTCATATCGTATCCATTACACTCTTCTCTGACAAGGCAGGTGTTAGCCTTTGATGTCCACATCTTACCGGCCTCCGCAAACTCTGCAGAACAAAAATATTTTGGCTGAGCCAAGCCCATGTGTTTTGACTTTTCTTCATCCAATTTTAATTTGCAGGGCAAATACTGAGCACTGGTGGAGTTGCTCTCCACAAGATTGGTTTCTAGTTTCTACTATACACCATTATGACGTCCTTGACACTACGTCTGTATGATGCAGAAGTCACCCTATAGTATTCATTCAAATAGACAAATCCTAATTCTATCTTTTGGAATACCTTCGTGACACATGATGTCATGCTTTTCCTTAGGTTTGAAATAGGCGTGTACTGAGAGACAAGTTGTACCCTTTCCTGATATTTGGGGTTGAGCATCTTCTAAAACTAATTTTAAAAGCTATATTGCAATGGACAGCTAGTGATGAGGTTTTTGTAGATTTGGACCATGTTGCTGCAAAAAGACAAGGGGCCTGCCTTCTTAATAACTAAAAGATCTCTGTTCTCAACACAACGAAAAGCTTAATAAAGAAGAATGAATGTCTGGACACTCAACAAATCAACTTCAACAAATCCTAGACCAGATTGAACCAGCACCCACCAATCTGTCCCAGCCAAGGTTAATTTTTCAATGTTCATGCTGGTTCACCTCACCCAAGGTTGAATGCTCCCAATGTTTTTTAAATTTAAGAAAGTGGACCATCTCTCTCCTCTTTATCTGATTTTTTTCATTCCACGCCTCCTTTCTCTGTGTTTTTATCCTCACAACTTTCAAAGAGTTTGTTTTGTTGTCAAGGCACATTTGTTGAGCTAGGTTAGTTCCAGTGTTGGCCGGTTTTCCCAGATATCAATATGTATAATAATAGTTGAATTCTATGTCAATTTCTGTAATTGGCCCTATCTGCAACCGGCAGGTGTGTACTAGGTTTATATCCTTATTCCACCTTGGTACGATCAACTATCTTAGTACTACGTTTCAGGACATCCCATATCAACAACCAGGAACATCTTTCAAATGATGATGTCCATTCATAATTAGTGTCAACATGGTTAGAAAAAGGATCCTAAAGGGACACTAAATGTTAAAATTTTAGACCACATGTATCAAATAAGGATTTTTTTTGGGTGTATTAAGTGAGGGAATTCTTTTTTCTCAACCAATTATTACTTTATTTTTTAATATGTGCATATTTCAAACACCCTATATTTTCATCTAGTTTTTATGCCCTATATTCATTTATCTTTAAAATTTTAGTAAGTCTAAAGTTGGAAAGGAAATCAAGATTTTTCTTTTTTTTTAAATCATTTGCAACATGATCTAAGACATGCAAGAGTAGTTATTTTAATGCCTTTTAGTACTCCACTTTGCTACAAGTAGGGTCAACACATTTTTGTGGCCAATGCAATTTTCATTGCAATTTAGACACATGAAATTCTAGGATTGGACAACAACAATTGTCAATATAACTTGTAATTTGAGATATTAAAATGTATGTTGAATCTTCAATTGATTCCTTGCACACAAATGAAGTAATAGAAACATAACAAGAAACCTAACCCAATAACAATTCATATGATCTTACAATATAACATGTTTAGTTCTTTACATGATCACAATAAAATTTAAATTGATTATTCTTCACCCATTACATATATGATGGGCATGATAAATTTATTATTATGTTTTTAACTTTGCACATCATGTTGATAACTTCAAATTGATTCCTTGTGATTCAACACCACTATCTCACAAACCCTATGAAACAATTCACAAAGATGTATTAGCTTATAATCAATTGTTCAATAAACTAAATAATAGACCATATCTAAGTTATGAATGAGTGATGAAAATGAAAAAGAAGCACATGGATCAAAGTATAATTATTACAAAAGGACAAGGTTGAAAAAACTTGATTTTTCAAAGGAATCAACAACAATTAAACAAGGCTTCCATTCATCATAGGAAAAAGATGCATAATTTAACAAAAAATGGAAAATAGTACAAAAGTTTCTTGAGTTAAGAGCTCTTAATCTACTAATTGCACCTACTAACAATTAACATCTAAAATGTATATTATATATGTTTTTATTATTATTATACCATGAATTTAAAATATGCCATATATTATATTATTTTATTTTTATAAAAAACGTAACCCCATTGTAAAATTAATTAAACATTTTGTCCAACAACCAATAGATGGGACCTTATATTTTTCTAATGTATTTTGTAAATTCAAAAAAAGAATGCTCCCCTTGGAATAGGATATATTCACTTCACAAATTGACCTAATGTGAACACAAATAAATTTAGAGTTTAAGTAATATACAAGAGTAAAAGTTGTACGTTAACATTATATGTTTTTTTGTCAAGATGTAATGCAAGAAAAGGAAATTGTGAGCTTGAATGCATTGTGAAGGTTGTCATGAGAGTGTTGACCTTGTTTAAGACTTCAATCTATAGCTACACTTGTAGTCCTACCTAGAATGAAATCAATTGGAAATTGTTGTTTGGAATAAAGTTCACTTCAATGATTTTCATTTGTTATGAATGTGATCCAATCCCATGCGTTTTTGGTTGTGTTAGGATAATTTGTAAATTATGATGCTTCTATGTGTTATCAATTGGGTATTTACAATGACATGGATTTACATGACACAATGGTGACCATTAATAATGTTAGAAAATTAATTTCATGTTCTTACGATTCATTGAAAATGACCCATAATCGTGCCTTGTGAGTGGTTCAAAAAAACATTTGTGGGTTGGAAACTTGGAGTTGATAATATGATTTCATGAACATGCAATAGCCTGATCATGATACAAAAGTCCATACTTGAAGTATAATTTATAAGTAGTTGATTTTCTCTTAAGGCTACAAATTTGACTAAGGTGTTTCATGTGTCATGTGATGTTACAAAACAATCTTTCATCAAGTCTTCACAAATGTATTGATAAAAGGTTTAACTATATGATTTAACAATGAAAGTTGTTTGGATTTAGGAGAACAGGACATTATTACTTGTAAAATCAACTTCTTTTTAGCTATGAGATATTGTAATGATCAAACATGTAATTTTCCTAGTTGTTTATTCATATAATATCTTAGTAAAATGGAATTAAAAAGTGACAAAATCCATCTAGTATGATGACAATAGACACATTCAATAATGAAGATATTATGATTTGTATGATGTTGACAATTTGTGACTTAAAGCATCAATGATGTTAACACAAATTTTCTCATCATGAATCTTTGATTCACATTGGCATGTAAACAAAAGAATAGGAAAAAAGAAGCCATCATCTCTTGGTTATAAAAATATATCATAAAATTGAAAATTCAAACATTTAAATTTCTTTAAACAAATGGGTTGGAAATTTTAATATAATTCATCATTGTTATTTTTTGAAAAATGGCACTTAAAGATTGATATACATATTTACAATATCAGTACTTACTAGTCAACTAAATCAAAGACTCAAAATGATTATAATTTTGGAGCAATGTTTGATGAAATATCGATGAACATTAACACCTGTACCCCCCCCCAAAGCATGTAAGACATCTATCAACCTCATGGTTGATGCAAAGTTCATTCAACCTTGACAAATAACCAAAATATATTCATTCATATATTAACAAAAAAAAATTGTTTGCTCTATACTTGAACATTATCTTGTCATGTCCGTATTTCTATTTGTGTTATGACTTTTACGTTTAAAATAATGTAATGCTTGTGCCTAAAATAATTTGGTTAATTTTTTCATAAGTGTTATATGCACATTGTCATTTTAATATTTGGTTTCTTTAAAGACATGAAGTGATTGATTACATGCAATAAATGCTTGTTGTTTTTAGGCATGCAATAAATGTGGTTTATTTTAAATTTATCAAGTCCAACAATAAAATAATCAGATTTCACCCTCCTTTAACTTATGTTTCAATTTCACTATCTTATCAAAGAATCACCTTCAAAACAAATTTGATGATTATGTTAAAAATTAATGGTTTTTTGTGAGGTCATTTGATTTCATCATCATTAATATCCAAACAACTTTGTCCATTACCACATTCTTTAAACAAGCACAAACTTTGTTTTGTTTACATGTTATTATTAATTCATATTTAGCAAATTTTATGCCCAACAAGCAAATATGTTTTGAAATTTCAATCATTGGAATGTATGTGATATGTTTAAGGTAGATTTTACTAAAGCTGAATTCTTACCGAAATTGGATTTTCCTTAGCAAAACGCAGTTACCAAATTTTTTATAGTGAAAACCTTGCTATTGAAACCAGATTTACTATTGATTTAAACTTAGTTATATTTAGGAATTTTTTTTTGGGATAGGGTTAATTGCATGTTCCACCATTTTTTTGATTATTTTTCTTGAAGGTATGCAAAGCTTTATACCTTTGAGGACTATACACAAGAATATTTTCTAGAGTAAATTAATTTTTTCTTGCCATATTTTTGTACATAAAATTTTATGTGTTGTTTTCTCTTTGTATGTTGTGAGTATTATGTTGTTTTGTTTACAAGGTCTTCTTGTTTTAATTTTGCTTTAGGTTTGTTTCTGTAGAAAGTTTATGAAGTTATCAAATTAAGATTTGATAAGCCTTTTGTGTTAAAGCGTTTTGCTTACCTAAGCAGAGTAAGACGATTTTTTTTCTTTTACTCCTTTCTTTTATTTCTTCCAAGACCTGATAGTTCACCAAGTGGCCTTAACATTTGGTGACCATATCGCAAATATTGAATCCAAAATTTCTAATTCATTGTCATTGCTATTTGGACAAATATTGGTTAGAACTATTTGACTATACCAAAACAAACGACGGATTTATTATTGTTGTTTGACAATTAAAAATAAAAAACCAAAATAACCCATAGATTACAACTTTTTTGTAATCATTTATAGTATGCTAATAGTTTTGACAAGGGGTATGAAGAAAATAATGGAGTAGGTTTTGCAAGAAAGTGCTAAAGTAAGGCATACAAGTAACCCATAACAATTGGAGCAACCAAAGATCGACCTACAGGAGGCTACAACTTTTCACAATGGGGAGGAAAATGAATTGGAGGATGTTACCAAAAATACATGACTGAAAACTATATGACCTACCATAAATCATCCATTGGAATTGCGATGCATTAAGATCGAGTTGGAAACTCCTATGATTTGAGACCTTATTGAAAATAAAGTTTTTTGGTACCATGAGATTGTTATGACAAGTCCACATGCCAAAGAAAAAAAATGATTGACTCTAGAAGCAAATTAATGAACTATGCCAAATTTAGGGAAAGGAGCTTTCTAATGAAGTATGAAATACGCAGTCTTCAAGGATAAGTATTTTTTATGACGACAAATTCCATTAAAAAAACTTGGTAACCTTTTTTTTAAATATTTGTGTTTTTTTTCATGCGTTTCCAGCTTGTATTTTTTGTCAAAGTTTATGTCGCAACCCTAACCTTGGGTTTGCGACCAAGCAAAGGGGTTGCAAGGTTACAGGCCAAGAGGAAGTTCGGGAGTCACATCACATGCTCCCGGGAGTGTAGGAAAGTGTGAGGGAGTGAACCCTCACACTCCCAAGGCAAGTCC
>Ga0209208_10008739_pt1 | contig 13442 bp, 15 predicted proteins | sample S1TSphfallax_3_FD_187694 | JGI IMG/M metagenome (GOLD analysis project Ga0209208, IMG submission 187694) | Host-associated microbial communities from peat moss isolated from Minnesota, USA - S1T2_Fd - Sphagnum fallax MG (SPAdes) (version 2) | ecosystem: Host-associated > Plants > Peat moss >...
GGGGGGGGGGGGGGGGAGGAGAATGGAAAAAGAAGAAAAAGTTAAAAGAAAGTGATATATATGTATATATATAGTAGCTTAGGGGTAAGTAACTGAGCTCTTTGTTTGATGGGGGGAACAAAGATAAAACCCATTTGTAAAATCTATAGGGTCCAGTGATTTCTCAATATTACTTTCCTACTTTCCACTAGGCTACCTACCTACATTCCCAGAGGCTTTTTCAGACTTCAAGGTCACACCAAAGTACAGCTGACTATGGCTTTTGAATGGAGGATTAAAATTTGGATGAAAAGCATACTAACATCAAAATAGATTAGCATTAAAGTGTGGAGAGGGACATAAGCTTGGATTGCATATATAAACAGATACTTTTTGTAATACCATCAAACCAGGTTATTATTGTTGGGATTCTGTGTGTTCTCAAAAAGGGTTTGAACTCTAGTTTGGCATGCTTGCAAGGCGGTTCAAACTTATCACTTAGTCGATTAAATCCATTGGAAACCACAAAAAAAGGTTGTTTTTAATTTAAAAAAGTATTGTTATGATCATGGAATGCACATAGTATTGTATTTCAAGCCTTTGATATAGTTGGAAGCCAAAAACCAAAACATTTCAAAATCAATTAGGTACTGGCTTACTGCAGCTTGGGGTACTTCACCCATCACTCTAACGAGTACAAGGGTTTTGATCCACTTTTGTTTCCCACTTGCTTTCGACCTTTCGTATTCAGGTCAATAGAGGGACCCTCTCTTGTTCTTGTGGGTTTCAACTTTGTGTGTGTGTATTTTATCAGCCAGAGATGGAAGGAAGGTGTTGTTGACATTGGACAAAAGGTTAGTGCCGCCAGGAATGACCAGGGTTGTTAATTCTTTAGCTTTAGCTTTTTGCTTGTTGTACATACTAGGTTAATGAGAGAACAACAAATGAACACCAAATTCTTTTATTTGTCAATGGCTTCCTTCTTCCTTCACTTTCTTGCTCCTAAATGATCAAGAGATATGTTAGTAACCACATGTGGAAGGAAGTTGTTTGTCGCATTTTGAGGCAGCCTTGTTTTTCTTTTCAATTTTTGTGATGTAGCCAAACTGGCATTCATCCACAAGAAGATTTAGTCAAATTTGGCTATAAACAAAATTTGACAGTAGAAAAACTCAAGAATTCTTTTACATTTTGGCTACCTGGTGGAACCTGTTGTAGGAATCTGGTAATTTCAGGTTCTTTTTCAAAATCTGGTGGCTCAGGGCAAATTTTTCACAAAAATCCTTTGATGTGTTGAAACCATAATTTTCAGGTCAAAAAAATGCGAAAATTCACCATCCCCAATGGAAATTAAAACACTGATTTGCGGATTCGTTTATGATCCCGTAATGGAGCTATCCGTAAAGTCACCCTGTCTTCACCCTGTCTTTGGGCCTGCTTTCACCCCCTATCCCCTCTTTCAGTGGTATCTGCAAAGTAATGAAATTTTATTAAATCTCAGGATGAAATGCTGAAACTCAGCATTTAATAGACAAGGTTCGAAACTAAATATAGTAGTTGTACAAGTAGGAGCAGTGAAAATACATGTAGCAGCAGTGGAGGCGCTCAGGAAAAAGGAAAGACAGGATAAAACTCAGTTTATTACCAAATTTGATGGAAAAACTAGTTTGGGTCTCAGTTATTTCTCTTTGTAAAATTTTCATTCCCAGGTAATTTTTGATGCCCTATTATGCCGAAACTGGCCATTCTTGCCCCCTAATGGCGGGACTTACTAGTAACTATAATGTTTAACTTTTGTGATGATTAAAATGTTCCAGAGGTATAGCACCACAACTAATTATTCATCGACTTGGGTACTGTAGTACCTGTAGCATTCCGGCATCTCCTTGATGAATATATATATATATATAATTTCTCACTCCAGCAGCAATAATAAGAACTTCCTGAAATTCCAGCACTTTCCAAGACCTGGACATATAGACCTAGAATAAGCGAAATGACTATGTACACTAGGTAGCAACAAAGTCTCTAATACTTTCCACATTGTGGGCAGATAATTTTGAAAAAACTCAGCATGTACTGAAAATAATTTAGTTATTGCCAGAATGGTAAAGGTACTAGGGTATCCCCCACCGGCCATTGACTTGAAAACATTAGTGTGAAGTAAGGAATCAGGATTGAGAATGGGGCCATCCCAGGAATCAGGACCAGGCCTGAGGTGGGACTCGGGAGCAGAGAGTGTTCCTGAACTCCAAAACAGCCCCCCTTTATGCTGTAAATTTTAAAACAGCTGTCATTCACGTGAGGAGAGGGGCCACCTTAATCATAAGGTTGTGCATTCTGGGTAAGGGTATGAGGAACCTTGTGCATAAGGTTATCCATAATGCGGAAGCTCATGCATAATGCACCACATACTCTCCCATAATGCAGAACCTTATGCATTAGGCACCATGCATCCTCCCATAATGTGGTATGTTATGCATAACTTGTGCCATGCATCCTCCATTGAGACATAAATTTCACAAGGTAATTTTCACCCTCCACATAGGTCTACTACAAACTCCTTTCATGCATGCACTTTGATTGCTTCATTGAAATTCACTTCCCAATTCCATTAGCATGGTTGGTATCCTTTGGTCCATGGAATTTGGAAATTGTTTGTGATTTTTACCTTTTAAATCTTACATTCAAATATAAAGAATTCTTCGAGATCTTCTCTCGTATTTTGAGTGTGCTTACTTCCTATCAACCTGCCTGGAGTTCTGTCAAGATGTGTTCCTAGAGTGTAACACACTTGCCTAGCCTAGCAAGGTGAGTTGTACACACTTCTCAATCCCAAAAATCAAAACTCGATGTAGAAGCAGGTCACAAGTGCATCTCCATCCCCAACCCCCAAGTTGCCCATACTGATGAACGCAACATCACCCAACTACAAATATGTATTGCTTTTTCAGTCACATGACCAACCCATTCCTCTCACTTCTCAAGTTAACAAAACAAAACTTTGTCAAGTGGGCCACTGCTTTGTTGCAGTCTCAGTTTACAAAATGTGTGTGCAAGAGATGATGATGATGTATGGAAGAAGATGAAGAAGAAGAAAAGTGTGCAGCAGAGGGAGGGGAAGAGTTCAGGGTCCAAAAGGAGAAAAAAATCACCTAATCTTGCAAGCCAGTGTTGCAGAGAGAGTGCCTCCACCACACTCTCGGGATGCAGTCCATGGTCAACCACCATGCCAACATGGTTTGAGAGCAGCAGCAGCATCATGCCACCAGCAGCTTCTTCGATGACACCGTGAGAAACCCTTTTCACTTGTTGCTGCTGTTGCCACCATCTTGCTGTAAGGATGCAGAGGGCCATGCTGTCTGGGCCTCCTGACACTGCAATTGCTGCAAAAAACCCAAAACAGAAAAAACACATTTTTTTCACCCTCAGTTCAACAATAGAAAAAACCTAAAACAGAAAAGAGAGATAGAAGAGGTTCTGTGAGAGAACTCTGAGCTTGCAGATGCAATCACATCTAGGGTTTGTTTCCTGGGGTTCCTAGAGAGGAGGAGCTTCTCTCTTTGTTTGCAAGCATCAAAACACAAGTAACAGCAGCTTCTTCTTCTTCTTCTTCTTCTTTCTTCTTGTACCAGAGCTTGTGCAGAGTTTTACCAATGCGGTCATGAGGCATGATACTGGCCATCTGCATCCTGTTTGCAAAAGGATTAGAAACATGCAGGGTGACTGAAGGCAGGGTGCAGGTGTCTGTGGTGAAGTTCATGGCTCCCTTGGTGGAGTGCACATGGGTGACACAGAATATGGACTGCACAGTCCAAGACTGACTCACAACACTCATGACTTTCATCATCATCAATGACACTGCCACAACATCCACAAAGTGTTGGCAATCTGCTCACCAGTACCCTGGTACACACATCACAAGCCAAAAGCAGCATAATAAGAATTGGCTTTCTCACTTTGAACAAGAATATTATGCCAATTCTAGCAACCAACATCAGCAGATGATTCACAAAATCTCCCCTTTCTCTATTCTTGTAGACTCCAGCAAAGAAAATGAAATATTTACCTCTGACAAGGGACAAAAAAACCATAAATGTTCACACCCAACAATGTTACCCCCCCTACTATTTGAATACAATACAGCAAAGTTAGAATATATTCATAACTCTCATGAGAAATCTCCATACTCAGAACTAACAGTGACCAGTATTGGGCAGAAAACAAATCCTTGAAAGTGAAAAGAGAAACTGCTGTTGATTACAGCTGGAAAAAAAGCAAACCTCCAGGTTGAACTTGTGATGGAGTGCAGTGCAGGAAGGGTAAGAAAAGCAAGGTGCCAAGTTATTCATCTTGAAAAGACAGTTTCCCAGAAAATAGAGACTGCTGTAGCTCAGACAATGAATGCTGAACGAGGATCATCTTGGGAACATGTGCTCCATTTGCCTCCATACAACACCCCCAGTATAAATGTGCCCACAACACCTGCAACTAAAAATCACCCTCCCCAGAACTCTCAGAAACTTAAACAAAATCTTCAAACCCATATGTCATCATACTAACACTGCAAAGCAAAAATCTTCATTACCCCCCTATCACTCACAGTGACTGCAGAGCTCTAGACAAACAAAGATGGGAAATCCCATCAACAATCGTCCACAAACCACTGTAGCAATAGATAACAATCCAAGAAAGTAGCAGTGAAGAAGACACAAATGAAGACTTTTGTGTCCTCTAAATACATCTTCCAACCAAGGAAAAATGAGAGCACTTGTATGCATTTTGTGTCATCTAGATACAGAGGAATGGTATCTAACTATGATACCATTTTCCATGTAGCTTTTTAGAGGTTGAATTAGAAGAGTAGATAGCCTAAGAGGATCTAAATGAACTACCAGAAGCATATGAATAATGCTACAACAAAGAGCTAAGAGAATATCTGTGAAATTGCAGAGAAACACTGCAACAACAATTGGAAGGCAACATGAACATGATTGCAGTCATCACCACCTTATGAGACTCACTCACATAGTGTCAACCTTATGATACCTTCATCACTGAATATTGCAGTGACGAGCTGCCATGACTAATATCCACTCGACTTCATCAGCTCCCAATGGTAGATGGAGACAAGCATACAATAATCCACCCAAAATTTTGGGGAAACCATCATACAAAATCTGGATAGTGAGTTTCTGTCTCATTTTGGGAAGCAATGGGACGACTTGATAATGATGTTGGCTAGCACTCTAAAAGAAACTACCAGAAGCATATGGATTCTGCAACAACAAAACCTAAGAGAGCAGTTCAGTTTGCAGAAATAGTAGTGGACAGCACACACCAATCTTCCAAGAAAGACCTCAAGATATGTGAACTTGTAATCCAAGCAAGGAGGAGAAGGAAGGAAAGTTTTGAAAGGCTGCAGAATGTAAAGCAAAACTTACAACCTTCAAGATCACTGCTGCAAAATTCAGTCGAGCATGAGAATAGTCAGTGGACCAGGCACTTCGGGAAACTGGAGCACCCATGACTGGGGCGACCATGACCTGCAGGCACTCCAATTGTTACTTCAATATTTTCAGATTCTGGAGTCTTAGATGGTTCCACAGTCTTAGTCTCTCGGGCTCCATTCTCCGGTGTACATATTTGATTCCTCAATCACCTGCTCCTGTTCTGGAGTCATCTTGTCCGTGCCCACCAGAAGTGATCAGTAGGGTTTATTCCATTCAAAAGCATCACCTAATTGTTTTTGTCGCTGTTCTTTCCCTCAATCTTTCGTGCACACCAAACGCGGACAGCTTGTCCTTGCCAACCAGACACTACTGTGAATGCGTCTTGGGAACGCTTGTCCGTGCCCACCGAACGTTTGCATTGAAAGCTGCGAGTCATTTTGTAAACCCGGCCTAATTCTCTCTGGTGCGCTGTAGTAGTGTCTTTGCTTCTCTTTTGCTTTTGTGTAGTTTTGGGTCTTGGAGAAACAAACTTGGCAAGCTTCAATGGACAAGGAGGAAGAAGTAGCTGAGTCTTTGCTGCAGAAAAACAGCGAGAATGATGGCTCACTTGCAGGTTATGAGTCTTTGTATCAGCTGCTGTCTTCAGAGTTACCCCCACACCTCTTTCAGGTTCTTCTGCCTATCCTCAAATCTTCTTCCTCTTATCAATCTGTTTTGTTCTTTTGATCATACATAGCAGCTGCTGCCGATCTCTGAAGTGGATGACAATTAGAAAGTGGAATTGGGGTCTGATGTTCAGAGTTTCTGGCATCACAAAATCCCTTTGGTACAATTTGGAGTACAACCTTGGAAAATAGGAATTTCCCCTTCTGTCATTTTGAAGGCTCAGATATTAGGGTTTTTTTTTTCCTGTGGTTTCAGATTTTCATTAGGGTTTGGTTTTTGGGCATCATTTTTGTGTGTGCACAGATGAGGAGTAGATTCTTCTGAGATGTATGATATCTTCTGATCCAAAATTTGATGAAATTTTGCAAACCAAAAAAAAAGGAAGGCTTGGAGGGTGACAACTTTTTATGGTTTTTCTTTTGAGCATGATACTCTTGTGAAATGCATTCAGAATTTGATCATGATAATATTCATTCATGTGAAATGGAAATGAGAAATGCAGGAGGTGAGTCGAGTTTTATATGGATGTAATCGCGGAGAAGTCTTGAAGCCACTTCCTTTACACAATACTTTGTCATCTGCATCAGTTGAGCAAAACTTTGATGTTCAAGTAAGCACTTGCTGATTCCCTTGAAGTTCTTAAACAAGATAATTCTTCTATCTATCCAGACATCCTTTTTGATTATCCAGAGAGAAAAATAGCCGGAAGGTAGTTGGAGTGGGGAAGAGTGTTCTGTTACTAAAGAAGGGGGTAGTAGTTACTAGTACCCATGTTTTGAGTTCTCATTGGAAAGTTTGCATTGAGTTGTTGGAATGGGGATATTGGGAAAGGCATTTGAGTTCACTGCAGATGAGGAGCAGTTGCGCCCCGCCCGCAAAGTGCGTGTTGGTCTAATCCAGAACGCCATTGTGTTACCAACAACCAAGCCATTTGCTGAACAAAAGACTGCAATCATGGAACGGATTACAGCTCTCATCTCTGCTGCAGCTGGAGCTGGTGTGAACATCGTTTGCTTGCAGGTATCTCTTTATCACAGAATGCCATATTTTTCAACTTTAGTCTTCAGAGATCTTCTTATGAAATGAGTATTTGCAATTGAAGGAAATCTTTCACATGATGGACATTGTAAGTTGATTGGGACCACAGGAAGCATGGACAATGCCATTTGCATTTTGTACAAGGGAGAAAATCTGGTGTGAGTTTGCAGAGAGTGTAAAGACAGGGGAATCGACACGTCTGATGCAACAACTTGCCCACAAGCACAACATGGTTATAGTGAGCTGTATTTTGGAGCGGGACGAGGTGCATGGGAGCATCCTCTGGAACACTGCTGTTGTTATTGGTAATCATGGGAATATCATTGGCAAGCACCGCAAAGTATGTCTCTTCTCTCAAAAACCTCTGTTTGCTTCCTGATTGTGAGAATCCAGTATCTGGCCATGAACTCTGACCTCTAGGTTTTAAGATGTTGAGTAAAATGCAAAGAATTCATGTGCAGATCTATCTGTAGATGTACTTGTGAAACAGATCTATCTGTAGATGTACTCGTGAAACAGAATATGATGGATGTACAAAGCACATTACTGATACAAATAATAGATCCACAGAATCACATACCAAGAGTGGGAGACTTCAATGAGAGCACCTACTATATGGAAGGCAACACAGGGCACCCTGTATTTGAGACAGCATTTGGAAAAATAGGAATTAACATATGCTATGGGAGACATCACCCATTGAACTGGCAAGCATTTGGAATGAATGGTGCTGAGATTGTATTCAATCCATCTGCTACTGTCGGGGACTTGAGTGAGCCCATGTGGCCTATTGAGGTAGTTGCCATGAAAACCCATCCACTGTGTTTGCAAGTATCTAACTTGCAGATATGAAGCACCTTCTGAACACCCGTCCACTGTATTTGTGAGTATCTAACTTGCAGATTGGGGCGCCTTCTTTGTAGCACTGGTTTTCCTGTTCGATTTGTTTTAATGCATTCAGATCTAGTTCATGTTGCAATTGAATTCAATATGAATGAGTAATGTGTGTGGTTTTGTTCCATGGTGATGTTGCAGGCACGAAATGCAGCTATTGCCAATAGCTATTTTGTGGGGGCAATCAATCGAGTGGGAACTGAAGTATTCCCTCGTGAGTTTACATCAGGTGATGGCAAACCTGCTCACAAGGACTTTGGCCATTTCTATGGGTCAAGCTTCATGGCAGCTCCAGATGCTTCATGCACTCCGAGTTTATCACGTTGTCGGGATGGCCTGTTGATCACAGATCTTGACCTCAATCTTTGCCAGCAAGTGAAGGACAAGTGGGGGTTTCAGCTAACAGCTCGCTATGAGATGTATGCCAAATTCTTCAGCAAGTATATCAAGGAAGAATTTGAGCCACAAGTCATCAGAGATCCATTTCTTGACAACCAAAAAAGGTTTTAAATCTCTGACAAGGAAACCACAAGGTACTACTGCTGCAATGGGTGCAAAAGTTGACACAATCTCTCTCTCTCTCTCTCTCTCTCTCTCTCTCTCTCTCTTCTTGCATTTAAAGGATGTTAGAGAATCTGATTGCCTGGTGCTGATTCCAATTGAGATGGTGGTTTTTTGGAGAGATAGCTGAGATGAAGCATTTGTGATAAAAAAAATGCTGACCCAAAAAGGATAATGCATAGCTGATTGCAATACTCTGATGCTCTTATATGCACTAAGGAAATAAGGCTCTTACTAAGGAACTTGATAAGGAGTAGTAGGTAGGTACTAAGGAACTTGGTAAGGAGTGGGTAGGTAGGCACTAAGTAACTTGGTAAGGAGTTGAATCCCAGCAGGAGTGGAAATGATGGAATACTTTGCATTTATAGGTGGCATTGCCATCTAACATTCTGGAAATCAATGGGATTCCTACATAAACATTCTAGAAATCAATGAAATTTCTAAGAAACTGAATAATTTGTTTTAGTGTCTTTTATGGCCACTTCTATCACTTCCAAAGCTCCAAATCGACTTGGAAAAGTCTCAGCAATGATTGTAAAATTTATGAATATCTTCTACCCACTTCCTTTGTCCTCATTTTGTCCAACTAGGAATTTTTTTCCATTCCATGAATAAGAGTGTGGCTTGTTGGACAAGTCTTTAAGGTAGTTCTTGGAAACGAGTTGGTAAAACTAGCACATCAATTCACTTACACTTCATTTCAGCACTTAAGATGGGTAGTTTTGAGGTTGCAGGCTTTATCAGAATAAGGGCTGAAAGCTGAATGTATGACATGTCTTGTGGGCAATCCCCCATCTATGCACACTAAATTTTTTTGAGTGTAAAGGAGAGAGAAGGCATAAAATTGGGTTTAAACCATTTTTCAAAAGTGTAAATCAAGCGCCTTGTGAGAATTTCATCAAAATGTTTTTGGTTTGTTATTCTCAAGCATGCAATGTTCATACTATGTTTTTCATAGATTGTTTTTTTTGGTACAATTTGTCCTCAATGTTCCTTATTAGATGATGAAGGTGTTTGAAAATTTCCAAAATAGCATGTCATTTCAACATTACAAAAAAGGAATGGTGTGTTGCACCAAATCTTCAATAATCATGAAGTAGGATCATTCATGGGTTTTCCACAACAAAAAAACTACCTTCAATAGTATAGAGCTCCTCACCATTGAAGAAGGAACAAATGACAATAATGTTATACATTTTGCATTGCTCCGCATTACTAGTGACTATCAAACTAACATAATGTCAAAATATTCATATATTTTCATTTGTTCTTGGAATCTTACAATATTGAACCAAAAGGTCATCAATGATTTGCGCAAATAAAATGGATGACAGCAGCCTTTTTAAAAGTCTAAATCATGAAGTCTAAATGTTTAAAGTGAAATTCAAAATTGAAGGCACCACATTATGGAGCAATTTTGGGCAGCAAGGGGGGCCAAACCGTTGCTTCTATTGAGGATTACCCAAAATTTCAGAAATTTTTAATTAATATGACTATTTCCAATTTTATTTTATTTTTTAAAGTTGCGGGTCTACACATCAACAAATTAAAAGAAGAAACAATACCTTACCTACAACTCATGTTCAACACTAATTAATTCCTAAGAGAGCAACCCCCAAAAAACAAAAAAACAAAAACAAAAAGTAAGAGCAATTTGTCACAATTATTTATTAATTACTAATTAATAAAGGAACAATATACAACCAGCCTTTTTTTTACTGGAAAAATTGTGCCAAAAAATGAATTTTTAAAATCAAAAATTCAAAAATGAAGTGTTTTGAAAGTTTTCAACAGCCAGAAGTGAGACAAAAAAAATAGAATAAAAAATCACCAGATCCCTATATTTGCTTTCTTATAGTGAGTAGCCAAATATATAAAAAGATGATTAAAGAATTATATTTCATGTTTGGATTATAGCCAAATCAAAAAACCTCAAAGTCAGATGAAAGTAGTCCAGATTGCCAAAAGAGTTCCATCCACTACATTTGCCATATTACAAATGCATTGGCATGAACTCACTCAAATCTTCTTGAGAATCATGCAATGCAGTTAGAGAGAGATAGAAGGTATAATAATATTATCACATAATTGGAAAATCTTAATATAATACTATTAACTATAGTAACCCTAAAAAATCCTAAACCCTAACCCTAAACCCAAAAAAATCACCCAGTACTAGGTAGTAGTAGGATACGGTAAGCACTTGGAGAGACTTAAATAGGGGGTTGGTGGGTCATGGCTGGACTTGCTTTTTTATATACAGCAAATTGCATCTCACCTTTGTCTAGGTTATCAAATTTATAGTGATTTTAATTAATTAATTAATTATTTTTTAAATTCACAATTGAGTTCCATATGAATGTAGCTCTAAAGTTAGGTCCATTTTGACTAGAATAGTAATATTGAAATGGGTGATATATAGAATTGTTAGCTCTTTTTAAAAGGGGGCAACACCCCCGGTTCAAGTTCCAGTTCAATTTTGGAAAGAGGTCAATTCCCTAGTTCAATGATTTCAATGATAATTCTAAAAAAAACTTGGAACCTCTGAGGTTGTAGGGGACTCGGAGACCCTAAAACCTGACCTATAACTTGCACCTGAACTTGCCTAAATCCAAGAACTAGTCAACACTTGATCATAACAACCCCTTTTCCATATATAACAACCCTTCCTTTTATTGGGTTAGAAGAAGTAGACTTTTGACAAACCCATGCAAATCACACAAGCAACTCATTGACAAACCCATGCAAATCACGCGCGCAACTCATTGGTGAGTAATAATGCAGCTTCATATTTGTGCAGGCTAAGATGTGAATCAAATGTGATGAGCTGAAAAATTTGACAATTTGTTTTTTGATGTTTCGAAAATTGCAAAACAACAAGCATGCACATTGAACCTTGTCAAAGCCTTTCCAAGTACCAAAAGTGAGGGAGGGAGGGAGGGGGGGGCATGGTTTGGGAGTGTTATGTAATGATCAAAGCCAAACAAAAACACTGAGATCAAAAGAACATGTTTTTTCTCCACACTACTTTTTAAGGTACCACATGCCTCAAGCAAAGTGCCCTGGGGCCACATGGTTAGGAAGGGTTATATCATGATCAAATCAAACACCTAGATGAAAAAAATATGTGCCTCTTATTTTCACAATATTTTTTAATGTTTATTAAGGTATTGCATGTCTCAAGAAAATCTTTTTTTGTGGTGAATTTTTTTCCATTTAACCAAAAACATTTGAAAAAACATATTTTATTGAATGTACTTTTTTCCAAAACAAATTTGCCAAAAAATGGAAAACAAATTCTAAAAAATCACCATGTTTCAACACATTGTTCAAGCAAGTAGCCAAGATATAAATAATTTTTAATAATTTTTTACTTTCATACTTGGTCTATAGCCAAATGTTGCTAAATCTCCTTGTGGATGATTGACATTGTGACAACATCACAAAATTGAAACAATAAAACACTAGCCTCAAGAAATTAAAAACATTATGATACCTAGTCAGTAAGTACACTATGATATTTAATCATTTCCATGAGTAGTTACAAATTGATGGTTGGTTCTTCCTCTTTTTCATCATTACTATGGCAACTTCTTTGTGAAATTCTTTTTTTATCACACACAAGGTATTAAATAATTAGATTTTCAACGTTTTGAAGATTCACCGTTTATCATTTTGCTTTAATATATTTTTTCTAGGAAAATTTCACAACTCGGTGATTTTATTTTTAAAAAGGAAAAGATGCACAAACACACAAATGTGGTTTTAACTTTTTATTTCACCATTTTTTGAAATAAAAATAATTAAGATAACCACATCTAGACCTAGGCACTTCCTAAGTCACCACTTTTAGTGGTGCTTTTCTAAAAATACTACAACCCACATAGGATAGTTGGCATTTAATGTTAATTAAAGTTGTGGATACACACTAATGGACTTAGTTCTTAAGGAATTTGAAGAAAAAAAATCATAATTTGCTTGTTGAAACAATATCCGCACAATCCATTCTTGCATTTTCAAATATGCTTTTAATAATGCCCACAATCTACAATGCATAAGAGTCAGTGGTTTACCCATTTCAATAATCACCTAGCATTCTATCAAGGTAGGTTTTTCAAGAGAAAAAAATCCTCAAAATATTTTTTTATTTCCCATGCATTTCTAACAATTGCAAACTTGCAATGGTCAAATCAAGTGAAAAGGGGAGATGAAAATGGATCTAAAATTAAACAAGCTCGGCCAAATGAAAAGTCATAGACACAAGGACCTTTAAAGTTTTAAGGTTTGGAAAATCTATTGAGAGTAAACATGGAAAGGTACAAGTCAATTTTTAGTTTTCATAAAAGTAACATTTAACTCACGAAGGTCTTGTAAGGTCTTTATAATATATATAGAGGACAAGTAGGGTCATTGTCCAAATCTCAACCAATTTCAAACCTTAAAATTTGATTATGAATAACTTACACCAAAACATTTATTGATAACTAAACATTTTTTCTATAATTGGTCAAAATGGTAATTATCTAGGTAGGAGAAGGGGGAAGCAAGAGGGTTTACAAGATATGGAAACAAGGTGGAACAAAGGTTAAGGCATTTTCACTGTTCACTCACTTTCCAACACAATACCCTAAATCTAGCAATTGAAAATGACAAGTTGCCATGGCAATCGAAGTTTTTCCTCATCCACATTACTTATTTGACACTATCACCATCTTCTTTCTTTCTTTCTTTTAATTTAACGTCAATACCCGGACCAGAGAGATCCATTTGACGACAATTACATAGTTGACTTGAGCAAAACACTCCTATTGTCTAGGCAAGAAACTAAGTACAAAGCTATCGCTTTCTGAT
>Ga0209208_10008740_pt1 | contig 13441 bp, 11 predicted proteins | sample S1TSphfallax_3_FD_187694 | JGI IMG/M metagenome (GOLD analysis project Ga0209208, IMG submission 187694) | Host-associated microbial communities from peat moss isolated from Minnesota, USA - S1T2_Fd - Sphagnum fallax MG (SPAdes) (version 2) | ecosystem: Host-associated > Plants > Peat moss >...
AAAATTTCTCATTGAGGCGTGATATTTTGCAAGCGCATCCAGAAATCGACCGATATCTGCGTCCAGAGTGCAAAATTGTCTCGCAATTGAACCTTGCTTCTTTCCAATTGTGTCTGCATATAAGTTTGCTTTCCATTTCCATCGAAGCCCTATTGGTTAAGATCGGTTGGATGTTATCGTAAGTTTATAACCGACAGAGGAGGAGTGCGGTGGCGACTGCCAAAGCCGAAGATTTCATCGCAATACAGCAGGCACTGTATCGCTACTGTCACGGCGTGGATCGCGGCAGGGCGGAGATCGCAAAAAGCTGCTTCTGGCCCGAAGCAACCGACCATCATGGCGATTTCGACGGGCCGGTTTTCGAATTGATCGATCGTGTTGTCGAACGTTCGGCCGCCTATCCTTTCATGATGCAACACCATCTCACCAACATCATGATTTCCATCGAAGACGACCGAGCCAATGTGGAAAGCTATTTCCTAGCTCAAAATCCAGTGAGGAACCAGGATGATAGCTACATTTTGATGTTCATGGGCGGCCGTTATCTTGATCGTTTCGAACGTCGCGACGGCGAGTGGAAGAGCGCCAAGCGCGAAGTCGTCATCGACTGGGCGAAGCATCTGGATGGAGCGCCATGGCCCCGCCAGGCGTTGTTTGCGCAGTCGGGCCGGGGTGATGCCGATGCGACACACACCTTCTTTTCCTAATTCGGTCGCGTACACCTCAGCCTCCGGTGCTCAGGGAATGACAGTGTCCCCGTATAGTTAAAGCAACGATATGTTGGTCGAGAGCACACCAGAGCACTTACCTGATATCGGATTTGTTCCGCAATTCGTGAGCGACGCTCGTGACGACTTGGTACGTGTGGCGTCGCCAAGTTAGCACCGTGGAGCAGCGTGGGCTCGATTCAGCGCCTGGGACCGAAGAGAACGTTTGCCACGCCGCTCGACTAATCTGTCTACAACATGATCCTGGAGCCCACGCGCCAGAGTGCACCTGGCTAGCCGGTGCCTGTAAATCTGGGCACGCCGGCCAACGGATTGCAATTTTTGGAAATGACCGGCCTTACGGCGTAAGCCGTGGCGGGAGCGGTCAAATGTCTCCGTCGAACCGGCTAAATTATAACCCCTCGACTATTTTCAGGAGGGTTGCGGCGAGCACCTCCGGGGTCGAATAGAAGGGCGAGTGGTCGGTATCGATTTCATAAACGGCGCCGCAGGGGGAGGCGGCATGCATCGCGCGCTGAAAGGAGAGCGGGAGGATACGATCGCGAAGGCATTCAACATAAGCGCGTGGCACGCGACCGAAATTTGCATCACTCAGGGAGGCCGGCGTTTTTAGCGGTGCGAGTGGCTGCGGCACCAGGCGTGATACGGCGCGTTCAGCCCATTCATCTGGTGTTTCACCATAGAGGAAGGCGCGCGCCTCCGCTGGTTTGGCCGTGACGGTGGCGCCGTCTTGCGATGGGTGCAGCTCGATTCTGGCCTTCCCGTCCGGTGCCTCCTCCCTGCCGGTGAGGTCGAACGCCGAACTTCCGTTTCGGGGCAGCAGCGCGGTGAGATAGACCAGTGCCGCGATGCGGTCCGGCGCGGATTCGGCGGCCTCGCTAATGACCATGCCGCCGAAACTATGGCCAACCAGGATGGATTTGCCCGGCTGAGCGTGCAGGAGATCGATGGTGAAGCGGCTTAAGGTTTTCAGAGTGACCGCGGCGGGGTCCGTGCCCGGCAGGTCCGGTGCGATGACATGATGGCCGTGGCGCGCCAGCAGCGGCACCACGCGCTCCCAGCACCAGCCGCCATGCATCGCGCCGTGGATGAGGACGAAATTTGCCATGGCCGCTACACCAGCTCTGACGGCGGTTTGCCGCTGCCGCCAATCGCGACCACCGGCGATCGTTCGACACGCAGTTTGGGCGCTAGATAGGCGCCGAGACCGGCGATAAACACGACGATGGCGAGCACCCCGAACATCGGCTGAATCCCCAGCCGGGCGCGCAGCGGTTCGCTGACAAAGGGGATCAAAAGCTGGCCCAGGGAAATCGAACTGTTGATCAGGCCGAGCGCCCGGCCGCGCGCGGCGGGCGAGACGCTCTCGATGGTGACGGCGGAGAAATGCGTGATCATCAGGCCTGAAGGCGGGCCGGCGATCAGCAGGGCGAACGTGACGACGAGCAGGGATTTGGCCAGACAGAGCAGGAGGAAACAAATCGTCGAGCAGCCGAGTAGAAAGACCAGGACGTTGGTGACCGAAAGATAGCGCCGGAAGACCGGGTACATGAACGCCGAACCGACAGCGACGATGGTCGAGACGAGCATGATTATCGAGGCCAGAGTTGCGCTGTGGGCGCCGATCGCGGCCAGCAGAAACGGCAATTGCACCACGGCCATGACGGCGAGGCAGGCAACCGCCATGCTCACGAGGCATAGGCCCGGAAATGTCTTTGGGAGGGCAGCGGATTCCGCCGCCGAGTGCGCGAGGCTGGTAGGTTCGGTGATGACAAAGAAGGCGGCGATGAGAATGGGAATCGAAACCAGGTAAGGCGCGAAAGCCATGTGCCAGCCGCCGCGGTCCACGAGAATGCCCGATACGGCGATGACGGCGACGGCGCCGAGGGCCGGCGACAGACCGACGATTGTGACGGCCCAGGTGCGCTTCGCACCAGTGAAGTAATCGCCTGCGAGCGTCATGACGATGGTGGTGATCGCACCGCCGGCGGCACCCAAAGCGATGCGGGCGATGGCGAGCGGCCAGAAATTGTCAATGAACAGTTCGGCGCTGCCGGCAACCGCGTAGAGCGCGAAGACCGCAAGCAACGGCCAGCGCCGGCCGCATTTCTGGATTACGACACCGCTGAGCGGGGAGGCGAAAATGAAGGGGATATAGGGCGCCAGCAAGATAAACTGCGCGCGCAGATCAGCATTGCCGATTGTGCTGAAATGCCGTGCAATTGCGCCGGTGGCAGGCAGCACCGAACTGATCATCAACGTCATCATGATATTGCCGCCGGCCAAGATCGCGAGCTTCGCCACGGCGTACGGTGGCGCGGTGCCCGGGTCTGTATCAGGTATCTGGCCGGTAATGATCATGTTTCCCGCCAATTTAATTCAATTAACGTTCCGACGTTGACATAGCCAGTGCAGCACCGTCGGCGGCAAGCGAGTTTTCAGCATATATCGATGACCGAGCGTCATCTTGTTGAAGCCGGTTTACCGGCCTTGCCATACCGGAGAGCGCTTTTCCAGAAATGCGCTTGAGCCTTCAGCGTACTTCTTAGTCGCGTCATTTCTGCATACAATTTCAGATGATTTCAGAGAGACTGCCGCATCGTCTAAAATTCGGGTTTCGAGAATTACACGACAGCTGAGATGTACGCTCATCGGTGCATTGACAATGATCCAGGCGGCAAGTTGTAGCGCGCCTGCTCGCGCGGACAGATGATTCCGATACCCGTTTCGTCGTGGTCGTGGCGTCGATCGGATCGCCAGGAAGCACCAACTCCATCGCGGTATTCGGCGGCTGTTGCCGCGCCAGCCTGAACAGCCCGCCAGTGCTGACGACCAGTCCGCGTTTCACCGCCCCGAACTCCGAGATCGAATTCCGCGCGATCTCTACGGAACTTCCAAAATTCGATTTCAAAGTCCCATGGCGCCGCGATGATACCCAGTCCGCCCTGCAGCATTTTATCGAAATCGTTAGGTGGTCGGCTGCGGGAAGCTAAACAAGTTCGGTGCCGCAGGGTATACGCCCGCTAATCGGAATGACGCTTTTGCGGCCAAAAGCCGCAGCATGCAGCGGCCGAGGCGAAATCACAGTTACATGATTAAAAATCTCATCCTCGCATGCGCGTTCTTGAAGTGTTACGTTATAGTGTGCGCAAAAGCCGTCTCAAATATGTGTTAAAACAGGAGCCGGAGCCAGAGGATCGTTCGTATATTCAAATCGCCAGCAAAGCCCATCTTATGAGAGGTCGCTTTATAAAGCACGTCACTACGCGCATCATCTATCTTCCCATAAATACATTGTTTGAGGACATCCCATGAAAGCCGCCATTCTATACGAAGCGCGCACGCCGCTCGTCATCGAAGACGTGCAGCTCGGCGCGATGCGAGCCGATGAAGTGCGCGTACGTGTCGTCGCAAGCGGCCTCTGCCATAGCGACTATCATGTGATGACCGGCACCCTGCCACACCCGATGCCCGTCGTGCTTGGACACGAAGCGTCTGGGATTGTCGAAGCGGTGGGAGAGAATGTCCGTAAACTCAGGCCAGGCGATGCCGTAGTGACCTGCGTCTCGACCTATTGCGGGGAATGCACGCAGTGCCAGCACGGCAACGGCCATATCTGCACAGACAAGCCGGCGCGCCCCGCCAATCTGGGAGAGGCGCGGCTCACCTGCGCCGGTCAGCCCGTGCATCAGATCGGCCAGCTCGGTGCCTTTGCCGAGGAGATGTTGGTGCATGCCCACTCCGTGACGAAACTGCCGGAGGGCATGCCTATGGACATCGCGGCGTTACTAGGTTGCGCCGTCATTACGGGCATGGGCGCCGTGCTGCACCGGGCGCATGTGCAGCCGGGCGAGACGGTCGCCGTCATCGGCTGCGGCGGTATCGGGTTAAATGTGGTGCAGGGGGCAAAGCTTGCCGGCGCCAGCCGGATCATCGCGGTTGATCTAAACCCCGCCAAACTAGAGCTGGCGAAGCTGTTCGGAGCGACCGATTGCATACGCGGCGGTGAAACAGCGGTGGTGGAACTGCGCGAGATGACCGGCGGCGGCGTCGATTACGCATTTGAGGTTATCGGGCTGCCTGCCACTATGCGGCAGGCGTTTCTGATGCTGCGCAAGCGCGGCGCCGCGGTCTTGATCGGTGTGCCGCGGGTCGACGCGGAGTTGAGTGTCCCAGCGATATCACTACTCTTGAACGAGACCAGAATCATTAGTTCGCTGATGGGCTCTTCGCCGCACCAAGTTGTCATTCCGCAATATGCGCAGCTCTATTTGAACGGCAAGCTGATTTTAGATCCCCTGATCTCACAGAAAATTCGATTGCAGGACATCGATAAAAGTTATGAGCAGCTTGCAGCAGGCACGGTGGCGCGCAGCGTCATCATGTTCGAATAGGATCTCGCCAGGTCGGGGTCTCGGCGTTTAGACATCAAGATCAAACCCAAGCGCTCGACCACATGAGACGGGTACCACGCCCGTTCAGGATGGCGCTTGAAACTCAGCGCGCCGAGGGCAACGCCGAAGGGCGATTTGCGTTCTCGGAGCGCTCGAGCAAGCGCACTCTAGCCGACTTGGGTAGGAATAATCTCCCGCGTCTCGACAATATTCAAGCCATAGCCTTCAAGACCAATGATGTTCCGCTTATTGTTTGACAATAGAATCATGTCCTTAACACCAAGATCGGTCAAAATCTGCGCGCCGATGCCGTAATCACGCAACGCCGGGGCCTGGCGGATGCCGGAGATCATTGCGCGGATGCGCTCGGATGCAGCGGTCGGGCGGGATTCACGGATGAGGACTATAACACCACGGCCTTCCTCGCGGATCAGGTTGCGCGCGCCCTGCAGGCTGGCCAGATGTTCACCGACCATGACATCGTCCAACGTGTCAACGGCGTGCATGCGCACCAGAACCGGCTCTGGTGTTGAAAGGTCGCCCTTCACAAGCACGATGTGTTCAACGTGGTCAATGATGTTCTGATAAGCGATGAGGCGCCATGGTTCGCCAACCTTGCTGGGGAAATATCCGTCCTCGACGCGCTTGACGAGTTTTTCCGTGGCACGGCGATGGGCGATGAGATCGGCGATGGTGCCGAGTTTGAGATTGTGACGCTGCGCGAAGGCGACGAGGTCCGGTAGACGTGCCATTGTGCCATCATCGTTCATGATTTCGCAGATGACACCGGCCGGGGTGAGACCGGCGAGACGCGCGATATCGACCGCGGCTTCGGTGTGGCCGGTGCGTACCAGCGTGCCACCGTCCCGCGCGATCAGTGGGAAGACGTGGCCGGGGGAGACAATGTCGTCACGGCCCAACTCGGGGTTGATGGCGACCGCGATAGTGCGGGCGCGGTCCGCCGCGGAGATGCCGGTGGTGACACCTTCTTTTGCCTCGATGGAAACCGTGAAGGCGGTTTCATGGCGCGAGCCGTTGGCATGGTTCATCAGCGCGATGCCGAGGCGTTCGCAGCGGTTTTTGGTCATCGCCAGGCAGATCAGGCCGCGCGCGTGTTTGGCCATGAAGTTGATGGCATCGGGTGTGGCGAACTGGGCCGGGATTACGAGGTCACCTTCGTTTTCGCGATCTTCGTCATCGACCAGGATGAAAATACGCCCGGCCCGCGCCTCTTCGATGATTTCGGCCGCAGACGAAATGTAATCCTGCAGACCGGCCGATTTAGGTTTTTCCACTGTTTCTACTCCCTCTGGCGCGCCACCGGGGTTGCGGCAGATTTACGCCACTTCATAATGGCACCTTATGCGGCGCCGACATAGCCGCCATCAACCGGCAGCGCATGGCCGGTAATGTGTTCGGCGTCATCCGAGCACAGCCACATCGCCGCCTTGGCGATGACGATAGGCTCCGCCACCTTGCCGAGCGGCCTGGTATGCTTGATGCGTTCAAGCCGCGTGGGGTCGGCCGCGACCGCGGCCTTTGCCATCGGCGTTGCGATTGCGCCCGGCAGAATAGCGTTGATGCGCACGCCGCTGCCGCCATACTCGACAGCCGCACTGCGGGTTAGTGCCACCACGCCGAACTTGCTGGCGGTATAGGCGGCGCAATTGGGCAGAATGCGTGCGGCGCAGACCGAGGAGGTGTTGACGATGGCGCCTTTGCCTTGTGCCACCATCACCGGCAATTCGTATTTCATGCACAGAAACACGCCCTTCATGTTGACAGCGATGATGCGGTCGAACATCGCTTCGTCGACATCCGCGAGTTTGGCGTTTTCCTCCATGATACCGGCATTATTGAAAGCGCAGTCCAACCGGCCATACCAGGCAATCGTTTGGTCCACCATCGCCTTGACGGATTCGGAATTGCTGACATCGACTTTCACGAATTTCGCCTCCCCGCCGGTTTCGATGATATCGGCAACCGTCGCGCGGCCTGCGTCTTCGTTAGAATCCGCGACAACGACTTTCGCACCCGCTTTGGCAAATTCGACCGCCGATGTTTCACCCATGCCGGTCGCCGCACCGGTCACCAAGACAACTTTTCCTGCGTAAAAGTCGGTCATTTAATTTTCTCCCGTTTTATTCTTCGTTGTTGGCGCCGGAAAACGTCTGATACGCACTAGTCGTGGATGCTGTCGTCAGACTGTCGATGATTTTGTGCATGGCAATACCGGTGGCAAAATTTGGTTCCACGTCGCTATCGTTGGCAATTGCGGCGGCGAGCCTGCGGTACAGATTCGCGACGTTGACGAGCGTGGCGCGCGGGAGGGGAACACCCGGATAGGGCGAGCGGCCCACATAATCGGCGGGAAACAACATGGGATCGTAGCCGGCCGGGATTTCGAGCGGCGCCAGCGCGCGCGCGCCGGCCTTCGCACCGGCAAGCGAGAGTTCGCTCATTTGAAAATTGAGCGGGCCGTGCTGATAGACCGACAAGGTGCCTTCGGTCCCAAAAATCGTCAGCTCGATGCCAAATCCCGCAACAGCGCCGCCATTGATCGAAATCGACACCGATGCACCGTTCTGCAGCCGACCGCTGGCGAGAATTTGGTCCGGCGCGTCTTTCGCCAGCGTCTCGCCTGTCTCGATCACCTCGACCACCGGGAACTGATTATCGACCACCGCCGAGACGCCGGCGAAACCGCCGGCGACGAGACGCAGCGCGTCAATCGCGTGGCCGCCCTGAATCGCCAGCGTGCTGGCGCCGTTGCGATTATCGATGACGTAGAGACCATCCTGGCTGCGGCGCGTACCGCCGCCGGGCAGCGCACATGCCAGCCGCACAGCGACCATGCGGCCTACATAACCCTCATTCACCAGGTCGCGGGCGCGCATCAAAGCCGGGGCGGCGCGAGCCTGCAGACCGACCATCGTCTTGACGCGCTTGGACGCTGCAAGATCGCGCATCGCGACCGCCTGTGCCGTGCTGGCCGCCAGCGGCCATTCGCAAAAAACATGCTTGCCAGCCTCTAGCGCCAGCATCGCCGCGGCATAATGCTCCGGCGCCTTCACAGCGATCACGACAAGATCAACATCCGGATGCGCGACCAGGGCGGCAGTATCCGAGAAGGCGAGCTTCGCACCGAAACGCGCGGCACTCGCCGCTGCGGACTCTGCCCGCGTGGTCCCGACCGCCTGCAGCGAAAATTCCGGCAAAGCGGCGATCGCCGGAATATGCACGGATCCACCCCAGCCTCGTTCGCTATTGGCGCCGACAACGCCAACACGAATCTTGCCGTTGTTATCCATCGGCGTTCTCCTTGAATTTCATCCCGATCGCCGTTGCTGCCGACACGGCGTATTGCATTTGACAATGAGTCATCTTTCGCTCATTTGATCGGGTGGCATCAATACCGGCTCACTACGAAATTATGGTTGCCCGCACATGAGAAAATCTATTCCCCACATGTCGGCGCGTGGGTTCTGCAATGACAATTGATCAGAACACGCATAACGCCATTGTCATCGGCGCCGGTCAGGCCGGCGGCGATGTGGTCACGTCTTTGCGGCAAGGTGGCTTTTCAGGCGATTTGATTCTGATTGGGGACGAGCCGCACTTGCCCTATCTCCGGCCGCCTTTGTCGAAGGCGTTTCTGGCCGGTGAAGTGACCGCCGAATCTCTGCAAACAAAAGGCGCGGCGGCCTATGAAAAAGCCGGCGTCAGGGTGCGGACCGGCGAGCGGGTAACGGCGATAGACCGGCACGAAAAACGCATCAGCCTGGAAAATGGCGAGATTCTGCCCTATGGGCATCTGGTTCTAGCCACTGGCGGCCGGCCGCGGGTGATGAAAGTGCCCGGCGCCAATCTCAAAAACATTTTTTATCTGCGGACGATCGCCGATGTCGTGGCGTTACGGGCGGCATTTTTGCCCGGGCGGCGCGTAGTGATCGTCGGCGGCGGCTATATCGGTCTTGAAGTGGCCTCGATCGCCGTCAAACAAGGGCTCGACGTCACCGTGCTCGAAGGTGCGCCGCGCGTGCTGGTGCGGGTGACCTCACCGGAAATGTCGGCGTTCTATGAGCGTATCCATCGGCGCGAAGGGGTGAAAATCCGCACTGGTATCGGCGTCTCAGGCTTTATCGCCGATCCGGCTGGAGAGAATGTCGCCGCGGTCGAATGCGGCGAGGCGGAGACGGTGCCGGCGGATTTGGTGATCGTAGGGATTGGCCTTATCCCCAACACCGAACTCGCGGAATCAGCCGGGCTGCTGGTGGATAACGGAATCATCGTCAACGAACACGCGCAAACCTCCGACCCACATATCTACGCAATCGGCGATTGCGCCGCGCACGCGCATCACGAATTCCTGAAACGAAAGGTTCGGCTTGAATCAGTGCCAAATGCGACCGAACAGGCGCGGATCGCCGCCGCCTCGATCTGCGGCACAACTGTCCCACCGGCGAGCCCGCCATGGTTCTGGTCCGACCAGTATAAATTGAAACTGCAAATGGTCGGATTGTCCGACGGCTATGACGAAGTTGTGCTGCGCGGCGACCCTGACACGGAATCGTTCATCGCCCTCTACCTGAAAAACGGCGAAGTCATCGCAGCCGACGCGGTCAACAGGATCGCCGACTTCATGACCGCAAAACGCCTGGTTGCCGAGGGCAAGGCCATCCCCCCGGCGGCGCTCGCCGACGAGTCGGAACCGTTAAAGACGATTGCGGCGAGGTTTTAAAGCAAGGCAAGCAAGGCCAGAGGGCTTTGCTTAACCATGCTTCACAACCTTGCCGAGATAGCCGTCCTGGTAGATCAGCGGGTCGATGTCTTCGCGAATGCGAATTGCGTCGACGGTGCCGATAACGACCGTGTGGGTTCCGAAAACCAGTGTCTCGGCCAAAGTGCAGACGATGACGGCCTGCGCATCGGAGAGGACGGGCACGCCGTTCAGATGGTCCCAGACGCCGTGGGTGAAGCGTTCCGGGCCTTTGATTTTGCCGCTGAAGATCGGCACGAGATTGGCGTTATCCGCATGCAGAATATTGACCGCAAAGCGGCCGCGCTGGATCAGCACTTCCGATGGGCTGGCGGATCGGTTGATGCAGGCTAGGATCGAAGGCGGTTCGGTGGAGACCGAGGTGACCGCGGTGGCGGCCAAGCCGTGATAGCCATCGTCATCCGCCGTCGAGACGATGGTCACGGTCGCCGCGAGCCGGCGCATGGCAAGCCTGAAGCCGGCGGCAACATTGTCGTGCTCGGCGGCGTACCAGCTTTTTTCGTCGGTAATGCTCATAGGGGCTCTCAATTCTCGGCACTCTAGGCGGCCGCACCTGATGGGACGTTGATCTCAAGGAATTTTCTATATTACGATATGCATTCCGTATAGCATTACGACACCTCAATGTCAACCGCGATCCTCCCGTCATGCGCCGGCCAACCACGTTACAAAACCTGCTATCTATCATATCATCATTCATAATTCTCATTCTCACTGCCAGGATTACCATTGCCAGGAGAGCTAATTCGCGTTTCCCGCCCATACCGAAATCAGGCCTGGAGGTTATGATTGGACCAGATTAATCACGCGGTCCTGCAGAATCGCGAGCAGAACAAGGCGATGGCGCGCATTCTCACGGTGCTGTCCAGCTTTGCGTCCAGCAGGACGGAATTCGGCATCTCCGAGCTTAGCCAACATCTCGGCATGACAAAAAACATGGTGTTCCGCGCCATCAAAACGCTGGTCGAGCAGGATTATGTCATGCGCGATGCGACCGGTCAGCGTTATCAGCTTGGTTTCCGGGTACTGGAGCTGCAGAATTTCTCGTCCCCGGAACCGAATTTCCGGGCCCTGTGCGCGCCCGCGATGCGGCAGATCCATGAGATGACCGGCGAAACGGTAAGCCTGACCGTGAGAGCCCTGGACTATTCCGTGTTCATCGATGGGATCGAGACCCGCAAGCCCGGCGTGTGGCGGCTGCAAATTGGCGCGCTGCGGCCTCTGCACGCCAATTCGACCGGCCATGTGTTCCTAGCTTTCGCCGATGATGCAGCGGTGGCGGCGTATATCGCGCGGCACGAAGATGACGCGGCGCCAACGCCGGATGAGGCCGTCAACGCCGCCCGGCTCTGGCAGGATATCGCCGACATCAGAACGAGAGGCTACGCCACCAGCATACGCGCGGGGGTGGTGCCAATGGCCGCACTGGCGTTTCCCATCTGGGATGCAGAGCATAACCTGCACGGGGTGATTTCGGTCGGCGGTCCCCGGGAACGGTTTGAACCGCAAATCGCCGCGCTGGTGCCCCACATCATCGGCATTGTCGATATTTTGTGCCAGCGCACGCGGCTCTATTCCGCCGATGCGGCCGGCTCCGAGATCACGTTGTGAAGCCGGCGCGATCCGCCACGCGCGCGGCGATCAATTCCTCCGCGCAGCATGTCTTCGATGTGCTTCGCACGGTCAGCGACGCCGCCGAGCCGCCTGGCGTTTCGGATATCGGCCGCAGGCTGGGGCTGACGGGGTCGAACGTGTTCAGGGCGCTGACGACCCTGGAGGCTTCAGGCTATGTCAGCCGGTTCCGCAACCTGCCCCAGTTTGAGCTGGGCACGATGCCCTATCTGTTGAACCGGGCGCTGTTGAACCGGTTTGAAATCACCCTCGCCAGCCGGCCGTTCTTGCGCGCGCTGGCGCAGGAGACCGGCGAGACGGTGTCGCTGAACGTGCGGCTCGGCTGGTACAGCCTGCGCCTGTCCGGCGTTTACGGAAGCCGGGATATTTATCACCGCGACCGGCTGGGCGAGCTGGGCCTGCTGCACCATGCGCTGCCAGGCCGGGCTATTCTGGCGTTTCTGGCGGATGCGGACATGGTCGATATGGCGCGATTTCTCACCGATACCGCGCGTGAATGGCCGGGCGAAACGGCCTGGGCCGCGCTGCGGGACCGTTTGCGGGAGGCGGCGGCAACGGGCTTTCTGGCGGAGGCTCTGCCGCTGTCGCCTGGCTTCTGCGCCATCGGTATGCCGGTCCGCGACCAGAGCGGTGCCGCGATCGCCTCCATCACCATCAACGGCCCGGTGTTTCCGTCCGACAAAATCGACGGTCTGCTGGCGGTCCGCGACCGGATGGAAGCGATGATCCTGGCGGAACCCAAGCGTTTCGTCTCGCCATTCGCGCATCTGCCACCGGAACGAATTCTTCTGAAGGTGCCGCGGAGCAAGGCGATACCTTAGCACGATCGCGGGTGAGCGAAATGTTCTCATCGGGCGGGGATAAAAACTCGCTGGCACCAAGCGGGCCGGTTCACTCAGATAGCGTTTGTCGCGCGTGGCCGTTCCAGCGGGACCAATCAAAAAGGATCGTCTCTCATGGAAGCTGCGTCGCTCGAACTGGACGAACTCAACCTCACCGATCCGGCGTTTTTCGCGCGGGCCGACCCTGATGACATATTGCGCCGCCTGCGCGACGAAGACCCGGTGCATTGGACCCAGAGCAAGCTCGGGCGGCCCTACTGGTCGGTGACAAAATACGCGCATGTGAAGCATGTCTACGCCAATGACTACACGCAATTCAGCAGCCAGCGCTGGGGCCCCGCGCTGCCGGTGGGGATGGACTGGGAAAACCCCGTACCGGGCGACATGATGTCGCTGTTTCAGGCCGGCGCGCAGCTCGCCTCGATGGATAATGAGCCGCATGCGAATTTGCGGCGCGCATTGAGCCGGCGGTTCTTGCGGCCAAGCCTGCTGGCGCTGGAGGAAACGATCCGCAAGCTGGCGCAGGAAATCGTGAATGATGTGCTGCCGCGCGGCGAATGCGATTTCGCGCATGACATCGCCGGCCGGCTGCCGATTGCCCTGATCAGCCACATCATGGACATCCCCCGGGAAGATTGGGACCGGCTGGCGCGCTACGCCTATATGACCGCCGCGCCGTCGGACCCGGAATTCCAGGACGGGACGATCGAGGAAACCGCGTTCAAGGGGGTGTTCGGACTCACCGATTATTGCACGAAGCTGGCGCTGGAACGCCGGCAAAACCCGGGCGACGATTTGCTGAGCGACCTCGGTGCCGCGAAGCTGGATGGGGAATATCTCTCCCACCTGCTGTTAGGCTTCAACGGCCTCGCGTTTTTCAGCGCCGGGCACGAAACCACCCGTAATGCGCTGTGCGGCGGCGTGGCGCAGCTCATCGGCCAGGACAAGGATGAATGGCAAAGGCTGATCGGAAGGCGCAACGAACAGGCGGTGATGCTGGCCGCGGCGGATGAATGCGTGCGCTGGTCTTCACCGCTGACGCATAACATGCGCACGGCGACCACC
>Ga0209208_10008741_pt1 | contig 13441 bp, 12 predicted proteins | sample S1TSphfallax_3_FD_187694 | JGI IMG/M metagenome (GOLD analysis project Ga0209208, IMG submission 187694) | Host-associated microbial communities from peat moss isolated from Minnesota, USA - S1T2_Fd - Sphagnum fallax MG (SPAdes) (version 2) | ecosystem: Host-associated > Plants > Peat moss >...
TCCTCCTCTGCAACTGGACGTTCTAATGCCTGCTTACGTGCCCAAGTTTCAATGCGAGTGTCCCGCTTAGCAGACAAACCGACGGCCAACAGAAGCACTGCCATAATCGCAGTAGCATAATACGGAACCCAATCCTCCCACTTCATTTTCTGTTTGGGAGGTGGAGGAGTCTCATTGAAAAGAACTCCATGGTGCCGTTCCTGTGTGTCGAGGCCAAACCACTCGAAACCAAGAAAAAAAATACAAAGAGGGAGAAGCAATTTGCTTGCCACTCACAGCAATAATCAAAACTACGTTCACAGACACAAGATTGACTGAAGACGAAATCTCCACATTCGGCTGCATGGGGATCGGGTTGGGACTGGTCCTGTTATTCCATAGCTCCACCACCGCCTCCTCTACTCTACCACCATCCATATTTCTTAAGAAAACAGTACATCGCAACAACTCTTTCGCTCTGATCTCTCTCTCTCTCTCTCTCTCTAGACACGCAAACAAATTGTGTCCAGAGAGAAATGCAGCAGTTGATTAGAAAATGAAAACAGTGCGTTCACAGACACAAGATTGACTGAAGACGAAATCTCCACATTCGGGTGCATGGGGATTGGGTTGGGACTGGTCCTGTTATTCCATAGCTCCACCACCGCCTCCTCTACTCTACCACCATCCATATTTCTTAAGAAAAACAGTACATCGCAATAACTCTCTCGCTCTGATCTCTCTCTCTCTCTGGACACGCAAACAAATTGTGTCCAGAGAGAAATGCAGCAGTTGATTAGAAAATGAAAACGGTTTCCCGTTGCTGACAGGTCGCCCGCTGCTTCAACCGGCCCCCCCTTTCCCCCACCCCCCAAAACCTCCGTCACAGACAGACAAACAGACGGACGTAGTGAATTTATATATAAGATTGGTATTGTAAATTTTCATTTGGTGAGGAAGTAAATTTTAGAAAAAAGATTAGGAAGGTTAAATTGATAGTGCTATCTAGACTATCTTTCAAGATGTTGAACAATTTGAAAAAAATCTAAGGTAGTAATAAGGAATTTCATTTATTTCCTTTGCATTATGTAGAAGTATGAATGTCATTATTTAGTAGGGGATTGCATTGTTATGTTTAAGTGGTATACTTATGCACCTTTGAAACCAAAGGGTTTTAGTGACCTAAACCTCCAATCCCCTTGCCATTTGATTTGCACATGACATCTATATCTTTTGTGTGGCAAGCATGTCCAATTCATGTAAACATTTGAAATAAAATGGAATACAAAGCTCTTCAAAATGTGTCTTTCATGGGTCTTGATTAATTTAAGAGGTGTAATAACATGGTATGTGGTAAGTGTCCCTCATTTGAATGCTCAATTACTATAGCAACAATATTCACTTCAATACTTAATCATGGGAAGCTCAAAGTACCATGATCCAAAGTTTTATTGGCAAATTGAAAAGATTCAGTAACTGCCATATTTGTAAACTTTGTGGTGCTATGATACTTAGTTGGTTTTGATTTTATAACATTTGAAGGTTTTGGTTTTTGTTAATGGTGTGCATAAGTGACCTATGGTGATAGGTTGGGACTTAATCAAACATGACATCTTCAAGGCAATATGTGGTAACCTTTTACTTCATTATTTTATGTGTATGATTTATCATTTCTTGGCTAGTTATAATATTTTTAAATATCATGATATTGAACTTAGGCACATGATGTACATTTGAATAATCATCATGATGTTTTCATAACTCCATTATGTATATGATGTAGTTTTATGGTCTATATTGTTAAAAGTATCTTGTGTTGTTAGAAAATTGTGTATGCCCATGTATTACAAATATATATACATGTATGTACTTGAAAGTGTTGTGTAAGATAATTTGTACATTTGAGGTCCATTATGTATATACCTTAATACATGCTTTGTATGTCTAATTATTACAAATACACATGTCCAGGTATTTGAAAACATAGTATGTCATCTCCAAATATAAATATGGTTCACTTGAAATACACTTGGTATATGACCTTGTACATTTTGCATGTTTTTGTATTGTGCATGTACATTTCAATATGATCTTTGTACTTTAAATACATGGTCCTATGTATTGTAAAATAATCTTTTTAGATTCAAAAAATATATTATTATTTGTTGATGTTCTAGATTGTGTACCCAAGGCACTTAATTATTTACTAATGTTTGTTAAAGTATATATATGTAATTCTAGGAATCAAGCATGAAAAACAATTTGTTCAATATTAGAATGCTAACTACAAGGGCAATATAGGTAGCAAAATTGGTAGAAGCTAGCTTTTAATTATTTACCCAAGGGGTCAAAATCTATAACTAGGAGCCAAAAGGATTACTTTGGAAAAGGATTGCAAGTTTTTTTTCCCAAAAAAAACTTTCACATGCAAATGAATTTTTGAATGAAATTTTTTGTAACTTGTTTTAAAAAATATTTAAAATTCCCCCAATGCATCACCTTTTTTTGTTATTCATTATTGAATAAATATGAAATTTTAAAGTGTGTAGATTCTTTATAGATTCAATATTTCATTTTGAAAAATTATCAAAATTTTAAGTCCTCACTAAAAATTAAACTTTCACATTTTTTAGTTTTACCATACTCTAAGCTATAACTTTTCTTAATACATCATCTACATTATAACCCATTTATATGTGGTAAAGGACTATTGAACCTTTGAAATTCTAAAGCAATTTGAGATATATTTAATTTTAAAAAAGTTTTAGAATTCCACATATAAAAAAATATGAATGCTTTTTGAGTGTGGCTAATATGTTATTATCATCTATATTTTTTTCAATGAAAATTCTTTTATTATATGAGTCCTTTTGATAGTCCTTTGCAAAATTGACTACATCTAACATAATAGGTGTACATTTTCAAGCATTCTAAATTAAAATCAAAACTTAAACTTGGATCAAATGAATTTTTACTCTAAGTTTTTTAACATTCATATGAAGGAAAAATGAATAATTTGGCATCATTACTATTGTTTTAAATGGAATATAAAAATAAATATTTTATTTTGATTAATTATGTCTAATATTTAACACCTTTTTTAGCTCCTTATTATGTGTTTTGACCCCAAGGTAGTTTATCATGACCATTTATTACTTGACCACATCCCTAAATGTTTGCAAACTTTGTGAACAAATTAACAAATTGTTACAAATGAAGTGGGTGGTTATTTGTTATATGAACATTTAGTACAACATTTGTTAATAATTTGTCTAAGTTTGTTAAGATGTGTATAATTCTACAATATGCATTTTTCAAACTTGCAAATGAAAATTATTTTACTTGTAATTTCATGCGATGGAAAAAAAACATTAAATGTTAGTACATCTACACCAATTTTATTTGTTTACTAGGTTTTCATTTGCAATTCAAGGATTAGAAATAGAAAAGAAGTTGCTAAAGACTAAGGTTAGATGCATGGGCTTTGTAGGTTAGTGATTAACATGTTTTGTTGATCACATTTTGACCTTTGTTATGATGTTGGCAAGATTAATTACTTGCTGAAATGGGAAATTCTAAAAACAAGTGAAACAACCATAGACCAAGGCCATTTGTAAAGGCCCAACATGCAACTATAGTAATTGCAAAAGCTGTAAAGTTGGTGGAAGCAGAAACTACCAATGCAGCCAATGCTAAGGAAGCTACCAAAGTTTGCTAACAAGATCGAATAGCAAGATTAAAACAAATTAAGGAAAGGGTTCAAGAAGACATATACAATACTCTTGAATCAAACCCACATGAAAGAGTTAAATCCTAGGGATGTCAATAGGCTTGCTTTGAAAATTGTTAATTTGTTGGCAACAAAGTTTGGACAAATTGTAGGTCATGACAATAGGCAAGTTGTATTGGTGAAAGTGTTGCAACATGACACAATTGCAACACTTTTATTAGAATATTATCCTAAGCCTCATGATCCAAGGGCACAATTGGCATTTGTTCAAAATTTTAAAGATGAACTAAATCAAATCAAGAAGTCTACCTCAAGCAATTTGTTAGCATGCAAAAGTCTTTTGTTGGACGTAACCATAAGCACACATGAATCAATTTTGGGTGGAATTTCAAAAATTCTTGGTACCAAAAAGAACTAACTTTCATCATGCCATGGAGTGGTGTTGCTTTTTTCAAATTCTGACGTGTCTCAATGGGCCCTTTCTCAAAGGAAAAAAAATGGCTTGATGGACTTGAAGAAGAAACCAAAAATAAGGTTCACTTGTAGTGGACTTTAAAAACACGGATTAATCCCAATAAGAAGGATGTTGCCCGCAAGTGCATTGGCCCAAGTAATATGATGAACATATTGCCATTCATTTTTTGTTTAGAAGCTAGGTGAACAATTTTATTGTAATGAAGACTTATCAATTTGCATTCATTTCAGAAAGTGAATTATATTAAGTGATTTTTCAATGGGCTTTTAATTTGTGAATAGTTGATTGTAAATACTTTCTTCTTGCATTCCAAAGCTACCCATCTAGAATTAAAACTTGGATAGTGAAGGTTTGAAGCTCTAAAACCCTATTTTGTTAAACCTTTAAAGAATGTAATGTTGGTTGTTGCAAATATCATGTGGAGTTGGATTTGTTGAAGCATGGGATAATTAACATGAAAGATGTTAAAAAGGGTTGTCATGTTGCCAATGTTTACATGTGTGAATGTGATGTTTGTAGAGTTATTAATTTTAATTCACATTGTCAAGCCCATGATAAAATATATTCTAGGGTCACTAAGTTGTGGGAAGATTGTCTCTATCTGAAACTAGAATTGTAAAAATGGCATAAACTAGAATGCCTAATAGGAAATTGTCATGAATGTGGAGCAAGTACCTTACCTATCTGGCCTAATGAAACTTTGGCTAATGATGACTAGTTGGTTTCATGGAGATGTTTTTAGCAAAAACTCATTGGGTTAGGTGAAGATGGAATCCTTAAGAAGCAAATCAAAAAATGCTTCAAAAAGACATCACCTTTTGCATTCTTTGGCCACAATTTCATTACAAGGTGGGAAGATGTGCATCGTAGGTTGAGTATGGATAGTTTGCCTTCAAAAAAATCTTGTTTTATATTAATTTTGTTGAGAATTATAGTTTTGAAATGCAAAATGAAATTCAGTCCATGCATTGGCATTCATTTCAAATTACCATCTTGCTTCACATCACTTTTCAAGTAAACCAAATTAATGGACAAGGGAATAATGACAAAAATATCATTAAAGATACACACTTATATGTTTCAGATAACAAGGACCATGACACCTTGTTCGTGCATCATTGTTTTTTAATGCATTGGGATTTGCTATCATCTTGTGGAATCAAATCAACACACCATTGGGTATGGAGTGATGGGTGTGCTGAACAATTCAAAGGGTGTTGAAACTTTCTTGCTTGATACCCTAGTTTTATTAATGAGTGTAATATGACTTGGAGTTTTTTTGGGATAGAGCATGAGAAAGGAGAATGGGATGGAATAGGGGTTGTGATGAAAAAACCTTTAAAGAACGAATAAATTCACCTATTGGTTAGGTGCTTCATAGATCCCTAATATTGTTGCATTATGATGTTTAAAAATGTGCTTCAAATTTTTTTAAATTTTAAACCTAGTGCTTACATCAATTTATGATTATTTATACATGCACAAAATGGTTTTGCATGAATTCAATACTTCAATTTATAGTCTTCAATTAATCTTTGTGTGGAAGCTACTTACTAATTAAAACCATACATTTTTGTTGAATGTGTTTAGCAATTGCACTTGGTTATCTGTACATACAAATTAATTTGTGTTATTATTTTTGTGGTTGTACATATGTGATCAATTGAAGTGTCAAAGGCATATTGAACATGGTTTCACTAGCTCCATTACCCCTAACATGTTTCAAAAAGTACATAATGACACACATTAAGTCCATTTACTTTAGTGTCATGCTCAAATTTAAAGAAATGCCCCATTCCCTCACTTACCAAATCCACAATGCAGTCCAAGTCACTACTTCACCAAGTTGCTTTGCCGATTGAGTATGATGCACAAGAGATAAATAGGTCAAACTTTATTGGGCCTTGAAGTGGAAAGTTTAAAGATGTATTGAAGAGCCTTCAACAAAAAAAAAGATGTTTCTCAACTCATCAATTGGTAAACAAGAAGGATGTGAGTTCCAAGAATGCATGCTTGAGCCATGAGGCTAAGGAGGATTGGCACTACATACACGAACAACCATGAAGCTTGAGCGATGCTACACTACATAAACAATAGTTAGTGTTTAACGGCGAGGTCCAAAAATGAACAACAATTACAACTTCTAAATTACTTACAAGCTACAAGAAAATCAAAAAAATCATTTAGATTCCATAATTGACTTCAAGAATCAAAACCTTCAATCAAATATCAAGGACTTAGGATAGAAACACTTAGGAGTCAAGCTACTTGAGCCTTGAAGGGTTTAGGATTTGGGAACTTAGCGTATTGGTAGTAGTACATTGTAATGTTCTTGTCACTTGAAAGCTAAAGCTTGTCAAATGTTGAATCACCACCTTGCCATCTCACCTTATAAGCCTTGAGCAAGTTGCAATGACTCTAAATGCATTAAGGAACAAACACCACTTTGAAAGCTTGTTAAAGTGTGCATTCAAGACTTAGGAATCAACATAAATAGCAAGCACTTGTTGCTTAATGCTTGCAACCTTGCACATTAACAATAGACAACTAAAAACAAGTTTTTAAGGTAGAGAAGGTTCACCAAAATAGGGAACATAAGTACCTGAATGGGAGAAAATAGGGGAAAAATGCAAGGAACATATTTATTTAAACAAGAAAACATATGGGGAAAAAAATAGGGAGCATATTTATCCGAGGAACACATAGTGGAAAAACAAAGCAAGGAATGTTTTTATCTCAATGGGGAACACATAGGCCAAAAAAATAGGGAACAAAATAGGGAACAAAACCTCTTTCAGTTTCTTGACCAGCCTTTTCTAAACTGGCTATATAGAGCCCAAAAGAAAATTAAAAATCAAAAGAGCTATATTAAGTGCATTTAAATATTCTCAATAGCCAGAATTCGACCAAAACTAAAGAAGAATTTCCAGATTTTTGCACATGGTTCAAGTAGGTAGCCAAAAATATAGAAGGATGTTTATAAAAGTCTACTTTCATTATTGATATTTAGCCAAATTTGGCTAACTCTTCCTCTCAGGGAGGATTGCTATTTGTGGCTATATCAAAAAATTGAAAAATAAAAACATTTTTTCTGGCATTACAAAATATTCATCAAGAAAAATAGGGCGAAGAAAAAAGGTAAGAAAAGTTGGCGTGAATTCATTGTCTTTGTGGCTAAAGGCTGAAAACAGACCACATAAGGTTGGTTGTAGTAAACTGCTAATCGGACGGCTCACAATTGACCACAAGAGGGTCGAAATCCAGTGGTCATGGTAAGAGATTTAAGATAGAGTCCAGGAATGAAGCACGGCCTTTCATTCACGTCCCAAAGATGAGCGGTCATGAGGCGCCATTCCAGGTGCCTAAAAAATTGCTTTGCTAACCTCCACTGCTGCCCGCCCAAAGAAAGCAGCGCAGCGCAGGCGAGAGAGAAGACAACAGACGAGAGTGCACAGTGCGCGAACGCAAACAGACACAACGCACACACGCACACACAGACACAAAGCAGCAATCATGGCGACTTCCTTGAGCTCCATCTCTGCATCTACCTTCATCGGCACAGTACCACAAGGATTGCCTGCTTTGAGATCTTCTGGTAGATCCTCTTCTTCGTTTTCTCTCCAAGTTGTGGCTAGCAAGAAAGTTCAACGCAAAGAACCTCTCGGTGAGTAATACGATTATTATTACTTCTTCGACTACTACTACTACTACTACTACTTCTTCTTCCTTAGTTATGATGTCCTTCAATTCTTGTATTTTCATTTTCTAGCGGATCTGTCTGTTTTTGTATTGTAACCAGGTGATACTACTATTCCTACTACTGCTTCCGTGGTTATAATGCTTTTCTATTCTTGTGTTTGGAGTTTTTTATGTATTGTAACCAGGCCTGCTGTTCATTGCGGAAGATGTATATAGACGGATGTCGATGCTGTTTAGTCTTTAACAGCTCTGATGTTTCTCTTGTAAGGAACTTACTAGGTGACATTTTGAGGATTCTTGTGTGAGGTTTCGGTTTTGTTTATACAGACATGAAGACTCGAGGCCATGGCGGGATATTGATGATGATGATGATGATGAATACTCTGATGTTTTAGTTTGCTTATTTTCGTTTTGTGTATACGTGTGTGTTTTTGTGTGTGTCTCATATGGTGTAAAGTGCTGAGCACTGGTATGCTGCCTGAAGAAGTGTGGATTGTGTTTTGTCTGCTTAGGATTGTTGTTTTAGCTCTGGATATGACATGGATGCGTTTCATTTACAGGTCCTTCTGGGGATGTCAAGTGGCGGAAGGGTGTGGATGCTTCGGGCAGGGTTCCTAAGGTGTGACTTACTACGCCTCTGCTCTCATCCCCGAGGATTTTTCTTTCTCTCCTTGTATTGAAGAGAATAGTGCTTTTGTCCTGTTCGGAAATTTTGTAATCGTGTTGATTTGTCACGTATAATGGCGTGAAATGGAGGCCATGCCGAGCTTCCCGTCTCATGTCTCTTGTTGCATAGACGTTGCTTGGTATAAGATAGCAAGCAATTCTGTTCTGGTTTCATTCCTACTTTCTGACCACAGATCTCTGTATGTCGAACAGGGGAAGGGAGTCTATCAGTTTGTGAAGAAGTATGGTGCGAACGTAGACGGTTACAGGTAATTCTCGCTTACTTCCATTTCTCTGGAGAAAGATGTAAGCCATCTGTTCGGAGAAAAAAGACTAGCGATGCGCAGGAGCTCCAGTAAGTAGCCGGTCAGTGACTATAGTCAATTCCGAAACACGTGCTTTTTCCTGCTTCACTGCATCACGGTGCTCTAACACGATGACATTGGGAATGTGCAGTCCCATCTACGCGCCCGAGGAATGGTCAGAAACTGGCGACTCCTACGCAGGAGGTTAGTAGTTGCTGTTTGTTTTCGTTTCTTTCAGTTTTTCAGCAAAGTCTTCAAGTTCCATTGTGTATAGTAGTCGATTGTAGTTTGCTTCAGAGACATGAGGCCCACTGTAATCAATTGTCCATTCCCTTTTTGAAATCTTGAAAGTAGTGCCTTACGGTTTGTTCATGTGTTATACGGTGTTACAGGAGTACCAGGGCTAGCCATTTGGGCTACGCTTCTTGGAAGTCTGCTTCTAGGAGGTGCATTCTTGGTGTACAGCACCAGCGCCCTGGCTTCATAGATCCCTTCTGATCTACAGTGAGAACCTGTTTTAAACTCCTACTGCAACAGGAGAAGAGGGTGGGAGGAGCAAGAAGAAGAAGCTGAGCTGCTTTTTACATGTTGTAGTAGTAATTGCTTTATACTGTGCATTATGATTTCCAGTGCAGCAGTGCTCGACATTGAAGCTTTCTGATTTGTAGTTGAAGGGGGATTTGAAGTTCCATTCTCTTTAGTGGGAGAACTAGTGATTCGTTCATTGCTAAACTTGGAAATAAGTGTGTTCTTTTTTCTTTGATTGGTAAACAACATTTATCAATTCTTCACAGACTCTTGCAAAAACTTCTCTCTCTCTTTATGTCTTTACAATTTGCTTCATCAAAGTTCTTCCCCAGCCAGCTTGATGAGGTACTCTGCTTCCTTTTGAGAGAGAGAGAGAGAACCACCATTCATGATCCATCTTCCTGTATGTGAAAAGTGCTTTTGAATATTCCTATGGTGGGGGCATTACCAAAAGAAGGGGCCAAGGACGAGGCAGTACCCATGTCCTGTCTCCCACCACTGGACCTTACGCATAAGTAACAACCTTGGAGAGGTTTTGTAGTGTAATATTAGGGCACCTTAAGCACAGTGGAATTGGATCTTACATGTAAGCTCCTTAGGGTGGGAGCTTAAGATAAACTGTAGCATCAGATCACTCTGCAGTTTCTTATGAAGGGGAAGACACTGCACTGTTGTCAGTGCCTTTCACCCTGGACCTCAGGCTCTGCCTTCAGTTCACGAGCGGAGAGGTACTGACAGCAATGCTAAGGTTCTTACACTGACTCTTGAAGAGAGGGAAGGATCTTACACCTATTTAAATAGGTGCAAGATTCCATCTACTCTTAAGGAGTAGGCATAAAATTCCTCCTCATTTCTAAGAGGGACATTCACCAAGGGGGGGAGGGTTCATTCTTACACAGATTCCTGAAGAGATGGACAGATCTTACACCTATAAGTAGGGGTAAGATCACACCAGCTCCAAATGGGTAGGCATAAAATCCTGGCTCTTTTTCAAAGAGGGATGGTCAGAGATGTTTAAGGTGCAATTCAAAACATTTTCTAGGAAAGTTCGCAAGTGCCTTCCACTGATCTTTTTGGGGAAAGGCTCTTGGAAACTTTCTGGGTCCTACACCTGATTTTGATTCATTGAACCTGGATTTGTAACTGGTATCTCCCTCGTGTCAAGCACACACCCACAGTGACAGAACTTCCATTGTTGTGGAATGCAGTTTCCACCCACCCACCCACACACCCAACAAAGATGCTCTTGATCACATATTGTAATATTGAATGAATTTTGAACGGCTGGAAATTGGTAACACCTTTCATCTAAATTTGAAATCTGAAATTTTCATTGAAATTTTGATTTTTATACTAAATTTCTGATCACAAAAAAAATATTCCAAAATTCAATAGATCTCTGATTGCTTCAAATTCAATTCAATTCAATCAAACTTCGGCTCCATCCTCCTGTGCACCACCAGCGAAGATCAACTCATCAATTATTGAAAAAAATGAATTGATTTCAATGTGGAAATTAAGTTCCATTTTGAATGAAAATATTGAATGATATTGCATGCAAATGGCGGAAGGATACATGCAGTATATGATGAATGCTGGTGCTCAAGTCTAGACGATGATGATCAAGGATAAAATGTAGCTAGGTAACCTCCCTTCTCAGATAGAATCCTTCAAAACAGATGCGTATTACCAACTTATCATTGAAGGAGTTATAACTTCAAAAACTAACAGGCACAGAAATGACCAATCTGTGGAGGAGAACCTCAGCTAGATGCTCCCACACTGTAGAGCTTGAAACTCACAAGATGGGAGTGAAATTCCATTCTGGAATTCAGTTTCAAACTTTGGGACCCCTTGAAACAGCTTCATACAAAACACTCGGTTTGAGAGTTATGGTAAGGATTTGTGTTGGGTGTGAGTAATATTGATGTAATGTTTTACAAGAAGGTCATCACAATCAAAAGGAGATTCAAAGTCACATCATGCTACAAAACATGGGTGACTGCATTTTGAACAATCAACAACAGGAAATTTCAATTTTGCTCAATCCATCAAATTTCAACAAACAAGATTTTACGAATTATAATGTTTGGACAGTTCATGAGGTGATCATCTTTCCACATTGGAAGAAGATTTTGCACACATATCACTACACATAATTGTTATCAGTTAACAGCAATTTATTTGGAAACTGCATGTTTCAGTTCATAGATTTTGGCCATCAAAATCAAAGGACAACTGCAGAATCACTGCAAAAATGCAAATGGATTCTACATATAATGGGCTAGTAGTTGTGAAGAGCAAAAGCTTTTAAATTTCCTCACTATTTCTGCATGTTTAAGTTTGTAGTTCACTGTGACTGTTCAATTAGAGGACAGTTCCACAGCGATTCACTGAAAAGAAATGGGTTTCACTATGTTGGAGGGCAACTAAGGTAATTTTGTGATTGGCAAAAACACACAGAATTATAAGAACAAAAGTGTACACAAAGTGAGCAGATATGCACAGCTTATGGTTTTCAATCCAGTTTCACTACTATTTACCAACTTACAGCCAAGTGGTATGTATCACCCCAAAGCACCTGGAGTGATGATCGGTGGCATACATTGAATTATCCAAAGAATTCCAAGTGCCAATAAAGCTTTAGATTATGTACAACATGTGAATGCAAAAGTATTTTCATGGTAATTTGGCCAGTACAATGGCATGACTCTATAAATTAGAAATTCTGATTTTCAGCAGGAGTGTAGCTGAACATAATAACGCTGTTTGTAAAGCGCATTCAATTTTGCAATCTATTTTCATGATATGGTCAGTAAAAGATGGCAAGCTTCTTTATTATAAATTCAGATACTTCAGGAATTGGGTAGTAGCACATGACAATTCATTTTGGTAAGGCAAACTAAATTATGCAGGGAAATGTAAATCTATAGATAATATAAAATGTTAGACCTGGGGAATTTGGTAACATACATTCTTTCTGGTCGTGTTGTGGAGAATCTCAGTTTTTGATCAAAGTGTGGTTGTTACATAGCTAATCTAATTTATATTTCCCACTTGGGTGAAATTAAAATGTTGTCCTTCTTTGATTCTGTTCATGAGCTAATTCATATTTTCCAATTGGGGGGATTTAGAATGTTTTCCCTCTTTGATTTCTGTTCATAGCTACGCTAATTCATATTTCTCAATTGGGTGCACTTAGAATGTTTTCCTTCTTTGATTTTTGTCTTCGATTCTGTTCATAATTTTTGTGCAATTATTTATTATTTAGGTTGCAGAGTTTAGCTGATTGCTATTTGCTTTTGCGCCCACTTTGAAATTTCTCCTCTTTGATCTGTAACTTGGACATGCCTAGAATTTCTGTCTTTGCTATGTTCATTTGCATTCTAGTCTTATCTGATTGCTATTTCTAACTGGGTGCATTTGAAGTTTTTCCTCTTTGATCTCTGTCTTGAATATTGTTCATTTATATTACATTTTCATTAAGCAGGAAATGATTTATACCGCATGCTCAAACTCATGTCTGCGAGAATGTGGATTCGGGATACTGCAGAAACTCAAATCACAGACTGGGTCACAAATCATTGTGCCCAAGATGGGTGCGAAAGCAAAACAACACAGAGCTCGAGCTTTACAGCAAGCAGCAGAAATTTCGAGCAGAAATTTCAGCAGATTTTACACAAGTGGTGCACATAAGAGCGATGATCATCGACCTTACAAGCAATAGCATCATAACAGCAGCACGATCTTCATAAAACTCTAGAGGGATCTATCTAAGACCCGGGAGTGAAGTTGGTAGCATAGGCCCAGGCGTTGTTGGTGACGGGGTCCGCCAAGTGGTCGCTCAGATTCTCAATTGGGCCCTTGCCGGTCACGATGGCCTGCACGAAGAAGCCGAACATGGAGAACATGGCCAAGCGCCCGTTCTTCAGCTCCTTCACCTTCAGCTCGGCGAAGGTATCAGGGTCGTCAGCCAACCCCAGTGGGTCGAATGAGCCTCCCGGGTAGATGGGATCCACCACATCGCCAAGTGGGCCTCCTGCTACACGGTAACCCTCC
>Ga0209208_10008742_pt1 | contig 13440 bp, 10 predicted proteins | sample S1TSphfallax_3_FD_187694 | JGI IMG/M metagenome (GOLD analysis project Ga0209208, IMG submission 187694) | Host-associated microbial communities from peat moss isolated from Minnesota, USA - S1T2_Fd - Sphagnum fallax MG (SPAdes) (version 2) | ecosystem: Host-associated > Plants > Peat moss >...
CGATGGATGATGATGAGTCACGAGAAATCCGCACGGGAAGAAAAAGAAATTCTTTCTGTACCAAAACAAAAATCCTCAAAAAGATGGGAGGAGGAGGATATCTCATACACCCACAAAATCCAATAGCCATTGTGATTGGAGCAGCCACCATAATCCTCCTCCTCCTCCTCCTCTTCTTCCGGTAACAAGAAACAACAAACACGCACCTCACGCACTCCCCCCACCCAACTCCCCCAAAACACACAGACACAGTCTTCAGCCTCATCACAGACAGTTAGTTTCTCTTTGCATGTTGTTTGTGGGGTTGCACAAGAGAGGAGGATGACAATGGCATCATCAGCAGCATCACTGGGTGTGATCTTCAACTTCAGTGACAGATGCCCATCACCATCATTTTCATTACTTGCAGTTGCAGCATTTGACAAGTGCATGGCCATCAGCAGTAGTAGCAACAAAAGCAGCAGCAGCAGCAGCATGACTTGCAGCAGCTTTTCTTTGCAATTGGGTTGTAGAAAGTTTTGCACTGCAGCAGCAGCTTCTTCTTCTTCTTCTTCTTCTGTTTCTTCTTCTTTTGTGTGCAAGTTTTCAGTACCCAATTGTGGTGGTACAAGGACAAGGAGATCAGGAGTGAAATTGGGGAATTTAATGGTGTGTAGTGCAACATTGAGTCCTTTGAAGTCAGCAAGGAAAGAGCAGGACGAGGAGGACATGGAGGAGGAGGAGGAGGGCATGAAGCAGCAGCTGGTTAGGGTTGGAGAGGAGTTGCCTGAAGATTATGTAAAAGATGATCCTAGCAAGACAGCTCCACAGAGAAGGTGTGGTATTCTCTTGCATCCTTCTTCTTTGCCAGGGAGTTATGGAATTGGGGAGATGGGTCACGAAGCTTTTGCTTTCCTGGATTGGTTGAAGGCCACAGGTTGCAGAGTCTGGCAGGTGTTGCCTCTGGTGCCACCAGGAAGGAAAGGAGGGGAAGATGGATCGCCATATGCGGGTTCTGATGCTAACTGTGGAAATACTCTGTTGATTTCCCTGGAGAGTCTTGTTGCAGACAGATTGCTGGAGAAATCTGATCTGCCCAAGGTGGTGCCTCTTGCTAGAGTTGATTTTACAGCTGTGGCAGAGATCAAAGATCCATTGATTGTCAAGGCGGCGAGAAATCTAGTCAAGAGCAAAGGACCCTTACGAGAGAGGATGGAGAGCTTCAGGAAGGATCCAAGAATCTCTGTGTGGTTGGAAGAGGCAGCATTGTTTGCAGCAATTGACAATGCACTTGGTTTGCAATTCTGGTGGGAATGGCCTGCAGCTCTGCGTAACCGAGATCCTGCTGCTCTAGAGAAAGCCAGGAAGACGCACGAGGAATTCATCTTAATCTTCATTGCACAGCAGTTTTTGTTCCAGTATCAGTGGCAAGAAGTGCACAGTTATGCGACAAAACTAGGGATCAAGATTGTGGGTGACATGCCAATCTATGTGGGTGGACACAGTGCTGACGTGTGGGCAAACCAGAGCATGTTTGCTTTGGATCCTGACACACGAGCTCCATCCATGGTGAGTGGAGTTCCGCCTGATGCATTCTCTGCAACTGGCCAGCTATGGGGAAGTCCATTGTACAACTGGAAGGTTATGGCTGAGGATCGATACACTTGGTGGGCAAACAGGATGCGGCGTGCTGTTGAGCTCTATGATGAGTTCCGGATTGATCATTTCAGAGGACTTGCAGGTTACTGGGCCATTGAAGGAACAGCCACAACAGCAATGAATGGCAAATGGGAAGCTGGGCCAAGAGAGGATTTCTTTGACGCAATCAGGGAAGCTGTCGGAAAGGTTGATATCATTGCTGAGGATCTGGGTGTCATCACAGGAGATGTTGTAGCTCTGCGGAAACATATCAAAGCACCTGGCATGGCTGTTCTTCAGTTTGCATTTGGCAGCAATTCACGGAATCCACATCTGCCTCACAACCATGAGGTTGATCAGGTTGTGTATCCTGGAACCCATGACAATGACACAGTGGTTGGGTGGTGGGAGAAAGCAAGCATGACTGAGAGACATCGTGTGCAGCACTACTTAAGAATGGAGGAGGATGACGATGTGCATTGGGAGTTTATTCGTTGCAGCATTGCCTCGGTTGCTCGCACTACAATCATCCCCATGCAGGACATATTGGGTTTGGACAATGATGCTCGGATGAACACTCCTGCAACCCAGGCAGGAAACTGGGGATGGAGAGTGGGAGAATCTGGCATCTTCTCAAAACTCAAGGTGGAGAAGCTAAAGCTGAGGGGTCTTCTTGATGAATTCAACCGCCTGCCTCGGGGTGAGAAATTTGTTGAAGAGAAAGCTGAGTCTAAACTAAAACAAGTGGTTGTTGAAGAGAAAGCTGATTCTAAACCAAAACAACTGGTTGTTGAAGAGAAACAGAAATCAAACCCAAGCAAGCATGAGATCAAGTGAAGAAGACAAAGAAGAAGAAGAAGAGTAATAATTTCATGTAAGTCCTTCTGTACTACTGATTTTCTTAGGTGACAAATTGGCCAAGACAAGAGAAAAAGCACCAGCAGACAGATAACAAGCAGGAACAGTGTTGAAAAAGCTTCTTGTTCTTCATTATCAGGGCATTGCTGCTTGATGGAGATCACAGATGGATTGCAGGAAATTTTTTGTATCACTAAAACCCACTGTCAGACCCAACCAAAAAAAGGTCCCCCAGAGGGAAGATCATCATCATGGTGCAAAGTGGAGTTGAATTGGTGAGCAGCAAGCAAGCAGATCCATTCCTTCTTTAAGATAATTTGTTGAGTCCAATTCTCAAACCCCAAGATTAGCACAAGTCTAGGGAGGAGGGGGACTCTCTGCTGCTGAAAATAAACTTCAAAGACGCAAGTGAGATTTGAAGAGATGGAGATAAGAAGATTTGGCAAAAAATAAATCAAGCAATCCAATATATCCTGAAGAAGAAAGACATCACCAACAGACGATGACAACAACAACAATCTATCATCATATCATTGAAACCACCACACTTGTGAGAGTATTCAAACACTGGACTAGTTTTTTTTCCTGCAACACAGCAGCTACATACAATTTATACGATTTGTCATCTTCTTCTTATGTTGCAAAGTTCCTGTAATGTTTTTTTTGAAAGTTACACTCTGTCACACATCCAAGCTTCTCTCTTCTCAAGTGCAAGATTGATTTACAGTTACAATTTCTAAAACCCAAATCTTTCAAACCCATTTTTCCAGTTTTGGTGAAGAAGCACAATCAGAAACAACACCCGACAGTGCTGTCACCACCTTTAAGTGGAGTTTCACTCGCTCACTCACTCATTCATCACTGAAAGGTTTTCCCCTTGAATTCATTTTTCTTGTCAAGAGATGGGTAGTAGTATTGATAAAGCTTTTGCAGTATTGAATCCAAGTCCTTGATTCTCTTCTGAGCATTTGGAAACCAAATGTTGATTCAATATCTTGATTGAATTGGAGAGCGAGGGAGAGAGAGCGAGTTCTTAGCACTGTCTTTTATTTGTGTTTTTTTCCCCCATCAAGGTGTTCTTCCATCCTTGATTTTGCTTTGCATCGTATCTGTGAGAAAACTTTTGTTTTGGGCATCTGTGAGAAGATCACAGAAGCAACTCCTCAAGGTATTGATTGTTGTCAGTTGCCTTGGGTACTCATACCTCAATTGTACCTCATTCATCAATTGGGTATTTATACCTCAATTGCTGTGGATTGGAATTTTTCCAGTTTGATCACAGTAGTATCTTTGTTGCAGTCTTTTGCATCATCTTCTCTCAGTTGTAGTTGTTGCATCTTGAAGATAGATAGACAGCATGACAATGATTGCCACAACAACATTCCAGCATTGTTGCAAAAGACAGAGACTGAGATAATCATCAGCTGCTCAATGTCAAGCAGTTGCAAAATCCTAGCTCATGAGAAGAAGGATCAGTACACCACCATTCAAGCATTGTTGCAAAAGACACACTCAGATAATCATCAGCTGCAAAATCCTAGCATGAGAAGAAGGATTGGTACAACATCCTAGCATGATAAGAAAGGATTGTTGGTACAACACCATTCAAGCATTGATGGTGAAGATACACACAGATCATGAGCAGCTCTCTTGCAGCAGTTGCAAAACCCTAGCAAGGTTCTTAGTATGAGAGGCAGAGGAAGACAGAGACAGAGACAGAGAGGCGACTTCTTTTTCTTCTTTTTTCTTTGAAGTCAAGTCTTGGGGGTTCCTTCTTTCCGGGACCACGCGTAAGAAGAAGAAGAAGAAGAAGAAGGTGGGTTGGGAGGGATCCACAAGCGGCGGACAGTCGAGGGGGGACCCACGAGCACAAGACATGTGCGAGGAACATTGATTGCGTGTGCTACGCGACGACCTTTCCCTTCCGTGGCGCAACCAAGTGCGCAGCAGCACTCTTTCTTTCTTGCTCCTCCTCCAGTCATCAAGTCCTCCTGGACGTTTCTGCTCCTCTCTTTTGCGATTCTCTTTCTATTGTCGTCACTTGGGGAATAGCTCTTCTTTTTCTTGTTGTCGTTGTTGGTGGTTGTTTGCTGCTGCAGCTGCTGGAGGGAGATCCCAGCACCAGCACACACACACACACACACACAACTTCCAGATTCTCCTCCGATCGAGACCCCAGCACAGCCGGCACATACACGCACCCAACTCCCAGTTTCTCCTCCGATCTCCATGAGCAGCAGTAGCAGGTATGGAAAACACAACAAGAGGCAATCTCATCATCAATCATCATGGGTTGTTGTCATTATTTCCTGTGCAATCCGTTTTTGCTGCTCTCCTTCTCTTCCAAAAATTCTTGCGGTTCTGAAACACTTGGTAGTCGTCAGGGGGATGTGATGGGTGGTTCTTTGCTGCTGCTGCTGCTGCTGCTGCTTGTGAGGGTTTAGGAATCTGCGTTTTTTCTGGTGTCAAGCATGACACGAGCTTTGCTTTCTTCTTTGTCAAGCATGACATGGGCTTTGCCTTCTTCGTCCTTTGTATCATCAGGTAAACAAAAACAAAACGAAAATGGGTGGAGAGAGTTGGAGATTTCACCACCCTTGAAGAAGAGCTTCTTCTGATCGAGTTGTACACCCTCTGCTGTGAAGCAGCAGCAGCAGCGGAAGAAGAAGAAGAAGAAGAAGACGAGGTGCAAATTTGTGCAAGAGTTGGTTTTTGGGGTTTTCTGGTGCTGGAGAAATCCAAACAACAACAACACAAACTCCAGGGTCCATCTGATCTACTTCAGGTATGTATGTATGGGATGTATGGATCAAAGACAGAAGGAGAAAGCAATCTCAAGGTGAAGATGAAGTTCTTTGCTGGCTGGCATGGGAATTGTGTTCTCACTCTTTTGTTGTGATCTTTTTTTGTTTTTTGTTGTTTCCTGGTATCATCATCATCATCATCTCCTCTTTCAAAAAAGAAAAAGAAAAAGGGTTTGCAACCAGGAGATTTGCATCAACCTGGTTCTGGAGGAGGCTTTCTTGTAGAAAAGTCATGAAATCCAAAGAGGTTCTCATTGGAATTGGATTTTTGGGTGCTAGATATTGTACACTTGTTTTTAGGGTGGATTGTGGATGTCTTTGTGAGATCTGAAATTTTCTGATCCAACTGGGAGAATTCTGAATTTCCATTGATGCTTTGAGAAAGTGTGCTTTTTGTGGGCAGCTTTGCCCATCATGCTGGACCATTGGTGCTGCTTTGAACAGCTCTTTTTCAACATTCATTTTGGCTCTCAGTTTTGTTTCTGATCATGCTAGCTGCTAGAAGTATTTTTTCTTGACGAAATGAAAATTGTAGTTGACAAAAGATTATGTCAATCTGGGGTAAGAATTTTTGTTTGCCTGATGTTGGTGAGAGTTTCATTCAATTGGAAACAAGTAGTAGTACTCATGCTGTCAATGGCCCTTGTATTTGGGGCAGAAATTTGTGGAGTGTTGAGACAGGACATCCCATGGCAACAATCAGTCGTTCTTCATTGGTGGGTCAGTCAGTTTCAAGGATAGTGGTACAGGAGAATCTGATGAAGACCAATGATAGACACAGTACTATACCAGTCTCAAGACATTTGCTGCCTTCATCAGCAGAGCGCAAAGAAACTTGCACATGCAAGGTCTACTTGCAAATCTCCAGAATTCCACAGGGTTTAGGAGGCGTTTCAAGTTTAGGATGCTACGGATTCCGCAGAAAGGGGCAAAGGAAATTAAGAGGATATGAAAAAAGCAATATAGTGACAAAAACCCAATGCGTGCATAGTTCTTCAGAGGGCGTGAATAATGATGATGCAATGGGAGGTGATCCACGGGTTCAGCAAATGCTTGTGGAGATGGTGCAAATTCAAATGGGGAAAACCCGTATGTCAGATTTTGTGGGTGAGAGATCACAATACATGCGCAGCATTGCTCAGGAAACCCATCAACAGTATGACCGCATTGCTTACCGCACAATGAAGGGTCTGGATGACACTGGTGCTCGGGTGAGTGAGTGAGTGAGTGAGTGAGGCTGGGTGGGTTTAAGCCATGTATGTGGTGCCAAAAATTTTCATCTGATACAATCTGCTGAGATGCTTCTTCTTTGGTAGCATGTGGGCATTCACACCATAATAGTGCAAGCTTCTCTGATTCCTAGGGCACAGCTTTTGAGTTGGGAGAGATGAATTTTTTTGCAGGTGCTGAGGCAACTGGATGCAGATGCTCATGCCATTGAGCGAGAACTCAGAAATGCAAGAGCTGAACTTGAGGTATGACCTTGTTGCATGAGTGTCCAAACCTTCCATCCTGTTGGCTTTGTCAAAATGTGGGTGGTCAAAAGTATTAGTTTTCCAAGAGTAAAAGTTTTGGCTCTGTTTTTGTTGTTGTCTTTGGAGTTGATTTCAGCAGGATGTTTGTTTGAAACTTTGCAGGCACAGCAGAGGGATTTTGAGGAATTTCAGCGCATCACAGCATATTCTCGAAATGAAGGATTGTTCTTCAAGAATCTGTACCCATCTCCTAGCCGCTTTCGTTTGCAGACATCAACACTCTCGAAGGGTCCCTTCAAGGAGGTAAACCAGATGTTGGTTGTCATTGTATCTGGTGAAATTATGAAGGCTAGATTCTCCTTTGAAATTCCCGGGTATTTTTTTCTGGGTTACTTTTTCATAATTTGGTTGAAGGTTGAATTCACGGAGGATAATTGGCATTTTGTTCTATATGGGAAAGTTTCTGATGGATTTGACATTGACATATTCCTCCTGCAGCAAGTGATTGTGGTGAAACCAAGTCGGGATTTCAGTAGCAGCTACAAGCAGGTCCTTTATGGAGGTCTTTCGTTGGTCATTGTTTCATTCATCTGGAGTTCCAGCTCAGGTAACAAAACATTACAGAAAACACCCAATTTTTCTTTTCTGCCACTGCCTAAACAGAGATTGTTAACGCTATCATCTCTGGGGTGGAAAATTTTCCATTCCCAATCAATCAATCATGAGAGAAAAGGGATATGGCTAAACATGCAAATCTGCAAAGATTCTGATCTGTCTGTGAATTGTCAAACTTGTCCAATTGATATAACGCTCATCACAAATATGTACTTAATATCCATGCGGTCATTCCACTCTCTCTTTACAAAATAAACCATGTCTATTGGGAACTTAATTGCAAGGATTTCAGTAGTGTACAGAGGCCCATAAACTGCACTTCCATTTGTTGGGTGATGTTGCTCATAAAATGATTGCTATTTCTGACCGTTTCAGAGGAAATATGCAGTCAAGAAATCCTCAGTATGCAACACACACATACATATATGTGTGTGCATGTGTATGTATATGTATAATGCACATTTTTGGTGGAGCTACACATGAATGATCTCATTGTGTTTTGTTGGAAACTACTTGTTTGCAGCTTTTTTGGCAGGAACAGGTATGAGAGCTTCGAAGCTGATGAGTTATGGTATCATCATCTCTGCTCTTCTAACACAATTAGCGTATGCAAAGGTGCTGGTGGGTGAGGAGGAGGAGGACAAGGACAAGGAAAACAAGTCATTGGAACCACCGGTCCAATCTCAAGACTCTCAAGACGCTCATGACTCACAATGAGTGTTACTTTCTGACATTCCATCTATATAACCAAAAACAAATTTGTAGATCTCTGTAAATACTGGGGGGCGACAAAAATTTGCAAGGGAAACGGAAAAAACTGTCAGTAGTAGGGCATTGATCAGTATTTATTTTTCAAGTTGGATTTGATGATCTTTGTGTAAAAATACGATTCTACTCTTTTGCTGAATAGTAGGAAAAAGCCAAAGAGGTTGTTGGTACGCAGTATGTCAAGTTAGAGAGAATTCTTTTAGTTTTCTCTGCCAGCAGTGCATAGTGTATGAGTAGAAGAGATTCTAGGGGTTTTTTTTCTCCTGTAATTTCTTGCACACAAGCTCTTCTACAAGAAATTTCTTCTTTGAAATTGGTCTTTTGGGTGTAGTTCCAAAATGTTGAGATCCCAATCTTGGGAAGTTTGTGGATGCATCTGCAGCAGTTGGTAATTGAAATCGCTCTTCAGTGTTTGCATATGTGTTAGCAATGCTCTTCAATTGATCTCTTTGATACTATTTTGCAAAAGTATAGACAAAATGGCTTTGACCTGATGATTCATGGACAGTTCATACAAATTGTTCAAGCTTGACCAGATTATATGAAAGTAGTAGCAAAGAGATTTGTGAATTGCAAAAGTGGGGGTTGGGAATTGGGAGTGACATGTTTTCAAAAAGGAATTTCAGAAGTGGTAGCCACTCACAAGCATGTGTTTGAAGGTTTTGAATTTGCATGAGGAAGTTTCTTCTGCTGGAGAATTTTGTGCACGTTTTTTATGCCTCCCTGAGCTCTACAGGCTTCAGGTTTTCCCCATGAAATTCCATCTAAAAAAGCGGAGGCAGTGGAATCATGTTTCTATCTTTGAGACATAAACACACACTCTCTCTGGTGATTGATCAACAACAGCTTCGTAGTGAGTATAATTGCATAAAACCTGTGACTTTGGCAAAGCACTAAACAGGTACAAAGAATTTAATCCAGATCAAGCACCAGGAAGGTGGCATTGAACAGGTGCTCCCTGCTACTACAAGTATACACTGAACTAAAAGGCTTCAGAAACCAGACTCAAGATGAACAAGCATCCTGTTGCCAAATTGGGCAACCCCACACAACAACAAAAGAAGGTCTCATAATTCTCATGTAAATGGAAGCCACATATACATTTCAATTTGAGTAAGATAATGTACATCAGGCTGGGAAAATTGGCAGCCAAACTTACAGTAGCAAGTGCTCCCACCACCAGGTAGATGGATGCCCAACAATTTGGAACACTTTTTCACACTCTCAGCACTCCCAAAAAAAATCAAGTAAAACCCCTTGCTTCAGAATATCTCCCTCTGCCATTTGAGGGTTGAAGATACCCAGTATATGTTAATGTCATACACATGAAATTTTGGCTAAAGACTACACTGAATCACTCTCCTAAACTTACAAAATGCAAAAGCCATGTTTGTGTGGCAAACACTTTCTAAACTAGTGCATCCCAAACTAACCAGAAATAGTCATCATTCAGTCATTTTGATGTCAACATTCAGAAAATCTTCGTCGAAGTCTTTTTTGGAGCTTGATAACAGATCTGGGTTTGCAATCAAAAAGATGAGGAGGTACTCAGGGTTCTCCTCAAAGAATTGGGAAAATTCTGCCATGCTTATAACTCCTGGCTTCTTTCCATCCAATTTTTCCAATAGAAAATGCACCTACATCAGAATGCACATCCCACTCAGTGAGCATGTTGATTTGCATATTCCTCATCCAGCAACAAACAGTTCCATTTGAGATATGCCCATATATAGAATGAACTCAAGATAGTTCAACAGCTAGTTGCACTGTAGGACAATGGTGCATAGCAGGTTGACTCTGGGGCCTCATGCATGAAGACTGTTCAGGCTAATGAGATGACAAGAGCAGTATTCTGGGAAAGTAGAAACTGTCACACCAAACCACACAGAGGTACAGGAGACAAAGACTGCTGCCTAAGGTTTCAGCTATCAAAGTACCTATTGTGAAAATCAACCAACAGCAAGTTTTGGCCCAGCTGCTACATGACAGGTAGTAAAGAGACTACTCAAATTCTGTGCTTAATGTGGCCTCATAGCCATACACCCCATGATGCCCAGTTTGGGAATGTATCAATTCATAGAAGAGAGAGCAAGAGGGAGAAATTTGAACCTGTTGGTTTGTGATAGAAGGAATGACTTCACGGAAGCTGGTTTGAGCCTTAGCTTTATCCAGTATCCCATCTCCATCTCCATTGCAGAACTTGAAGGTGGCCTCAATGGCCTCTTTGAATTTGTCATGTTTGACTATGAATGCAACCCCTGCAGCATACTGTCCTACCTCCCCATCCCAATTCAGTCCACCTGTTCAGCATAATGTCCACTATCCCCACCAGAAAAGGAGCACTGAAAAACATCAGACAGAATTGAGGTGCATCACATATTTTGAAACACAACAAAGATGCACCATGGTAAAGGCACCTGGCTGAAGTCTATAAACCCTCGGTCTGTGCGGTCAAAGTAAGAAAAGACCTGCCGGAGAAGGACACAATCAGGTAGGTGTAGTGCATTAATGAAGTTCCAGTATGTAACAACACCCCTGCGTATATCCAACACATGCAGAGATCATCAGCTACAATAGGCACACAACTCATGAGGGGCTGCTCCTGACAACTGTGAACTGTGGAAAATAGTACATGCAACAAAAAGACAATTTTCTCATCTCTTGATTGACAAGAGACATTGTCTGAGACCCTGAAAAGTTTCACATAACAAAAAATTCTTTAAAAGAAATGTTCACCTCTTTGCTGGATCCATGGCCAGAAACTTGTGCAACCACAGTTTTGCATCCTTGAAACTTAGTTGATACAGCTTCTCAAACTTCCCAAATTCCAAAATACCAGCTTTGCTCTCGAGCTTCAATTTTACTGCCTCCATTGCCAGTGCAGCATCCTCATAACTGTGTTGAGTCACAGATACATTGAGTGCTCGTGCCATGGTTGCACGCACTCTTTCTGCAAACGCTCGTGGATTTTTCTGTTCTGCTAATGTGGGATGTATGACGGGCAGATACTCCACCTAAAAAAATAAAAAAAAAATTTCCCAAAATTCAATCACACAGCTCTCAAATCCATTGCTTACAACAAGCACATTGCCTAACAACAATATAATGCTCTATGGAAAGTTCCGAGCAGGAAAAGAACTACGAAGGCAACCCCATGCCTAGTCTTCTATACCTAACTCCATCAGCTACAATGAAGCTAGTGTATTATACTCTTGATATTACTACACACATCTATGCAATTGCAGAGAAATCTCCGCAACAAGAATTCAAGGTAACACAACAATGAGAATACACCAACACAGTTTCTTCTACTGGATTGCAATCACAGATTTGCAGACTCTGGGACAGGCAGGGATGATTGTTCAGCTGGATTAGGTCTACAGCCTGCTGCAGCTTCTTGACAGAGGAAAACTCTTGTGAGTGAGAAGAAGGTAAAAGGACGGTGGTGGTGGCAAGGAAGGAATGAAGAACTCACCGACATGAAGTTGTGGAATTGTGTCATGAGACGGAACAGAAGCCAGTAGACGACAGGGCCTTCTGCGACCCAGGAGGGATCGATGTGCACATGCGGATAGCGCATCAACATGGGCTGCACTGCATAACCAGGAGTGAAGGCACCTGCTTTGAAGGAAACCAGAGCTTTCCCGTTGGTCGTAGTTGCTTCAGGGAAGATCATCACATGGCTCCAGTCGTTGCACATGGCTTTCCGCTTGATGGCACCGGACGCATTGCGTCGGGAATCCGGCAAATCCCTGTTGACGGCTATCACTTGCATCGCCTTCATGATGGCGCCGGCAACAGGCATCGTCAAATTCTCATGCGCTGTGACGATCACCGGCAGATGGCGGAAGAAGATGAAGAGAGGATCCGCAAAGGTTACATGATTGCTCACCAGAATCGGAGCTTCTTGCCGCGGAGCCGGTTTCCCCTTGACACAGATCCACTGAAACCCGCAGGAAAACAGTTGGATTCGCGCGCAGAACCTGACAGGCAGGAGTAACACTCGTCGCCAAGTAGGGAACGGCTTCGTCAACACTTTCTTGGCCCCGAGCAAGGCGATCTTGGTGATACAATACCCCAGCAACAACGCTGCAACGAACAACACCGCTCGCAGCAGCATCACTGGGAACAACACAACCGTCTTCACAATCTCGTACGTTCCTTCAAACCGACTGTCGTTGCGGAACGGATTGAAGGTCTGGTCCGTCTGCACCTCGATCGGTTGCCCTAAACCTCCTGCTCCTTGTCCCTTCTTCTCACCATTCTTCCTCATGTTTCCCGTCTCCCACACTCTCTCTGTCTCTCTCCCTTTCTTCTTCAATCCCGCCTGCAACCTCCTCTATGATGTCTTCCTCCTTACTTCTTACTTTCTTGCTCCTCTCTTTTATTTCATCTTCTCCACCTCTGCATCCGTTGCCGCAACACAACCATCATTCTCTTGCTCTTTTTGCTCTTCTTGTTTCTACTCCGCTGTCCTTCTCCTGTCACAACAACCCTGTTACAAACACCGAATTCTAAAACCCTGTCCCTATTGCTCCTCCTCCTCCTCCTATTTTATTACTCCCCTGCTCTTCTTGCAAAAAAGTCACAAGCTCGCCATAATCAGCGACAAATTTACAGTCTGTTCTTGGATCCTCTTCTTCATCTCTCCTGGTTTCTCCTTCTTACGATTACTCGATTTCTCTTCTTACGACACCGCTGCTGCTGCTGCGACGATGATAAGCCCCGAAATCCTTGCGCTACATTCGCGCAACAAACAAACGCGACGACGAGGAAAACACTCACAGTAATGCGCGCTGCCGAACGCTGGGAGTTCGCACACTAATCACGGCACGCTAATCATGAACACGGGGCACTAATTAAGATTAGTCCGCGAGATTAGCGAGACGGTACTCTACACCCTAATCATGATCAGGGTGCACTAATCAAGATTAGTGCGCCAGATTAGCGACAGGGTATAACCCTAGTAAGCCAGTGGTTACTGGACTAGTAGTGATCATTTCTTTTTCTTTCTTTTCTTTTCTTTTCTTTCTTTCTTTCTTTTATGTTGTGTCAGGGGAATGCATTAAATGCTGCTGATTTGGCCTATGATGATAAAAGAAATGATGGGTTAGATGTTTTTTTGTTTTTTTGATATTTAATATTTAACTATTTAATATTCAGTTCTTGTTTTTTTGTTTTTAAAAAATCTTGGCAAATTAGGCCACTTGTCACCATTTCAAGGTATGTTATTTTAGATACCCATATATATTTATATATTTATATATATATACTCCACATGTGTGTGTGGATGTTAAGAGAAA
>Ga0209208_10008743_pt1 | contig 13439 bp, 6 predicted proteins | sample S1TSphfallax_3_FD_187694 | JGI IMG/M metagenome (GOLD analysis project Ga0209208, IMG submission 187694) | Host-associated microbial communities from peat moss isolated from Minnesota, USA - S1T2_Fd - Sphagnum fallax MG (SPAdes) (version 2) | ecosystem: Host-associated > Plants > Peat moss >...
AAGCGGAGCAATAGAACCAAACTCCAATTGGTATGAGGTCAAAAATCTTTCGCTTTGCTTCTATGGGTTTTTTTGGAATGATAAAAACACATGCAATGATTTGGAAATGAAAAGCAAGGCCATTGAAATAATAGCAAAAGCGAAATTTTAATTGGAATCTACTAGAGGTGTAGAATTTTATGGATTCTCTACATTTTTAAGAAGGACACTGAAATCAACTTTCCAAATTGTGCAAAACATAATGAGAGTTTTCTAGCAAGGATATTGCAACTTGTAAGAAAACTTTACACACATCAAATAACACGTTACAAGAAAACTCTATAGGAAGGAGATTCAACTACAATGAGAACTTTATAAACTAAAGAAATTATAGGTTTCCAAGAGGTCCGTAGACCTAAGAAGCTACAAGTTTTAACAGGGTGAAGAAAATTCAAACCTATAAGATGGTTTCTTTGCTCTACCTCTATGTCTACAAGAATTTCTTCACATCGAGTGCTTCATCACGTTTCATTGCTTCCTTTAGCACTCCATTTCCTGGCCTAGTTCTTCTACTTGTTTTTTCTCTTCACAACAAGAAAATAAGAATAATAAGTAATTAAAAAAGTTGAATGTAGTTAGAAAATGAAAAGAAAAAGATGAAATGAGATTTGAGAAGTGATAACACAAAAGCCTAATTTGAATTGTTGAAGCTGAAAAGGTCCAGAGATGAAAGAAGAAGTATGAGGTAAAAAGTTGTGAGACAAATTGAAAAGAATGTGAATGAAGGGGAGGATGGGGAAAAAGTGGAAGGAATTAAGAGGGGGGTATTACCATATGCCACCATTTTTTTGTCTCCACACCTTGTAATTTTGAATTTTTAAACGATGACATGGTTTTGCTATTTTCATTTTCATATTAATATGTTCAAGTGTCAATTTTTGATATTTGAGTTTAGACAAAAATCTTTTACTACATTTATAATTTGACAACATACTAAAACTTGTAAAAAAATGTTTACCATTTGAATTTATTTTTTCCTATAAAATGTGCTCATGAAATGTTTTTTTCTTAAAAAGTCCAAATTATTATAGTCATGTTGAATGTTGACAAAATTTTAGTTAACGGTTCTTCTTTAAATGTCGCCATATTCTAACTACTTTTTCATAACTAAATGTTTTTTAAAAATAATTTGGAAAGAATATTTTAAGTTAAATGCAAAAAGAATATTTTGGACTAATTCAAAAGGGATGTCCTAGAATAATTCCAAAATAATATTCCAAAATATTTCAAAAGGAATATTACATAATAATTTAGAAGGAATCTTCCAAAGTTATTTAAACAAATTATATTCCAATATAATTGAGAAAGAATATCTTAAAATAATTTAGAAATAATTTTTTTTGAGAATATTCAAGTAAAATTTTGAAATGATAAATTTAATAAATATACCTACTTTATATTAATCTATGACGTGGATAATATCTTATTGATTTTGAGGTTTTCAAGATGTTTGAGTTTTTTGTCTTCAAGCTCTTGATTCTAGAAGTTCTTATGTCATTCCAAAGTCCTAAAATTTTGAGGGATGAAAGTTGTAAGGTTTAGTGGTTATAGTCTACAAACTATTGTGTAAACCATAAGGTTAAATATTGGTCGCTTATAACAGAATTGGTGTTTAATGATTATTATCAACAAAGTTAATGGAGATTGATGCTATAAATAACCAAACTAATTGTAGGGCTAACGGTTGGTAAATCCTAATATTCTACCATTGGTTCAATTGTAGTTTTTGTTCTTGTACATGTTTATTTCCATTCATGCAAAAATCCATAATAAAAATCCATACCTCATCCATAATATTTCCCATAGCCCAAATATATGCATAGTTATGAATATGTTATAATTATGCCACAATTTTACTTCTCATAATGATATGTATGGAAGAATAATAAATACTTGAAAAAATACAAAAAAATACAAAAAAAAGATCATGGTCCTATTTTTTGTTATTCTACTTTATCTTGACTTTGCACTCCCACATAAATTTAAATTCCAACTCAACAAGGTAATATACACTACCATGTAACTATTGATTCATTTGTTCTATCCAGCCTGTCCTAGAATAAACATTACAATTTTACCTATTCTTTATGCTTATATGGTTTGATTACTATAATGCAGTCTTGCCCTTAACAATGGGGTGAATGTATTTCATGGCATCAAAATAGGTTTCGAGTGTAAATTGAAAGAGGAGAACATTACACCTTGAATCATGATTGGTGTGCATTTTATGAACCATTACATTAATCTCAAGTCCAAAATGTTTTTTAAATGTTTGCAAGAATATTGAATGTGTGCTACGATGTTTGTACGCATCCTACTACGATTACTTTTAACCCAATATTTATAGTTTTTTCATGTATATATAACTTCATTCCATAAGCCTTTTGAAAAGTCAAGAATTAACAATTGTTGGCCATTTGAAAGTTGGCAAAATTGAAAAAACATTAAATTCACTAGGGAACCAATAGATGTTGTAACTCAAAATAAAAACTTCACCAACAGGGCATAACAGTTGGCATGAAAATGAATGCAATTTTTTAGATCCTAAAGGTGTGTTCCTCGCGAGATGTTGTGTGATGGCATCTGATCCAAGAGAAGCAATTATGGACAACAGTCTTGGTCACACTAGAAAAAAAAGGCTAATCTATGACCAACGCATTTACAATTACTTGTGACTATTTGATTTTTTGCAACTAAATTTTGCCTTGTATGACTAATGTGACATCATGCTAACATCAACTAAATCACCTACAACTACCTTATAACTAAATTGGTTTACATCCATATATGGGTTGGATTTATCCTCTAAGCATAACCATTTAAAGTCCCTTTATTCACAAGCAAAGTGGTGTTTAATCACAATCAACATATGTCTATATACATCAATAATTATTTGATTTATGATTAAACTTAATATTCATAGGATTGTTGTTATAATTAAAAAAATCGATATGATTATTGTAATTATATTAATTTCATTACATTGAACTACTTATAGCTTCAAATAAATTAAATATATTCCAACATAGATTATTATATTCAATATTTTTTTAAATATTTTTTTAAAATTACTATATAATTATTATAAAATCATAACAATTATTTTACTTATACATTAATTATAATAGACACATAATTTATAATTCAACTTAATTATTCATAATTTTAATTTTAATGATTGTAAGAATTACATTCCAGTGTACTAGATTATATTTAATTATGTATTTACAATATATAATTGTTAGTAGATCATAATTTTTTAAAATAAATGTATTATATAGTTCAAATAATTATAATAAATTATTTTATTTATTATTTATTAACGCTTATGTAAAATGAATAAATAATAATACAACCTAAATTTTTACATTATTAAAATGATAGCTCCTGATCATAAAAAATAATTATTGTATTTACAAAACTTATATTTTAATAACCATTATAAAATTTCATATCTTAATTGAGAAGTTATGTCCTATAGTTTAGATTTCTATTCAAAATTTTATAACAATCTTAAAATAATGAGCAATTTTTTTTTAATTATTGTATTTTTTTAAAAAAATACATTAGAATAATTGTATGTATTATTCATTGTTTACTTATTTATAATAAATTGTTAATATAAAAACATAAAATTTTATATGAATAATTATTATTCTATAATGATATAAAACCATTGTAATTACTTAATTTATTTGTGAAGTTAGAATTACAATACTTCAGTAATTAAACTTTATTATTATTATCTATAATTTATAATTAAAATAATTAATGTTATGAAAATAACTACACGAATTTTAATATAATAAATTAAACTACTTGTTCATAATATGTCACTTTTATAAATAATTATAAAAGATATAATTATTAATTATAAGTAACACTAGATAGTTATTGTTACAACATAAGTTTTTATATCATTATAGTAAAATAAATCAATTAGTATAATTAGTGTTACATTACTTTTTTAAAAAAATTCAGAGAAGAATTAATTAGAGTAATTTCATAATTATTTTCTAATTGAACATAGTTATTCACAACCTGTAAATTATAACTTTAAATCTGAATTAAAAATTTTGAGAATTTATAATGTAGTTAAAATAATTATTTTAATGATTATAATTGTAGGAATTATTATACATTAATTTTTGAAATAAAACCTTCTGTAATTACTTATGTATAATAAATATTCTTATAGTAATATTACAGTAATTTAAAAAATATTAATATATGTTCAGCAGATTATTGTATTTATAATTACTAATTACCAATGGAAAAAAACATTTATGTGACCAATAAATTTTCTTACAATAATAAATGTAATTATATAGTAATTATTTTAATTATTTTAATTATAATTTCTCAATCAATAATTTTTGTAGGATTTTTTTTCTAATAAAAATTATTAGTTCATTATTTTTAATTTGAAAATAAAAATTTATAATAGTTATTTTAAATATAATATTTCTATTATTTCTACATTAATTATATTATCTATAGTTTGTCAGATTTTTTAAAGTAAAGAAATATTTTTAAATATTTAAGTTATTAATTTATCTATGAATTATGTATTGATAAGTTGTGAATAACAAGATAGCTAGTTAATTAAATATAATATATTATTAATTACTTAAATAGTTGATAATAAATACTTAATACTTGTAATACGTAATTTATATTTTAAATATATCTTAAATTTAGTCGTTATTAATTAAATGATTATTTGATTTTCTAGTGGGCCATGTATTAACAAAAAAAATGCATGAAGGAAGTTTTGAAGTTGTAATTTACATTGTGAGGAAGTTGTAACTTCAAAACTTATCCCATTATTGTTTATTCTCCATTCATAATTTAAACATTATATAAATAAGGGGTGTGGTCATCTAGTTTCACATTAAAAAATATGTGCACATGGGATGAACCATTCAAAAGGCTTAACCCAAAACAAAAAATAAATTATTCACAATTTTAAACTACTTACCTTCCCAACCTATTTATCTACCTAGTTAAGTAGGTGCTTAATTTGATCACCCACTTAGGTTGACCTATGTACCTACCTACTTAAATACCTACCTACCTAAGTACCTACCTACCTAAGTACCTACCTACCTAAGTACCTACCTACATGAATAAGTATTTAGCTTAGGAAGGTAGGATTTACTTACCTACCTTTTTACTTAAGTAGGTAGTTAGCTATTTAGCCAAAGTTTGTAGGCACCTACTATGTATTTACCTATGTACCTACCAACTTAATATTAATATTTTGTATTAAATTCATTTTTGAAATGTCACATGGCATATTTACATTAGGCCACGTGTCATAATATAAATCATCCAAAAATGTGAATTGAATATCCCAAATTATTTGGAAATAATGATATTATTTATTTTAAATGATTAAATGGGACATGTGGCAACACATCATTTACCCTCAATAGGGACCAAAATAGTCGCATTTTAATTGCATGTGACAATACGTATACAATGGAGTCAAAGGATGAATTTGTATTTGTTGACTTTTTTATTCATCCAATACCCCTTGTCATTTGCGACCATTCTTTATTGTCTTGGAGACATCTTAGTGTTAATGACTATTTTGAAATGGGTGTTAGTTTAGATAATTTTTGAGGGATTACAATATAAAAAATATGTATTTGTCAATGCAAGACAAATGTCTTATAGCTCAAACAATTATGGACATTGCTTGTTTTAAATTGTCATTTTAAGTGTGCATGAAAAATTATTATAGAAGTGATGAATGGAAATTTCCTTTTCAATGTCATGGGTGGATGAATTTTTTGTTGACGTTTGGTGGCATTAGTGATAAATATGAAAAAAAAGTTGCACTCATGTATTTAAGTTTATGATTTGTTGTCAACAAGGTCTAACTTTCATTTTAGCCAATCGATTTAATTTATATTGAATTCAACTAATTTTAACTTGAAGATATTGGTTGTAATTGATAATACGAAGATGGAAATAATTATTCAAAATTTGGTGAGCATCACATGGGTTAGACTTGAGTTTACAAGTTGAATTGACATAAAACATGTTTGAATTTACACATTCTTGTGCAGATTTTATGAAAATTAATTAAAATATGTTTAAAATTCTAGCAATTTAGAAAGCCACTAGGCAATCATATTGAATTTGAATGGATTTTCAAATTTTTAATGAAAATTGTGAAAGTGTGTGTTGGCATGGTGGCAATTCTTCCCATGTGGTGGCCATTAGATCAATTTCAACATTTGCACCATGTTGAATTTGATGTCAAATTCATTTTCTTTCAAAAAATTAATGAAGTTACATGAAAACTTGGTTGAAATACGTCCTATTTGGTGACCACCAGATGGGTTTTGTTTCCCAACTTCTTGAATTTGGTGTCAAATTTAAGTTTTTGTTGAAAATTTATGTAATTACATGAAAATTTGGTTGAAATACATTTTATTTAGTGGCCATTAAATGGGTTTTGTTCCCTAGCTTGTTGAGTTTGGTGTTAATTTTAGCTTTTTGTTGAAAATTTATGTAAATTACATGAAAATATGCTTGAAATATGTTCTATTCGATGGCCACCATATGTGTTTTGGCCTCCCTTCATGTATTGAATTCAATCCAAAATTAAAGTTAAAATCCAAAATTAATTAAATATGTGCTACATGTAACCTATTGACCCAAAATTTGGCCAAACTAGTTACTACATTACTTGAAGAACCATTGCAAAAATGGGGATTGGATTTTATTGGACCTATTAAACCTGCAAACAGAATGTCTAATAACTAGTATATTCTAATAGCCATTGATTACGCAACAAAGTGGGTGGAAGTTCAAACATTTTGCACCAACATTACAATAGTAACTACCAAGTTTCTATATGAACACATTGTTACAAGATTTGGATGTCCATTAACCATTGTGACCAATAAAGGTACCCATTTTATTAATGATGCAATTAGGTACCTCACTCACCATTTTATACTAAGACATACCAATTCTAATGTTTATTATCCACTAAGAAATGGACAAGCTGAGTCTACAAACAAGGTTTTTGGAACCTTATTAACCAAACTAGTTAATGAAAATAGAAATGATTAAGATGAGCACTTGTCCGAAGTCCTATTTTCATATTGAATCGCCTGCAAAGTTGGAACTAGTCATACCCCATTTTAGCTAATGTATAAATGACATCCATTACTACCCACAAAGTATTTATTATCATTTGAACCTAGTGAAAATAAAAATCCACAACCTGTCAGAATTTGAATTAATCAATTATTTAATTAAAGAAACTATAGGGGAGTAGGTTGATTACACATGATTTAGTTACTTCCAACCAATGGAACATATCATTATGGTCACAAAACCAGCTCATTGAAAATAAGTTTCAACTTGGAGACTATGTATTATGGTTTCCAAGGGTTGTTTTCAAACATGTTCCAAAATTTTAAAAACGACGATTTGGGCTTTATAAGACACAATACTATTTACTTAATAATACAACTTTACCTGTCACCATTGATAAGTATGACCTTAACCCAATGCTTGTCAACATTAATAAGTTGAAGCCATATAAGTTCATTGAATATTGAACTTTACAAGTTGTATCAGTCAAATCGAGTGAAATGGTCATTGATGAACTTGTACAAACCAAAGAACCTAATTCACTGCCTATTGAATCTCAAGGTTTTCAACTTGTAGAATTTGAACCGATTTGTAATTATTTGACATTGTATCAAAGGAATATATATTCATCATTATTATCATTACTACAAATCATGGCTTTTTAAGAGGTTCAAATGAACTAACCTTGTCATTTTTTATTAATGGACATGTATATTTGATAAGGGCCAGGGGTTTGAATGACGCATGTATTTGTTGATTGACTAATTTGATTATAACGATTTATTTAACTAGATACACATAGTCAAGTTGCACAACCTTAATCAAAATGGCCAATGATCTTTAGTCAAAATAACCAATGATCTATAGTAAAATATGACATGGTTTACTACCCTATATATTTATTTCCTACTTACGCATTCACCTATTTATTTCACTAGTTATTTACCTACCTACCTATCTATTTATACCTTTTCACTTACCTACTTACATACCTACCCACCCACCTACATATTATTTACCTACCTATCTAGTCATTTATCTATTTGATTTTAATCATTAGATGTAACCATTAGGTTTAACCACTATGTTTAGTTATTAGATTAAACCATTAGATTTACCCAAATTTTTACCATTACAATTAATTTTAATTTAAGCATTAGGTTTAGTCTAAATTAAACGACTAAATTTGGCCATGAAATATAGCCTAACTTTAGCCACTAGGTATAATTTAAATTTAATCACTATGTTTAGCTATGAAAATTAGCTAGTAGGTTTATCAACTAGGTTTAGCCACTATGTTGAACCACTAAAATTCATCAATAGATTTAACCAAAGTTTAGCCATTATGTTTAGTCAATATTTTAAATCATAAAATTTACCATTAGATTTAATGATTAAGTTTAGCCATTACTTTCAAAGTCATTAAGTTTAACCATTATGTTTAACCATTATTTAAAATCACTAAATTTAACCATTAGGTTAGCCATTATTTTAAGTCATTAAGTTTAGCCACTAAGTTTAACCTTATTTTTATACACTAAATTTAATCATTACTTTAAATCATTAAATTTAGCCATTATGTTTAATCATTATTTTAAGTTACTAGGTTTAATCATTATTTTAAGTCACTAGGTTTTGCCATTATGTATAACCATTATTTTAAGTCATTAGGTTTAGCCATTATGTTTAACCAATATTTTAAATCATTGTGTTTAAACATTATGTTTAGTCATTAACTTTAAATCATTAAGTGTAACCAAAGTCATTAGGTTTAATCATTATTTTAAGTCATTAAGTTTAGCCATTATTTTAAGTCATGAAGTTTAAACATTAGGTTTAGCCATTATGTTTAACCATTACTTTAAGTCACTAAGTTTAAACATTAGGTTTAACCATTATGTTTAACCATTATTTTAAGTCACTAAGTTTAACCATTATGTTTAACCATTATTTTAATTCATTAGGTTTAGTCATTATTTTAAATCATTAAGTTTAGTCATTACTTTAAATCACTAAGGTTAACAATTATGTTTAACCATTACTTTAAGTCACTAGATTTAGTCATTATTTTAAATCATTAAGTTTAGCCATTACTTTAAATCATTAGGTTTAACCATTATGTTTAGCCATTGTTTTAAGTCACTAGGTTTAGTCATTATTTTAAATCATTAAGTTTAGCCATTACTTTAAATCACTAGGTTTAACCATTATGTTTAGCCATTGTTTTAAGTCACTAGGTTTAGTCATTATTTTAAATCATTAAGTTTAGCCATTACTTTAAATCACTAGGTTTAACCATTATGTTTAACCATTGTTTTAAATCACTAGGTTTAGTCATTATTTTAAATCATTAAGTTTAGCCATTACTTTAAATAAATAGGTTTAATCATTATGTTTAGCCATTACTTTAAGTCAATAGGTTTAGCCATTATGTTTAATGATGTGAAGTAAACATATGAAATATAAAAGGTGTAAGAAATTGAACATCTTTGACAGTGTAGTCCAATAGTAAGGACTTGGTTTATTATTGTAAAGGTTTGGGGATCAATTCCTTACAACCTATGTGCATGTTTAGGGTAAGTAGGTTAAATTAAAATAATTCAATTAAGTTAGCTAAGTTAAGCTAGCACCTACCTATTTAATGTTTTCTTTTTACCTACTTAAACTTATTTCCAACCTACCTACCTCCCTGCCTAAATATTATCTTTTAAATAATAATTTAAAAAATGACTTTAATTTAGGTATAAATTAAAAATTGACCCAATCAAATGGTCCACTATCTATTAGTCAAATAGATAATCATTTTGTCAATCACTTTGCTAGTCAAAATGACAAGGTATAGTTAGTCAAAAAAGTCATTGATCAGAATGGACAGTGCTGAAATTGACTTGTCCAAAATGGCACCTTGGTCAAGTTGACCAATGTCATATTTTGGTTCTTTTTGACCAATTACCTTAATAAAAAAGACCATGATTTGTAATCGTCCATAATGTGCCTATCCAAGATAATGATGTAACTGGTAGTAATGATCAAAATGACATGTTTAGAAAAACACTTATTGATGTCTACCTTTTAGGAGTTTCTAACTTTAAAGGTTGTGTCCATTCACAACCATAGAAACATTTTTACTTGAAATAGTGTAAAGAATCGTCATGTTTTTCAATTTATCTTTTCATTTTCACTTCTTCATCTTCATAGGGGCCACGAGTGAGAGTGTTTTAGAGAAGTTAAGACAAGAAGCAAGAAAAACCACTTGTTTCAAGCGCATCTACAACAGAAGATATTAAGGTTTTTGAGCAAGAATAGAGAAGTAGGGAGTTAGAAGAGGAATTAGAAGAATCATTGAACTTTCCAAGGAGAACCATTACTTCTACATCAAAACCAACACCACAGGTTATTGTTATTTCAAATTTAGAAGAAGTGGAGATTAAATTTCAACCTGTCATTGAGGAACAATTATAATTAGTCTCTACATCAAGATCTATGGAAGAAAAGGAATTGCAACAACCTATTATTGAGGAACAACTACAATGAGTTCTTACATCAAGACTTGTGGAAGAAGAGGAATTGCAACAACCTATTGTTGAAGAACAACCACAACCAATTCTTGCATTAAGACTTGTGGAAGAGAAGAAGTTGCAACAACATGTGACTAGTGGAGAAGAGTTTCTCCAAGAATTCTTTGAAGAGAGACATGTTTCCAACATTATTCTTCAACACCCAAGATCAAAAACAAAAACCATGGTGAACTGAAAAGGCAAAGCACCTATAGAAGAATAGGTTGAGAAACCTATTAAGAAAAAACTAGCGATTAAAGAAAAGGAGAACCAGAATATGCTATAATGGATGAAGATGGACTCTAGTGAACTCAAATGGGTTAAACAAGCTAGTTTGGAGAGCTTGTTCAACCTGTATGGAGAACGCCAAGAGAGGCTTATTACGAGATTTCCTACAAACCTGGGAAGCAACAAAAGATGGAAGAATTTAAAGGTGAGTACATGGTCAAGAAATTTTTATTGATCATGTACTTATTCATGAGCAACTTGGAATTTCCAAGGAGGGAACAATAGATGCTACAAATGCAACTTTTGAAAAAGCAAAAACCGCTTTAAAAAGAATTGTAGGTCCACATGCTGAGAATGAGCATTAGAATGTAGTGTATATGAAAGAAGAATTTCATGTGAAATTTGTAACCATTTTGCAAATTCTTTATCAAAAAAAGAGGGTAGCTTATTTCAACAACCAAATTGCTATTACTTTTGACCTAGCCAATAGGGAGCAACCTGTTAATTAGTGTTCCATAATGTTGATTCAGCTACTAGTTGAACTAATTCGTTGGACCAAACATTAGAAGAAGGTAGCAGCTAGCTTAGTTTTTAAGAAAACCAAAGCAAATAATTATTATTCAGGGCTTATCTTAAACATTATATTTAGGAAGTGGTTCCCTATATTTGATGTGCGTTCACCAAGAATAGTAATTCTAGAAACCAACTAACCAAAAACGCCAAGTTGCACAACAACAATAGGTTTCACATGAACTTCTTACCAAAGAACATTTCTTGAGAAAGAGAAGACCAACACATTTGACTATAACATCACCTTTACTAACCTGTTAGTTTCATCAACTAAAGATGTGCACATAACCACCTACACCAAGGGACAAGTCAAGCTTTGAACTTGTTGTTTCACCACCAAAAAAAAAGGCTAAGACTACTTTTGGATCATCGGTTAATGATTCAAAAGAAGATGAAGAGCAAACTTGCTCAAATGGAGGAAAAGAAAAGCTTCATGCCACAGCTACGAAAGACAATATTGAAGAAGGCCTTGAACCCAATTTGGATCAGGTAATTACCAACATCTAAAATGAACCTATTACGTCTACTAAACTCGTGGTTCTCATCACAAAACCTACAATTGTAGCTACAAAATCATCTTAACCTGTTCAACTTGTAGTTTAACCTATACAAATGGAAAACCCACAGTTTCTAGATTTCAACATGTCCTAGTTACTAGTCATTTTACAGAAACTTTGAGATAGATTAGCATGTTTTTAGAGCAAGTTGTTCGAAATGCCTCATCTTGGTCAAGGACATTGCAAGAACTTTCAAACCTTAGAATTGAGTTTGAACAAGTCAAAGAAAACATATTTGAAACCCACAACCGTCGATAAATATGTAGTTTAAAGCTATAAACAATATAAAGGACTTTGAAAAATTGTGACAAAGAACTAGTCATAATCGAAAGACAATTGAATAAGGTTCGGCATGAAAACCAGAACTTGTCCAACAAGTTGACAGAAGTAGAATATGCTATTAGGAAGACTAAAAACCTACATCAAAAGTATGTTGGGTTCAATTAGTGTTACAACCCTTCCGTTGGGCTTACGACCAAGGCAAGGGCTTGCGAAGGTGTGGGCTAAAAGGGAAGCCCGGGAGTCACATTTCATGCTCCCATGAGTGTGGGAAAGTGTGAGGGAATGAACTTTCACACTCCCAAGTGAGCTCCCATTGTGGGAGGTGTAGTCCTAATGCACTCTTGAATCTTTAAAAAGCAATTATAAGGGTCAAAACCCATGGGATTGAAACGTTCTTTATATCATTGAAAAGCTCTTTGAACGTAGATGTTTGAAATGGGCTTGCATGACCAATTTCGGGTACCTAAAACACAAATTATGGCCAAAAGAAAGGCTAGGAGTCAAATTGTCAATTTGACTTCTAACCACTAAAAGTTGGGAATTGCCCTGACTTCCTTGCATTCAGGTGGCATGCCACATACCATTGGAAATCTCTTGATGAGGGTTACAACTTTTCTTCAGACCTCATTTCAATCGGAGGTTTGCACACAAAATCGTGGGCTTCCAAAGTCGTAAGAGTCCTAATTTTGGGAGTCTTAAGACAAAAAGACATTTGGGTGTTGATCTTGTGGCTAAACACAAAGTATATTATAAGGGGGAAGGTGATGGCTTCCCCAAGTCTAGGCCATGGTGAGTCTTGTGAGTCCATGTTTGCCCATGACTAATCCGTGCACCAAAGGTGTTTTAGCTACGCACTAACTAGCTTGTTGTTTGGTTTGTACAGGTCCATGTGAGTAATTAACTTACTTGTTACTCATCCTAGTCCCATCCCAAAGCTCCAGCACAGCCTTTTACCCTCGGAGTGCTATGAGCCAAAGAACGTGCCCAACTCCTTCTCCTTCTGTTGTCCACATCTTTGGATTCGCAATTGAGTCCATAAAGGAGCTTAGGGGTGCGTCAACTAGCTCAACTAGAAGATTCACAATGA
>Ga0209208_10008744_pt1 | contig 13439 bp, 8 predicted proteins | sample S1TSphfallax_3_FD_187694 | JGI IMG/M metagenome (GOLD analysis project Ga0209208, IMG submission 187694) | Host-associated microbial communities from peat moss isolated from Minnesota, USA - S1T2_Fd - Sphagnum fallax MG (SPAdes) (version 2) | ecosystem: Host-associated > Plants > Peat moss >...
GTGCTGCAAAACCAGTGAGAACCTTAAACTGTGAATTCTGCTGCAAACCCAGAGAACCTTAAGCTTGAATTCTGCTGCAAAATCAGAGAACCTAACCTTGGAATGTGCTGCTGCAGCAAATGAGCATTTTGATTTTCTGCTTTGGTGAAAACACATCTTCAAGACTAGGCAAATTTTTAATGGAACTTTTGGAAGTTTTAGAATAGGGTCATTTGGGTTTGGTGTATATAGTCTGAGCTCTGTGGTCACATTGATATTTTGGTCAATGTGCCATCACACCTCTCTCTCTCTCTCTCATAAATCATATTCTTATGTTATGGAGAAAAGGTCCTAAACCTTATTATGCATGATCCTAGAAATAATGAACTTCAAAGCACAAAGTTCAATCCTTTCCACATGGTCATATTCCCCCATCTCTTTTCCATGCCTTCTTCTCCCTATGGAGAGAGATGCACCTCCACCTCATCATTCATTGCTAGATTGTATCATCCATCCCATAGGACTCTTGGGGACAAAAGATTATGGAAGAGGATTGAGGTTTTTTTCTCAGTAATCACTCTTTTGAATTGAATTCCAAATAATATTGGTCCTGAAACTCTATCATGGAGTGTCTTCTTTCAATCTGTAGAATGCTTCTCTAATAAGGTTCTCCTGAAGGCATGTCTGTGAAGTCAAAAGTTTGTTAGAATCTGAAGTTTGTAGTCCTCATTTTTCTTTCAATGCTGGTAATAAGTTTAAAGTAAATTGTGGCCTTCTTCTTCATTGTTTTTTTTTTTTGGGGGGTTGTTGTGGCTTGGAAGTTCCACAAAATTACCATGAAGCTTAGATCTATATAAGGTATTCAGCTCTCCTGTTCTCACAGAAGTTTCTAAGCTCCTCTTATAACAAGTATCTTGCAAGTGGTCAATGACCGTTTGCTTGCCAAGTTGCAGGAAGCCAATGTCCCTTCCCATAATAGTTGGGGTCCTTAAAAACTCCTTGGGAGTAGTTGAGGTCAGCAAGTTCTTGTATCTCTCTCTCCCTCTCTCTCTCTCTACACACACACACACACACACATATATTAAGCTAGTTTCTATAAATGTAATTCAAATTTGAAGTTTTCAATAGGGTGTTTTGTGTCCCATTGTTGAATTTTTTTGTAGGTCAGACATCATCTTTCTTGGATTTTTTGAAAACATTAACATACTTTTCAAGCATTTTCTCCACCAAAATTATCCATGATTTTCATATGCCTTGTACGGGTTCCAATTTTCCAAAATTTTGCCAAATGGAGTAGTAGTCAATTATACTCATCTTTATAGTTTCTTATGTGCTTTTGTAATTCAAAAGAGTTCCTTGTAGCTCAATTGAACAATCTTAAGCGGTCTCGTGAAGAGAATAGGGTCACTCTCCAAGGTTTCTATTACAGAAAACTGAAAGGTTTTACTTAATAACATAGTAGAAAGACTTACGTTTGGTGTTGCCACCTTTCAAATCTTCAAAATGAATTATTTATTTCAAGTACTTGTTGAGCATAAATAGGGGACCTTAAACCCTAAACCCTTTCAAAATTTGTTGAAGCAATTTTTTTTGCATTTGGTTGTCATTACAAAAGCTCTAATTAGCAACAGACTCTATATGGTGATTTTACTAGCTCTTTCTCAAATTGGACCCTTTGCAAAAGCTGACTAAAATTCACTGTAGTAGTTCTAGTATGCATAAGCTACTTGACAGTGGTCTCTATTGGTTTGTTGAGAGCTTGAATTCTCTTACTTGATTTATTCTTTGTGGTGGGTTTGGATTTTTCAGATGTAAAACTACTAAATTCAATTGGTGTTGTTGTGGACTTCGCAGCAAATACATCCACGGGAAAGACCACCTCGCTTTGATGCTATGGAATTGGAGATGAGTGAGTGAGCGAGTGAGTGGCATTTACTTGTGCACTAGATCTCCACTTCTCTACTCTGAATTAGATCCAAGTTCGGATAGTATTAATTAGCAAGTGAGAGATGGCATTGGCGGCTGCATTCAATTGGGTACCATGGCTGGCATTGGGTGATGTTGCCAACATAACACAACTGACAGGTTTGAATGCGGTGCAATTGATTGGCATGATTGTCACGGCTGCCAACAATGCACGAATGCACAAGAAGAATTGTCGTCAATTTGCACAGCACTTAAAGCTCATCAGCAACTTACTGGAGCAACTCACATTGTCAGAACTCACACAACATGCTGAGACACGAGAACCTTTGGCACTCTTCGAGGAGGCACTACGTAAGGCAGTCGTGCTTGTGGAAGGCTGCAGGGACAAAAGCTATCTCTACTTGGTGGCTATGGGATGGGTGTATGTGAACAAGTTCCGAGAGTATCAGGATGAGATTGACCGATACCTCAAGCTTATTCCACTCATCAGTCTTGTTGAGGGTAGCCGGGTGAGCTCAAGTTATGTCTTCTTTTGTCTTTCATGTAAAATTCTTTCACTGGATATGCAGGTGACAATTTTCTCAATGACCATAATAATCCTTTGATCTGCATGGGTTGGCAGATTATGTCATTTTCTTGACTATACTATAAGGCATAATCTTCTGGTGATGATCATAATATGCTCATAATAGCGACAACATGTGGCTATTGAACATAATTTTTGAAAATTGTTTCTGCCACCCCAGACCTTAATGTCATGGAACAGCCTCATCTTTGCCCATTATGTTGGGTATGTCACCTAGGTCACACTAAAGGGCTTGCCCAATGCCTTGCCCGAACATAAGGGGCAGGGGCTTGACCATTCCATAGTATGTAGTGGAATGTCAATGCATAAACTTTGAACTTGAAATTGGCGTTACGCTTATTACAGTGAGTGTTTTTATCTCTTGCAGAAGCATCTGAAGGCAATAGAGAAGGACCGTAAGCCATACACACTTGAAGATGATGAGCTCAAAGTACAAGAGTCGCTGATGAAGTGTGAACTCTCTAGAAAAGATTCCTGCAGGCTATCTCGTCAGCTCTCAAAACGATATCCAGGTTTGCCCATAACTGAGGCATTGCGAACAGAGAATGAGATGTTACGGAATGAGTTGCAGATCGTGAAGGTCAGCTCCTAGAACCCTGATCCCTAAACCCTAAATCCTAATCTCTTACATCTCAGCAATTGGAGAATAATGAAATAAATCTCAAGATGCTATTGGTCAAAAAAATGACAGAGTTCTTCATCTTTGATAGAAATGGAGTCAAAACTTCTATGTAGTTAACACCATATGGAAATTTTTTTGTTGATGAGACCATACCTATGCCTTTCTGACTAGAAAAATTGTGACAAGTTCAAGAAAGGGTTTTTTTTTTCTGGAGTATGTTTGTAGTTGTTCCTCAACCTTTGCATAGATATCCACATGGTGTTATATAGTTAAAGATTGCTCACTTCAGTTTTTTTTTCTTTTGGGTTGATGAAAAAATTGTAGGCACGCATGGAGGTTGAGCATTGCAATGTGATTGAGCATCTTCTCGAGGTTACGGATAATGACTCTATTCTGGGTTAAGGAGGTGGACTCCAAGAATTTCAGTAAGGGCTCTTCTGAATCCGTATCAAAGATGTGCAAAAAGATATCATCAGTTGCAAATGACGCATGTAGTGACAAAACAATTTGTAGATAAACGGAAGTGTCAACTACATTCTAGCACTACAACTACCTTTGCGACTATGTTTTCAAGTGGAAAACTACATTTTGCTTATCTTGCACAATGATATTCCTATCTTGTGTAGACAAGATTGTGACTACCTTTGCACGACAATACTCTATTTTTGGACTGGGGGTTACAAGACTATGCTCAACAAGACTATGCTCAACTTAGAATTTTTTGTGAGGCAAAGTTTTGTCCAACCAAGATCCATTGCACAAAATATGGACATTAGACTTTGGGATTTGGTTGGTTCAAATTCGCATTTGAATCTTTACTTAATTGGGTGCTTTCATTGGTGTATACAATATTTGGACATCAACATGGTGTTTGCAATGCTTAAGGTTCCAAAATAGATACCATCGAATAACTTGAGTTTTCGTTGGGAATGTTGGATTGCAAAGGGTTGTTGGATCGTTCAAATTATACAAAGTTTTGTTTTAAGACATAACTAACTAAAAACCTTCTTAGCAAATATTGTCAATGACAAACGAGACACATATACATGAACCTTCTCTTACATCCAATTATAGCACGGAAAAGACTTGTTTTCGATTGTAGTGGAGCTTGTACAATAGACGGGACTTGTTCTAAATACAATTGTTGAGCTTGTGCCTCATATTCAAGCAATTGAACTTGGCTCTAGCTTGTTAGTAGTCTTTAGGCAAATTTAAAACACTTGTGTATTTTTTTAAATTGCTAAATTCATTTTTATAGCATTTCATTTTGAAGTTACTCTTTTGTGTAATTCATACTAAATTTCAATCAATAAAATTAATGGTTTGAGCTTTGATATCAAGGAAAAGAATGTATCTTAATTTTTGAACAATCTAGACATGTGGATTTGATTGTGACATAGCTAGTTTGGTGGTAATCTACCTTTGCAACCACTAGTTCTAAATTAAAATTTTAATTAATTAATTAAATATTAAATAAATAAATAATCTATAATTGAAATTGGAACCAAGAACTCACCTTCAACTAGACCCAAACCTAGAATTGGCCCCAAAAACATGTTTTATACAATTTCCAGTTCTTCATTTTCTAGAAAAGAATAATTAATTTTTTTTAATGTTTTAAAATGTTTATTTTTTCAACCAGGGTTAGATTTTATTTTTTAAATAATAAATTTCAGGTTGGGGCTGGGGTGTGGCATTAGGAATTCAAATAAGTTTCTTTTGTTTTTTTCTTTTGTGTTTTTTTTTTTTAGAGGTGTGTAATTGATATAGTCACTTTTTATTGCTTTTATAGTGGTAGTAACTAGAAAAAAATTTCAGTTTTGGGCTATACATAAGTAGGTAAAACCCGACCCACTTAGGAATTTTTTTAATTAAAAACCAATAATTAAAAGTCTTGAAATGTGAAGAATCAAGTTTGGAGTTGGACCAAGGGTTCTATTAAATAAAATTTAAAAATCCTTGAACCACAACCATCTTTCAAATTTATAAAAAAGTTGGAACCATGATTAGAAATTCTCTTGAAAAGTAAGAACTGGACAACATTGATAAAAAAACCTCCACCATAGTTGTTCCTTTATGTGTATTATGTCATTTTTAAAGGTTGTTTAAATTACATAAATCTCATCCAAGGTCATTAATTACATGCAATTGTTTCCTATCCATAAATTTAACATATTTTTTAAAAATGTAATCCCTTTTATTAAAAAAAATCATATATATGTTTTTTTTTAATTTATTTTTTAAAGGCGAGGCAAAACCCTTTATGTAAGAGAATGGACGCACCCTTGGCCATTATGTTAGGTGTGCTTCTATAGCCTTAACCTATTATATATTTAGCTCACACAATGGTCAGGGGCTTGCCCATTCTTTAACATGAAATGCCTTTGCATTACGGTGTCCTATATCGACAAGAGACGAAGATATCTTGTTTGTAATGTCAAGTAACACCTTGGCAACAAGGCATTACACTTGTGAACTAAAGGTAGAGCAATGGTTGCACAAAAGTTCATAATGTTATTAGTGGTTGCCCTTTGGCCAATGGTGCTAATTCATGCCAATAATGTGAACACTATTTGACAATGCTAACTCATTGCCCATAGCAACCCAACAACATCATATTTGTGTTGCCAATGCCATACTCATGTTGATAGTGACTTGCTAAAGGCCATTGTTTAACATATTTTAATTATTAATGACCTTCAAATAGTACTATCCACACAAAAGAAAAGGCTTTCTATCTAATCCCCTATACATATGAGTAATGAATTATTTTGTATAACATCGCTTTGGTTATTAAAATAGATTGTACATTGAACTTTCATGTTGAATACTACTCTTCCACAAGGGATGTATGAGTAAACAATTATCTTTAATTAATTGGTCATGACGATTGGCACATGTTGATATTTATGTAGTGTCAAATTAAGGTGTTATTCATGTTTATGGTTGTGGCGAGGAACACTTATCTACATGTTGGATAATGGTATCACCTTCACATTACATGAATGTAAGGTCTTCAATTCTATCCTCCTTTCGAAGCATGGTAGGCCTATTCTAGCCCTTGCATGAACCATCCCCTTCCCTCCTTCACTAGTTGAACCACATGTTTTTTTAAAACCAAGTTTAAGACCATGTATCAATCTTGAAACGTGTTTAGGGTTTGTGTTATTGATTTCTCAAAAGGCATATAAGGGAATGTTTAGGTTTTGAGGCCTCACATTATATGAAGGCTTTTGTTTTAAAGTATATCTTTGAATTATATGTACAAGACCATGTGTAGGCAAAACTTTGTTAATTATGAGAAGGTATGAGCTTTGAAGGTTTGAGGGAGAGTTAAACTAAAAAGATTTTGTTAACTTTGTCAAATTTATATGCAATATTAACCTTTTCTTTTGGTAAGCCTTGTTGGGTCTTGAATAAAATGGAGGTGACATTAATGGTTTAGTGCGGGACATAGCAACCATGTTGGTGCCAATAGTTCAAGGAGGTTTTTTTTCGAGAGGTTTTCCTCGTATTGTGATTATTGCAACATTTTCTTAGAGCTCCTCTTATTGCTATAGTTATTACATTGTTGAAGGTATGTGTTATGTTTCAAAGACAATGAGCGTAGGATAAAATTTGAATAAAAGAATGCAAAAGAAATATAGAAAGGAGTGTTGAGGGAAAGGTTGTCTCCAAGAAGAATACGAGAGACAATGTTGATGCTAAGTGTTTGTCTTACTTGGATCACATGACATTTTAGTTGATTGTTTGTTGTATCATTGCATTCCCAAATAGAGGTTTTGGGAATACATGGGAATTGTGTTTTGATGAAAATGTAGTTGTATGGTATAATGAAGGGATGCATTGCTCCATAATCAAAAAGTCCCATCATTTGATTCCATGCATCATTGTGAATGACTTCACAAAGTTCATATGACCTTTGGTATTGCAGCAACTCCTTCATGCTTTTCTTTGCTCCCTAGTTCCTAATTGTCATTAAAAAGAAGTTTTTGAAGCCACCATACTTTTTTTTTAAATCCCATTTCTTGTTGCTTATGAGTGCAATTCAACTATTACAACTTTCTTGATTGATATCCAATCCAATTGATTTCTTTGAATTCTTCTATTTAATTTTGTATTGAGTAGTTATAAACAATGTACTATCTAGCCTTGGATTACCACAAAGGTCATGCAATCTTCTTTACTCAAATCAAGATAACTCAAGAGAAATCAAGAATTAAGCCTTTTGCATTTATGCACACAAAAGTATGTTCTTCAACTAATTGAAAATTGGAATTCAAAAAAAAAATCAAGAATTCAATTTCTTGCATTTGTGTGCAAGAGCATGTTCTTGAGCTAGCTAAAGATTAGAGTTCAAAGATGTTAGAGTTGAATATTTACTTATTTTGTTTAGGATTTGGGTTCAAGGGTTAAAGATTATGTTGTTTTGTGTTTTTTGGGTTTGTATAATAAAATGTAACAAACACAACAACAAGAGAAGGAGGAAGGATTGTAGTTGCATGGGCAAAATCAACTTCTAAAAAGTTCAAAGTACCCAAAAAAAGAGAATTTTGTGTGGAAATTTAATGGGAGCTCCAATTTCATTTACAACTAATGGCAAACATTGTTAAAATGTTCAACACAAAATTGTTCCTACATTTTGTCTTTTTGTCCCTCTTGACCATAAATTTGTTATGAGTATCTTTAGCAAAGTTGTGGGGTTTGTGCACAAATAAAGCCAAACATCAAAAATCTTCTTTTGAGATACATTGATCAAGTTTTTGACAAACTTAAGTCCTAGCAATAGGAAGAAGTCAAATTAATAGAATATGAAATTCTTCAACTCCAAATATATAGCAAGTTCAAAGAAAGATTAACCTCTATCACTTAGTACAAATGTATTTTTCACATAACAAAAAAATTGTCCTTCTTAGTTTGGAAATGTGAAAATTTTGTGAGAGATTTACAAAGTATTTACATGGTATGGTTTTATAATGGAATTGGTCAAAGTTTGAAGTTGCATATATTGCCATGATGGAGTGATTTTTTTGAACACATGTAGAATTTTACATTGGAGCACCTTGCTTATGATGTAATGGGAACAAATGATGTTGTAAGAGTTGAAAACAAGGTATATAATTGTGCATGAATGCATTCCTTTTTTTGTTGGTGTGTACGTATAGACTCCCATGGCATATGCAAATGTGCATGCAATACCTAAATAATGTTGCCAACATACCCATGTTTGGCTATTGGGCCATCAATATTGTCTTCACTTGTTCATAATCCTTAGCAATTGGATTTTGATTTCTCTTACAATGTCCATTTATAAGATAATGTCATTGCTTGAATTTTTTTGCAATGCTATTAATATATTATTGCAATTTTTTTATTCCAAGTTCAAAAGGTGGATGGCCAATTGTATCCATTGAAACATAAGTTTCTTATCAAATCCTCCAAAAAAAATTGGTTTATGTATTGATTCACAATTTGCATTACATTATTGTTTGGTTGCAAGATTACATGCACATTTCAAGGCATAGGCATAAATTGTAGAGATTGCATTGAAGCTCATGCAATTAAAACATGTGAAAAGGGTATACTAGATTTTTACATCCTTACATACATTCAATTCAAGAAGACACATAAAAATATGGAGGCTTCTATCCAATACTCAGGCAATCTTGGTTTAAGTAAAAAGAGAAAACCCTACATAATTATTACCATTGATAAAAAATTGATATCCTTAGTAAACCAATACCTATAGAATAGATCCTAAAGGTTGTGCATACAAGGCGTGTGTGTATGTTGCATTCAATTTCTTGATTAGAGCACAAACAAAAATATACATAAAATGATGGACATTGATTTCACATTTGGGTAGAATTCATACAATCTATATGTGAGATTTGATGAACATTCAAGCAAGAATCATAAGTTGGATTTGTTTCATTACCAACCTAAACTTCTTCACAAGCTTGATGTTGTGATAATTTTGAATATTGTTTTGATATTTCACACATTTCACAATCATCAACCAAAATTGCGGGTTGATGAATCTCCATTGCATCCTTTGATTCCACAACCACTAGATGGGCTTTCAAAATAGTCTAATGTAATAAATGTGTTAAGATTTGAATTGCACATTAAAAGTTTTGATTATTGTTATTGAATCAAGTGAATATAAAAACTAATTGGTTTATTGTTGTGTGCAATGGTATTCAAAAGCCAAGATGGGGTTTAAAACAATTGCGAAGATGATGAAGGAAATGGCCTTGGATGTAGACTTTGATCCAAGTTCTATAACAACAAATCACATAGAGTGATAACAATTGAATGAGTTAACTACATGAGAATACTAATAGAAGTTGGGATGCGCCTAACTGGACACAAATCAAAAGAGGCTTACATAAAATATGATATAAATGGTGAGGAGATTCAAGAACGAGACTTATAAAATATCATGTATTATGCTAAAAGGATTAGTGAAAATATTTTATGGGATGCTAATTTGAAGTTAAATTCAAATGGTATGTCAAATATTTGTTTCATTTGAGATAAATTCTTATTTGTTTCAACAGTTGACATGTTAAACTTTGACATGTATTTCTTTATTTTTGAAGGTTTGGAGATTGTTGGAATTGGTTTTCAATCTTGTAATTCAACTATTCTAGTTTTTTGATGTTCAACAATGTGCCATTGAAGTGGGTCCAATTTATTCTAGTGCAACATCCAATGCCAATGTTGGATCAATTGAAAAAGAGGTTGAAGTGTTGAAGGTAGCAAGCAAAAAAAAAGGTGATGCAATGTTGTTAAAAGAAGTTACAATGTTTGGAAGGTGAAGAAAATCTCACTTATGTAGACCTCATTGAACACAACATTGATTCTAATCAAGATTTGTTAAAAGGAAGGCATAATGAGGATACAATCACAAAATGCACACATTGGTCACAAATTTGAGCAATTTTACAAATTGCATTGCACATCTAACACTAGTTGAAATTAAGGCTACAACAAAGTTTCTTTGCAAATCCAACAAAGTATGATTAGACTTGTAAAAGACTTATGTGAAATTTTTGGTTGTGGAACATTTTTGAAGAAGTAAAGAAAACCCAAAAGCCATTGAAACACTAAGTTATTTCCCCAAGCTTATGGGTGGGAATATACAAACATTATTTTATGAATGATTATATAAATCTTGTTCATTCCCCACTTTCAAAGTTTGCAATTTTGGGTAAATTTTGAAATTGTGAAATTTTTAAAAAAAAAAAATTGTGAATAAAATATAGGTAAAAAAGATTTGTGCCAAAATTAACATAATTAGTTATCTCATGAAAACATAATCTTCTCATGTACAATTTCATTCAGATTTTTGGCATGGCATGCACTTATTTTTTCAGAATTTTTGGCAATTCCAAAAAGTAATTAATTGTGTCTAAACCAGTTTAGGTACTATGAGTAGTCATCATCCATCACCATCCATTAGATAGTTCATCCAAATTGGAAAGCCTTCATTGGAAAAATATTCATCCATGATGGAGATCAACCTAGTTGGATGAGACACACACCAATGAAAAAATTGCAAGGCTCTCGACTACTAACTAGTAAGTATAATAAAATGATGATCACCAATCTACTAGATAATAAGTTCATCCAAATTGCAAGCATTCATTGGAAAACATTCATCCACGATGAAGATCAGCGGGCCCAGTTGGATGAGACACGCACGAATTTTGACAAATGGCGAGGCTCCCAAACTAAACTTAGTAAGTAAGTTTAATGATGATGATAATCATCCACCAGATAATAAGTTCATCCGAATTGCAAGCTTTCATTCGAAAACATTCATCCACGAAGGAGATCAGCCCGGTTGCATGAGACGAGAGAGACGAGAGGAAGGCTCGAAAGAGACGAGCGCGCGCTCGCGAGAGAGAAAGAGAGCGCGAGAGAGCGCGACGTCGCGTGCGAGGTTTTGGAGAATTTTTTTTGTTTCTGTGTTGTTGGAGGATTTGGAGAGAGATCGGCGGCGATGGCGGAAGATTTGGTAGACATTGTGGTGTTAGGCGCATCCGGATTTACGGGGAAGTATGTGTTGCGGGAGCTTCTGAAGTTTAGGAATCCGGCGGGGAGAGAGCCCAGAAAGATTGCTATAGCTGGGCGTAGCAAGAAGAAGCTGGCAGCGGCCTTGACATGGGCTGCTGCTGCTGCTGGTGGGGCTGCTTCTACTAGTGCTGGTAGAACAACAACCAAGGATCTGGAATCTTCTTTCTCCGATGATGGTGCTCCGCCTGTGGTCATCTATGAAGCGGATATCACCAATGTCGCGTCTTTGCGAGCGGTTTGCAAGAAGACGAAAGTGGTGGTGAGTTGTGTGGGACCTTACCGCAAATATGGTCAGCCTGTGGTAGAAGCATGCGTGGAGGCCGGCGTAGATTATCTGGATATCACTGGAGAACCTGAGTTTATGGAGCGCATGGAGCTTCTGTACCATGAGAAAGCCAAGCAGACTGGTAAAATTATTTTTGTCTCAAGCGTCTCTCCCTCTTCCCTTTCCTTCTTTTTTTATTTATTGTGTGCATTATCATTTCATCAGGTTTCTTGGCTTCATATCTGAGCCCTGGTGTTGAGCAAATTATGAAGTTAGGGTTTGATGTCTGAGGGGAGAATAAGGAGATGGAATAGTACTATATGTGCTATGAGAAATCTAAGGAGCAGGAGATTTGGTGCAGTAAGATGTTCAGTTGCATTGTGCATGTGAGTTGCGGTGCATCTCTTTTAGCATAAGAAATTAGGGTTTGACGTTGTAGGGGAGAATAAGGAGATGGAGTAGCAGTATATGTGCTATGAGAAATCTAAGGAGCAGGAGATTTGGTGCTGTAAGATGTTCAATTGCATTGTGCATCTGAGTTGTGGTGCTCTCTTTTAGCATTTGTATGGTAGTGGACCATGGAATGGGCTACCAACAAGTAGAGGTAATTGAATTCTGGCTAGGTTGAATTTGATTGTTGGTTCTGATAACCTTGTTATTAGGTCATCTCTCTCTTTCATTCTGGGTTTGACTTTGATTGCAAGTATGGGGTTGTTCTTGATACTTATGAAGATATAGCATTTGTTGAATTCTTTATGATAATCACATGATGAGAACAGCAAGTTGATTATACTGTTGGATTTAGCGCAGGTTTTATTTTGCCTTTCTAGTTTTTGTTATCTGTACAAGTGACTGGTTTTCTTTTCTTGCTGGATGATGGTGTGTAAAAAAGATGTGGTATTTTGGTGTCTCAATTTGATGCAGGGTCATTGGTGGTGAGTGCCTGTGGTTATGATTCCATCCCAGCAGAATTTGGAGTGATCTTCAACACTCAACAATTTGACGCCCCTTCGGTTCCGAACAGTGTGGATTCATACCTGGTCCTTGAATCTGTGGGTCACAATATCAAGGGCAATCTTGGCACTTGGGAATCTGCAGTTCTTGGGACTGCAAATATGGCAGACCTCCAGAAGCTTCGGAAGTCCAGGCCTAGAAGGGCACGCCCACAGGTACTCTCTGTTAACAAATCTAAATACAAGCAGGTGCATTCTATGGCATGAAGTGGTGAAATTCATTGAGACTGCAATTACCATACAATGCAGCACTGTGGTATGCGTTTGTCTCTGAACTCCAGTGTCTTGGCATACTGGGTCATCAACACTGTAGTCTTCTGGAGATGAGAATCTCCATTTTTTTCCTGCAGTCAAATGTGTTTTATATGTTTCTCTACTAGTAGACTGTACTGTGGACACACAGATTTCATGGGTTTCTCTGAAAGCTGAACATAGGAAGTGATCAACAGCCACAGATGCTACATGCTGATTTTTTTGTTCGTTTGACAGATCCCAGGGGGGTCAGCAAAGAAGAAACCGGGATTAGTGCACTGGGAGGAACATGCAGGCGGCTGGGCAATACGATTTCCAACTGCAGATGCAACAGTTGTCCGCCGTACACAATCCACAATGATTGAAAACCCTAATGGTCTCCCTACTGATGATGACGAGTCCCAAACATCCAATGTGAACAAAAGTGCTTGGACATCCATCAAGCCTGTGCACTATGGCTGTTATTTCATCCAGAAATCAATTGTTGGGGTGATTGGAGTTTTTGTGATTGGTTGCCTGCTGGCATTACTGAGTGCTTTCAAGTTTGGCCAAAAGTTGCTCATCCAGTATCCAGAGATATTCTCCCTTGGCACCTTCCACAAGGAGGGTCCAAGCGAGGAGGAAGTGGCAGCTGCATCTTTTAAGATGTGGTTTGTTGGGCGTGGTTACAGTGATTCAAAAACTATTTCTCCTGGAAAGGAGCCCGATAAG
>Ga0209208_10008745_pt1 | contig 13439 bp, 8 predicted proteins | sample S1TSphfallax_3_FD_187694 | JGI IMG/M metagenome (GOLD analysis project Ga0209208, IMG submission 187694) | Host-associated microbial communities from peat moss isolated from Minnesota, USA - S1T2_Fd - Sphagnum fallax MG (SPAdes) (version 2) | ecosystem: Host-associated > Plants > Peat moss >...
AAAAGCTAAAGAAAAAAAAAAAGTTTGTTTCTAGATTGATCTACTTGCACATTACCAAAATCCAACTACACACTTTTAAAAGTATTTAAGAAAACATCTACATATATTAATAAGAAAAATGTTATAATTTTTTGTGGTCAATAAATGAATTTTTTTTCCTTTTACCTTGAGAATGCCTTCAGAGGTGGAACTCTCAGATCCTTGATAAGAAAGCATGTACATATGTGGCAATTGACAAAAATATGGGTCCTTTGAATCTGTGCCCCTCAGGTTACTGCAATTCATTGTATTAAAAGACGCCAAAGAAACCACCATCAACAATTTGCAAAATCAAGCACAAGACTAATTGAATTCAACTCCAAAAATGAAAAAAAAAAAAACATTTAGATTATATTAATTTTTATTTATTTTGTGGTTTTCAACATGGAAGTACAAACCTGTAAATGAGTTGAAGGGAAAGTGTTTTGCCAGATCCAGGCTTTCCAACCACAAACAAAGGAATGCGGTTCAAGATGCACACAAGTGTCACAAACACATTTTCAAGAAGAGCTTGGTTCTTGGCAACACCAGGTGGAATGTCCATCCGATTCAATAAGTCCATTTGTTCTCTTCTCAACCTCTCAACAAACTTCTCTGGCGTGAATTGCCTACAAGGAAAGAAAGCCCAAAAAAAAAACAACACACATACCTATGTCACAAACAATAAAAAATGGCAACCAAAAGAGATCAAATGAATGAACATGACAAGTACTACAACATCGTTGATGATAATTCAATAATGATAATCTTTCAAGGTTTCAAATTGCCAAATGTTATTTGTTAAAAGCGATGAGCATGATCACATATAATTGGCCTTTGCCACCATAATTAATTAATTCACATTCAAAAGAAGAAAAAAAAAACACAAGGATTCTGGTGTGGAATTGAAGTGTGAATTACCGAAAGTTGATCAACCTCATGAAAGAGTTAAGTCTTGCTTTGTTCATCACATTAGCATACATCATGCGATACTTTAGTCGTTCATTTTCAGAATCAAGGCGATAGTAATAACAATGTGAGAATGCTAAAAGTGCAGCTCTTCGTGCTTTATTGCCTTGAGAAATAGCCTTGCTTGTCACTTTTGTATCACTAGTTTTCACCATCAAGCGCCCTTCAACATCTTTACAAAACCATTTGAAGAGGGAAATGCATCGACTTGCATCCCGTAAACTCACACTCGCTTCCCCATGAAAGAGTCGAAGCATGGCTTGTGAATGTACCAATAATTCAACGAATGGGATGAATGAAATTAGACTTGGTGTCGTTTCCTTCACCATTGCTGTAAGATATGCTCTTTCATCTAGTGTGCTGAGAAGCCCAAAATCGAATACATGAACAATCATTGCTTCTGGCAAAGGCTTCACGGAATAAGCCAAATTCATCAACCCATGTTGGCTAGGCTTGGTATTGTTTGAACTTTGCAAGATCTCTTGTGCTACCAAACCCACACGTTGTTTATTGGAATCATGTAATCTATATGGGTTGCAAGCAGCCAAAATGGTCAAATTCTTGTCAAGTGTTCTGCCACTTAGAACATGATGGCATATCAATCCATCCAAGAATCCAAGATGGTCACACGCATTTATTTCATCAAGAAATGCCCAAACCTGAAACAAACATGTTGAAAAAGAAAAAAATGCATCAATGATTAATAATGTAGTTGTTGAAATAACTATTATTACTATTAACATTATACAATAAATATGACAATGAAAGAATCAAATGAAAGAAAAATGTCAAAAGTAGAATTTGGTTACTCGAACCTTTTTATTATGTACAGCTTCACTTTCTGCCTTCGCAACAAACTTGCGAATATCGTTTTCACTAGTACCAGCATGGAGTGTCATACAAAAAAGCTTGACATCACAATATTGTGCCAAGGTCTTGAGAAGGCTTGTTTTCCCACATCCTGTTTCTCCCATGATCACGACTGGCACATGTGCCATCACTTTCTTGTATATCAATGCCATCTTCAAAAGGTTATCAGGTGTCAATACATAGTTTGTTTTGTAAGTTGCTAGTTGTTTCGTGTGCAAAATTGGCCACAAGTATTCATACAACTCTTTTGAGTTCATAATTGAAAAGTCTTTGGGCTTTGTTTTCTCACTTCTAAGTTTTTGACTATCAATCAATTGTTGAATGGAGTGTGGGATGAATTCGACATGTCTGTATAGAATTGTAATTGGTCCACCCATTTGGAAAAACAACATGACATGGTTGCTATCAGACCATCGTTGTAATCCACCCATTCGAGCCACCATTGTTAAATCTATCGCTGTTGTTGTATGAGTCCTCACTGATCCATTAATGATCATGGGGTTAGTTTGTTGATGATCATGTAGCCAAGTTTTCACAGATCTTAATGAGAGATCTCGAGCACGATCCAAAATCGAGTTCACAAGGTTTGTTCGTGTTGTGTTCATTGCGCCCATGAACGCCAAATTCTCCGGAGTGAAAAATGCACTATTGCTCAATTCTCTCAATTGGTGAGCAGCATACCTAATGAACATTTCCAATATTGTGAATGATATTGAATCCACTTCTTGTACAAAGGCAATGAAATGTCTATTCAACAATTCTCGACAACGAGATGATTCGATTATCTCTGCACTTCGTCCAATTAGTCGAGAAAAATTTAGATTCCACAAGTCGAGGCTATTTGCTTCCAATTGTACCAAGTAATTGCACACCACTTGAATATCACTATCATCCTGGTTATTCACTTGGAATTTGGTTAAGTCCCAAGTTAAGTATTCTTGGCGAAACCACTTGCAAATCGGTAAATTCAATGTTAATTGGTTGCCAAATGTATTTGCAATTTCAATAGCAACATTACTCGTTGGAAAATGGAAAACTCCCATGAGGTTTGATTTCAAGCAACCAAGAATGAGGAGTTCAAATAACATCACGTTCAAAGTTTCTGGATTTTGCACCATTGCAATATCAATGTGTAGGAGAGTGACAGGTTGCAAATTCAAATCTTTCAAGCGAGTAATAAGTAGATCCTTTGAAACCTCTCCATTCAAACAAATAGTTTGAAGTTTCAAGTTCTAGATCATGATATTCAAGCAACACCCAACCCCACCCCCCACATTTTTGTGAATCATTATTAAACAATGATGCATTTAAATCCTTGACCCATAAGAAAATATACAATTTGAAAGAAAATAAAAAAATTGATTTATTGTGAATTGAACTCTCATTGTGAATTAAACATGGAAAAAATTTAAGGTGTCAACAATTGCTTACATGATTAGAGCTGTTGCGAATCAATGTTGTTTTCCCCATGCCAGGGAGGTTGGATGTCACAGTCCACATTTTGGAGCATTTCTTAGGAAGCATTTCATGAAGTGCATTGACATTGCAAGGTGTGTGATAGGTCAAGCGGATATTGAGGTTGTAAGAAACATTTTGCAACAAGTTGGCTGACTTGGAACATGACACCAACACCAAATTCTTACTAGCTCTCATAGTTGTTGCATCTACTAGTGGCAATGCCTCTTGTTGATCAACTTGGTGTTGGCGCCACTCCTTGACCATTTCTTGAAACATTGTGAAAAATTGTGTTTGGCATTCCAAGGATAATTTTTCAACATATGCAACACAAAATAAAATTGTGCCTTCGCCACAAAATGGTTGTTGTTGTTGTGTTGCCTTCATGTCTTGGAAACATCTTAACAACAATAAGTTGATTTCCTCCCATACAGTTGTATGACTGCAAATGATGACGTTGCTTGCATTTTGTGAAAGACATTGGTCATGATTATGGAAAAGTGTGGCCACAACATTCAACTCGTCTTGTGGGTTTTCCACAAGTACTAATTTGAATGGTTCTTCATCTTTGGCTACTGATCTTATGCCATGCAATTCCAAACCCAATGATGTACTTGAAGAGCTGGGTCGAGAGATTAGTGACGTACTTGAGGAGCTAGGTTGAAAGATTAATGGCATTGTTGAACTTGACATTGATTTCTCCATATATATTGTGTTTTCCAACACATTAGCAATCGTATGCAAACAAGCTGACAAGCAAGGCTCTTTATCTTCAATTTTCTTAGAATCGTTCAATTGCTCAACTAATGTAGTGAGCATGAGTTCTTGTGCAAGATTCTTGGCAATAATGAACTTTTGTGCGGTGTAATCCATGATTCCTGTCCATGTGAAAAGCTCCAAGCAACTACGTAGTTTTGTTGCTCCAATTGATACATTTGATTGCTCATTGTCTATCAATGTTTCCAGAAGTAACCGAAGTTCAATGGAACGGAAATAATTCAGACATGGATGTTGATTGCGTGCCATGACTACGGTTGACTTCCAAGTTGCAAGCTCAAATTCCAAAAAATCGGTGAGTTGTCGCAAGCTCAATAATCCAAAAACTCTTTTATCAAACTTTGCATAACTAAAATGACCACATTGATGGAGCTCTGTGATAAAAGCAATGAGCTTTTCAACAATATTCACATGTTCTATGAAATCTTTGGCTGCTTCCTCTGTGGTATGCAAGCTTGTAATTTCATCAGCATCGCCCCATTCAGACCCTATGTTGAATGTCCAACACAAAAAAAAATTATGGATTACACCATCTCTCAAGGCAAACACATCATACAACAATGTTCCCTAAATCCCCATTTTGTTCATAGACATACCAAAATATCAAATTCTCCACTTTCATTTTAGATTTCAAAAATTTGAGCAAGAACATGTAATTCATCCAAGATGTCATGAAATGAGGGTAAAAAATCTTGTGTTGAACATAAAATCATCACCATTTTATGCAAGTGCAAATCCCAAACTTATGATCTTTAAACAAGAAAAAATCCTTGAATTAGTGAGAATCATATAAAATGTTCCATCTTATACATACCTAGTGTTCGTGTGGTTTTCAATTTCCTTGCATACATGTTCTGGGTGCTGATCACCAAACGAGCTCGATTTCGAAGATCTAACAATTCTGCTTCTGTAAATGTATCTCCAAAACCAAACGAATTTAGATGTAATCCCAACACATCAAAATCCTTATCGACATCACCAATGCCTCCCACATCATATGAGCTTAAGAGACCTTCAAAGCTTAAGCCCTTGGCTGGTTGAATAAATTGACCAAAATAGTTGGAAATCTTCATAGAGATGTCACATTTCGAATCTTCACTAAACTTGACATGGGGGTTGACAGCAGTCACAAGTGCTGCCATGTCACTCTCAGTGAGGAAGCCCTCATCTTTGTTGCTTGCAAATTTATTGAAGATTCCACGAACCTTTTGCAACCAAACATGATCACATCTTTTTGATCCTTTTGAATTTGAAAAAGAATTACAAGATTGATCATCAACCTTAGATGATGTATTTTGAGAATCATCATCTTCACATTTGAGCTCGAGCTTACATATGCCATCAATGATAGTGAAATGATACCATCCATTCTTGAGAATACGACTGATATGATCATTTGTGTTATGACCTCGATTTGCAACAGATGAAAAATATTGGCGAAGTGCATGTGCACCTTCATTGCATTTTTTTAGCTTTGGAACAAGATGGTTTACATTGCTAGTTGATGTAGTTGAAGATTTAAGCTCCATTGAAATTGCCGCTCGTAATTCTTCAAAGCATGGTGCCTCTGAACTCAAAATAGGACGAAAAATTCCTATATAGAAAACAATTCACAAAACCATGTTACACAATTTCAAGCTTAATAACAATGCTAGCAAAATGTCATGAATATTCAAATTAACTAGCTCACAAGGGCCCAATTATACCACCACTATAACACATCATTACAATTACAACAACACAAATCTATTTTTCCAATGAGTATAAAGTCTAGTGACATACTTTGTAGATCAATGAGATCTGCAATAACAGCTTCCCACGTTTTATCCTTCCATGAATTTTGATTTTCAACTGCATCAATTAAATGTCGAAGATCCTCATTAAGAGTCTCTCGAAGAAATGCAATGAGAGGCCCGGCTTTTGCAAGCTCCTTGAAAGTGGATTCCTCTTCCTTGGAAAATAATGTCAACACAATGTGTCCATCTTGCTTGAGCATGTCTTGGAAGATTTTCAATGAGCATAATGGAGTGCATTGGATCACAACATTGCGAATTTGGGACACAACACCTCCACAATCCTCATCAAAACCCAACACACTTGCAACTTTTGGCAAAACATTGACTAATTCCCGTTTTGCTGTGATGTTAACCCAAGATTCAATTTGTTCAAGTATGTTGAATTCCTTCCTTGTAATGTGTTGGGGGTAGAGAAGGCCTTGGACCTTTGGGTCCTTCATGCCCACTTGCTGCCTTGCAAGCTCAAACTCCATCTCCATGTGCTTTTCTTGGACTCCATGCAAGAGGAGACATAGATGTTCCATTTTGATCTTCTCAAGATCAATGTTATTCCCAATGTAAGTTGCCATTTCTGTCTTATAGATTTCCACTACATGGGGCACTAAATTCGTTGCAACCATGGAAAATGTGACTCCAACATGTTGATTCTCTTCATCACCTTTGAACCATTCCTCTTTGGCTAACACAAGCAAAAGGTTTAAGAAGATTGTTGATTTATGCAACTCGATAAATGGATCTAAATATTTGAAAAGCAATTGGTGAACTTCAATAGGCCAATGATTGAGGAGTTTGGTTTCTGCCACTAAAAATTTGCCCCAACACTCTTGTCGTTCAAGTAACCATTGATTCCACTTCACCAAGTCTTCAATCACAAATCCATTCTTCTCTAGAAATGTGCATATGTTGAGGACTAGGATTTCAAATCCTTTGAGTTGCATTTTGTACAGATCCAATTGTTGGTGTGCCAATTTTGTTGCCAACACAAAGTTATCTCTCCCAAGGGTTTGGAAAATGTTTTCCCACTGTTGGGTTGAAAGGCATGTTTCAATTAGCGATAAACTCACTTGACCCGATAGTAGCAAATTTCCAAGAACGAAACATGAATCACGACCCAATGTGAAGATTCTATGTTCTTGCATGATTTGCGGACAGTTTTCAATTTGCACAAGGAGAGTGGCAAACCTTGATCCCACGATGGTCTCAACCGGCTTGAGACGAAATCCTTGTTGCAAAAAATTGGCATGATTCTTCACAAGGATGTCTAGTAGCGCGACACACAAGCGTGCTTGCATCCTAAACTCACAAAAAATATGAGCACACCAAATTAGTTCTTCTATAAGAATGACTAATAATTTCCAAACTTTGTCAATTTTAGCTCATGAAAACATTCGACAAACAACTAGGTCTTCAGATTTAAACCTATGGCAATAATTATCCTCAACACTAGTGCATCTCATCATCATTGGATAGTCTATATGAGATTGATTGATCAAGCATGTGTTGAATTCAATAGAGAACATGCAAAAGGGAAAACTCTCATCATGATCACTTACGGATCTTCAATACTGAATGTGCCAGCAGATCTTTCGCAACAAATGGATCTTAACACATTCATGCAAAGCTCATCGAGATCATTATCATGGGATGTGCATCCAAGTTGACTCTCCATCATGGAAATGGCCACTTTTTCATATTGTTGTTGAATGAGGGGTGATGCTGAAAGCCTTAGAGTATCAGAATTGTTAAAAGAAGTAGAATCAATTTCAAAGAAATGTGGAAGGCTGCAGCAGTACTCTTGGGCCATGGAAACAGCTAAGATAGCAAAGCCTTCCGCACTTGCTCCCTTGGCATGCATACCAGTTTCATTGATCTGCTGGACCAAGGTAAGAAATTGGCGTGGAGAGTGCGATACCAACAGCATTGATCCATCTGCACCTGCTGCTAGCTTCCGAATTCCCCTTGAAACTGCCCCATGTAACCAAATTCTTAAAACCTCACCATACACAAGCTCACATTCACCGGTTGCAGGACTGAGAAATGTGGAATGCAAGAGCTCAGCCATTGCAGTCTTCCCCATCTCGTACAATTTCAAGGTGGGTATTGTGGCCAAGATGGTGAGCAGTTGGATTTCGTTGTCAAGAAATGGCAAATTGAATGTGAGAGGGCACTTAATCAGAAGTGTCAAGCTGCTCAGGATCGAGATCTTTGGCATTTTACTACTAAGGAACCCAATATCATTCTGTTGCTGTAGGACTAGTTCTTCCAGTGCAAGAATATTGAGGAAAAGATTGGTAATGTTCCTCCGAAGAATTGGCTTCAAGGACTGCTCAATGTCATTTGAACCTACCTTCATCGCTGCCTCAAATTGCTTCTGTAATAATGGAAGGGACATCCTTTTCTTGGGCTCTTCTAGTTGTTGATTCAAAAGCTTTGAAAACCATACTTGGAGTGCATTTCTCTGCACCAATTTGATCTCATCAATATCATCAACAAATGTGACGTCTTGGTGATCTAACACATTTGCAACCCATGTACACAAAATTGGAGCTGCTTCACAGAATGCAAAGACTGTAGGGGCAACCTCAAGTGCTCTCTTCAAAGCCATGATTCTCAATGCCTTGCCATCAAGTGCTTCACATAAAATAAGAGATTTGATTCCTTCAATGTAGTGCATGTGCACTCTTTGAAGCTCAGTGGAGCTCTTGGCATTATCCATGAGCCGCAACTCATTCCATTCGGAAAGGAACTCCCAAGTAGGATCCAACTGAACCAACACGTCAAGATGTTGAATCCACACCAATGAAGATGGTGACACATTCTTAACAAGAGATGCAACTCCCCTCCGAAAAGTCATCCCTGCAGTTTCCATTGGAATGGGAATCTGTGGGCCCCCGGATTGATCACCAAAGAATCTGCAAAGGATCATGAGAGCATGAAGGTAGGCATTGGAAATATGTTCTTGAGGTATGGCCTCTTCACGACCTCGGAGCTTCTGAAGCTCCCACAAGAGGTCCATCAAAGCTAAGCTTAAAATACCCGATTTGGGACGGGATGCCATAAGGAGCTCTTGCTGCTGCTTCTCAATATAATTATTGGACTTCAGGTCAAGAAATTCTTCACCAATTTTGGTTGCCCATTTCATCACTTGAATCAAAATCTCCAATGGCCAAACAGCAGATCGAGCATTAGTACCAATAAAGATCATGTTGCTCCCATGATTTGACGGTCGATGGTAAAAGTACTCTCGAAAGCACCCTTGTATGTTTTCACAATCGGCAACTTCAATCATCTTGGTTAAGACAGCTAGCCACATGTGCAGAGGCAATTGACCTTGACTAATCAAACCGTTGGGAACTGCCACTTCAAACTGAACGAGAGCTTGACGTATATGCGAGTCATCGGTGATTGTTGCATACTTTGTTTCTGAGCCCCCAAATAGCCTCGCAAACTTAGCAGCAGAAACAATGGAGGATTCTCTGTACGGATCATCATCGTCAACCTCAATGTCCTCTGCTTGTATCCGATATGAGACATAACCCATGTGCAGATCTTGTGAGGAGATTGCTAATTTGGTTGAGAATGTCCATGCACGCACTGAAGAAGGATGGAGCCCCTTCAATAATGGGCGTTCAAGGGTCATGTCATGGTACTCTCCATCATCTGCAGCCTGAGAAAACACAACATGCACAAAACAACAGAAAACTTTGTTGATCAAGCTTTCCATCTATTGATGATTGCATAGAACCAACATGTGGGATTCTGTCTATCAGACTAGTCTCTAAGAAGATTGACTTTCAGATATGAAAATTCTCACCTGAAAAATTCGGGCCTTGATTCCCACAATCGATTTTGGGGTGAGAAGGAACAATTCAAGGTCACAGATGTCAACAGTTGTCTCTTTTGGTGCTGCTGGGAGCATGAGTTGTTGACCATATGCCAAAGAAGGCCTGAGCTGATGATGATGCCTTGCATGTTGTAAGCTGGTTGAGGAAGAATGAAAACTACAGAGAGCTGGGAGGAGCAGCTGCTGGTTTCTCAATGTACTTGTTGTTGGATGTGACAAATCCGACAATGGGAGATAAAGATTGTTGAAACCAACAGGATAAGAAGAGACTGTGGAAGAATTGTAATTTGCATTACTTGCGCTATGTGAGGAAGAAGAAGAAGAAGAAGAAGACGAAGAAGCATTCAGCTCTAGAATTCCGGCTGGTGCTGAATCATCTAGAGAAGAAGGATTGAAAGAAGAAAAGGCCTGATTTTCAGAACTAAAATGGATTGAAAAAGGTTGATCAGACCGAAGCCTACAATCATCCTCGTCATCTTCAGCAATCTCCTTCAACTTGTTGAACTCTGCTGCTGGAGTGGAGACTTGATGATGATCAGAGTTGAGAGGCATCATATTGGAACTCTTGGGTTGTCATAAAAGCTAGCTAGCTCTGTAGAAAATACTAGACACCACAAGCACTGCATATGCACTACCAAGTCCTTCTCTTCCAAGGGAATCTATCAGTCTATCTAGCGATCTATCATCACACCAGAAGTGGCAAATTTTCACTTGGGGATTTCAACATCTAGAATAATCTCTGGAGGCAGAAAATGAATTTTTTTTGTATGTTCACAGAGGAAAAGAGCAGCTGCAAAACAAATTAAGCTTTTGTCATAGCCTGGAAATTCACAAGGGTCATCAACTCAGAGCTGCAGTCAATGATGATGGTAGGTATTTCTTTTGGGACCCAGGGGCATGAAGAACTGACTAGGGCAGGTCAACTCTTTCAAACTGGGAAGAGAACTGAGTGACTGGGAATCAATTGTAGTGCGAGAATGAAGCATGATTTCTTCTGCTTCTTCTTCTTCTTCACAATTTCCTTTGAAGATCTGTCATCAAAAGTAGTCAATGATGTGTCGTAGGAAATATAAAAACGCCCAATTCTCCATTGATCCCAAATTCAAGTGCCTGCCTTACTCTTCAAACATCAGTGAGTGCAATTCCTGAGAAAACTGAGGCAGTACAAAAGTGATTGCTAGAAACTCTGTGCTTGCTTGCTTGATAGCTTGAAATTGCAATTCCGATTCTCTTCCTTCAGACGATAGAAACAATTTTGTCAGGCAACAAACTAAAATTGTAGCCAAAAATCAGACCTTTGTGGAATTCATTGAAAGGCAATTCAACACACATGATGATGAGCCTGTTTTGTGTGTAAATTCATTACAAATCAGCTCTGAATTCTGCCCAAAAACAGAAAAAGAAAAAACAGCCAAGTCTAACCCACAAACCCCTCTTCTTCTTCCTGTACACAAGAGGAGGACAGAGTACTACTCCCAAGAGAAGAAGAATCCCATTTCCCTCTCCTCCTCCTCCTCCCCCTCTTCTTCCTCTTCTCCACTACCACCCACCCAGCTTAAATTTCCTCATCTCCAAGAATCCAAACAAGGGAAAACATCTAGATGGTCGTGTGAGTTAGAGTGATACCCAAAAGGGAGGGAAAAAGAGAGAGAGAGAGAAGAAGCGGATACAATATAGAAGCTGCAAAATTCACGAGAAAGAAAGGCATACGATTAATTAATCGCTGCTGCTGCTGATGATGATGATGATTGGGGGAAGAATCTCCTGCTGCTGTTGCTACTGGTGGCTTCCTCAATTTATGGGTTGCTGGCTGGCTTCAATAATTTGATGGCTGCTGGTTGTTGGTTTGGTCAATTTGATGTAAGCCTAGTTCATGGATTTATAGTGCGGCAAGCAAGCAAATATGAAGATGAAACTGCGAAAGCTCGCATCACCACTCCCCAATAAAAAGATAGAGAAAAAAGAAAGACGACGATTTGGGGTGGGTGTCGGGGAAGGAAGGAAGCAAGCAAGGGTGGGAGAAATAAATAAATGCCTCCTTCTCCTCCATTTCCTGAGTCCTCACTGCTCACCATCGACAATCACCATCATCTGTCATCAACAAATAAACAAACAAACCGACTCGTCCTCTGGTACTACTAAGTCAAACAAGTAGCTAGCTACACACTTGCTTCTCTTGGAACACCCAAATCTGCCACAACAACACATGGCGTCATGATGCTTCTTCTGCCTTCCTTCTTCCTCTGCAACAACGCCCACTTTTCTCTCTCCCTCGACTTCCGAAGCAAAAACAACAAAATTCACCGAGTACCTATCATCTCTTCTCTCTTCTCTCTCTCTCTCTTATTTTGGCATTGCCTACTACCAAGGCAAGGATATTGTGTTTAGATGCATTATAGAGTCTAGTAGCTCAAGGGATTTTAGCTCCTAGGTAATAATAATAGGTCTATTTATTTGTATATGAGGATTTTTGAAAGATGATGTTTTGGCCTGTGTTGAAACTTATGATTAGTTATAAATTTATAATATCTTGAAGGATTTTGGTTTCTTTTAGAGGATTTTTTTGAAGATTATATTTTTGCTTGGTGAAATATTTGAGTTTCCATACTTCTTCTTTTGCCTTAAAGATAGTGTTTTAATGTAAATGGCAAGGCCACACATCCCTTGTTCTTTTTGTAGCCAAAGTGGTGGCCATCCTCCATAGGAAGAAGATTTAGCCAAATATGGCTATAAACCAGTTTTTAAAGATTTTTTAAAAAAAATTTTGGGTAGCCAAAGTGGTCGTCATCTCTCATAGGAAAATGTAGAAAAAAGTGGCCATTGTCCTTAGGAAGATTTAGCCAAAAATGGGCTATAAACCAAATATGAAGTACAAATTTTTAATCATCCATTTTTGTATTTTTGGCTACACACTTTTAAACCAAATATAAATAAATATCTGGCAATATTTACTAATTTTCTCCCTCACTTCTGACTATTACAAACCTCCAAAATCACTTCATTTTCTCTGAATTTTGAGTTTTTATTTTTGTCCAAATTTCACAAATTCAAAAAAAGCTACAACTCTTTCTCTCTCTTACTTAATCATCATCATCATCATCAACTTCTCATTAATCCTCATCATCTCACCTTCATGAATCATCATCATCAACTTCTTCTTCTCACAAATCCTTGTCATCTCATCCTTGTCCTCATCATCATCTTCTGCTCACTATCCTCCTCATCTCATCAACATCCTCAGCATCTCATTATCGTACCTACTAATGTTTTAGTGCAACATTTTCTTTTTCAATTTTGTGATGTTGCTCAAGAAACAAACTTCCATAAGCATATTTAGCCAAATTTGGCGATTCAAAAAATGAAAGTAGAAAATCTTAAGCACCCTTTTGTATATATTGTAGGCAATTGTGATGACTTTTTGGTAATTAAAAAAAAAACTAAAACTAGATTTTGGGTGAACCGTTTTTTTTTTTTGCTTTCAAAATAGAGAATTTATGACAAATTATTCCTTTCCCAAAATATTTTCCAGCCAAAAATCTCCAAACCCATCTCAACTCTCGATTGTTAGGGAGGTTTTAGCTCCACCCATCCACCACTCACATGCCAAGATTGGAGGTTGTGTGTAGGGTATAAAATCCTCAGATGAGGGCGGGCGTTAGGGGGAATAAAAGCCCGTGTGAGGTGAAGCTCAGTTCTGGCCCAATTCGAGT
>Ga0209208_10008746_pt1 | contig 13438 bp, 10 predicted proteins | sample S1TSphfallax_3_FD_187694 | JGI IMG/M metagenome (GOLD analysis project Ga0209208, IMG submission 187694) | Host-associated microbial communities from peat moss isolated from Minnesota, USA - S1T2_Fd - Sphagnum fallax MG (SPAdes) (version 2) | ecosystem: Host-associated > Plants > Peat moss >...
GGAGGAGAGAGAGAGAGAGAGAGAGAGAGCGAGCGAGCGAGCGAGAGAGGAGAGAACAAAAAGAAGAAACGACATCCCCCGCTACTTAGGAACCAATGAGACTGTGCAGCGAGCGATTGTTAGGAGATCACCACCAGCGACACATGCCTTCCGCGGTGACGACAGTCGATGCCGCCCACGCCTGCCACAGGAAGGAATTATTGGTAACCGCGTAAGTCGCCTCCACCGACAGCGTCAGTCTTCGAACATCCAAGTCCCAACGATCCTTCCGGACGGACGTTACCTATCATTGGCTGCTGTCCAAGTTTCCGTCGGTTCTTCCGGTGATATACGCACCTGGCCAACCGGTTGCACCACCCGGTTTCCGGTCTTCTCCGTTGCTTTCAGTAATTGTCTGGAGCAGCGCGCGTCCAGATGGCTGAGGCAGGTCGGCTACGAGCCTTTTTTTTAAAAAGGTGCATTCACACCTGATGTTAAAGTCAGTGGTAAGTGAAAATCTAGGTGGCATCTTAGGTGGCAGACAATGTTAAAATGGGTTGACTTAATTAAGACTAGAGTCCTCAAAACCAAGTGTGAATGCACCTTAATTAGGTGCTTTATTTGCTAGCAGCGGGGTAATTTTTTTTCGGGTAAAAAGAATAGTAAATTTCAATTTAACCAAAAAAAACCCTCTTGTTTCGTTTCATAACAAGCGCTCTGCTCTACGGAAATGCTGTCCCGAGTCCCGTTCCGTTTCCAGAATTTTTTATCCACTGGTTAATCAGTAGACGAGCGCTTGACTTATCCATCGGTCCGAAGCTTTTGGCAACTCTTTTGACTGACTGACTAGTCACTAGTCGTAATAATAATTGATGGGCGTACTAAAGTCACTATTTTTTTTTTTCCCGAGTCATATGAGCGAATTGACGATCCAGCGGTCATTGGGATTATCCGGAGGTTAATGCTCCGCAGTTCGTGGAGGAGACAGTCTACGTTTTCGAGAGAGCGAGGGAGAGCGCGAGCGCGCGCGCGAGAGAGAGAGAGAGAGAGAGTGTGTGTGTGTCCTGTTGCGTAATCTCGTACAGTCTTGTCTGCAGCAACGGAGTAGCAGCTTGAAATGGTCATAGCTTTTGTTGTTTCGTTTATTGAACAGTTGTGCAGTTGAAGAGGAGTCTGCAAGTGTGGAGCAGATTGCAGAGAGAACTTGAAGAGAGAAATGCACCAGGTAGACTGGGTACGAATGGGAAGTGAATGCCTTCTTCACTGAGGAGCAAGCTGCGGTCCAAAGAGGTTCTGTTTTTGGGCAGGAGATCAGGGGAGAAGGGGTGGACGGTTGTTGTTGGCAGAAAGGTTGTCGAGAACTGCAAGTCCAGAAATAGCGGGCGGCATGGCTGGTGGCGTCGTTTTGCTCTCCCTGCTCTTATGTGCGCACAACCCATTTCAGGTGGTATCGGTACTCTATCACTCCGACAAACTTTTTATAGCCTTAGCCCACTCTTCCCCAACACTTATTTCTGTCTGGAGGCTGTTTTTTGGGTAGCTGAAACTTCTGGTCTGGAGGAGAAAGCTGACCTCTTTGAAGCACATTGTTGCTCAACTGCAAATATTTTTGGGAAAGTTCTGTGATCTATTTTTGGCGCCACAAGCGTGGTTTCCAGCGCCATCCACTTTCTCTCTCGAGCCTCAAAATTTCCGAGACAATGGACCAAATGTAAGTTTCATGGGCTGCTCTATTTAAAATAGGGCTATGGCTAATAGTGCAGAGATGGTACGAGAGCTGCAGCAGAGCTTAATCCTTCTCATCTCAAGTTTTTTCCTTGTCTATAAACCTTCCTTTGAGTTTTGGCCTTGGTTTGTCGTCTGTGATTATCAGAGATTTTGGGGGTCAGGGAAAGAAATCAAACAATGTTTGGAAATACTCAAGAACAGCCAAGAATGGCAATGGCCAATGCTCAAAATCTTTTGAATTATGCCACTTATAATCTTACAGCTATCTTCAATGCTTATAATGGAAACTGCCAAGCTTATATGTGGATCTTAGGGTTGTAAATTGGGGTCAGGAAAATGAGAACAAGACATGCAGCATCAGTAGTGGCATGGTTCCACAGATTCCGCTTGTGTCATCTCAGGGCCCACATGCTACATGCAAATGAAGGAAATGCGCACTTGAAAGCTGTTGATTGTATTGCATGAGAATCACTTCCTCAACATGATTTGAGCCCACAACTTTGTGACCATTGGGAAAGAAGACACAACCCCTTCTGGTTCTCCAGGGTTCTTCAACCCACATGGAGCAGGAGAGAGGATGTGAGGAGAAAAACCCCAAAAAAGCTGGACAAGGCACTGACTGGAGTCAGAATCCCGATTCTGGTGACAAGAACTTTGTTGGCTCCACGTTTTGTGGGAGGAGAAAGCAATTGCAGGCAGATGTTACCAACATGGAGGAACTTCACATGCAACGCCTTTTTAGTGTTACCAATACTGGTATCAATTCTTCGCAAGACCAGTTTGATTCTCCCATGTGGACACCAGGGCTGCCATTGCAGGCCAACATACTACTGGAGGAAAACTCACGATCTGAGCCAGTTCCACCAGTAATGCATAGTGCAAAGAACAGTACAGGCACTAATGACCCTCAATCCCACCATCAACTTTTTGAAGATACCTCAGGGTTTCAGTTTTCTAGTGCTCCTGGTGTAGGCCAGACATTGGATGGTCAGCCATGGCACAGCAGATGTGAACCTCCAGCAGTGGCAGAGACACAAACCAAGGTGTTTCAACCTGACATGACTTCTCTTCATGCTTCTGACATACTTTCAGTTGTGGATGTTCCAAGAAGCACCGGTGGGGCAATAAGTGTGACCAACTTGTGTGACACTGCCCTACCTCTGGACAAGCGACCTCGACACACAATGAGACACTTTAGTGAAGCTTCTATACAGTGCTTGAAGCCCACAAGTGTAGCCACTGTAGATCATGATCTGCAGAATGTGTTTGTGGGGATAGAGGCCGACAGAGCAGTTTCTGAGAATGTGGAAGTGAAATTTCAGCATCATGACTCTGATCCACTCCTGCTTGTCCATCAACCTAACATTCAACTTCCGGGATCTTTCATCTCTTATAGTGAGGGTCTTGAGAGGTTTGGAATTGTTCCTGAAATTACACCAGTACAGTCACATATGGAAAGACAACTTGAATGGTCACCTCTAGAAGGATTTGGAGCACAACCTTGTTCACAGGCCTTCAGAGTGCAAGGGTTAGGGAGTTTGATAGGAAGCCGAGAATTGACCACCATGGAGCAGCTGCTTTTACACTGTGCATCAGCTATGGAGGCCAATGATGTAACTTACCCTCAACAAATTGTGTGGGTTATGAATAATGTTGCATCAATGGAAGGGGATTCTAACCAGAAGCTCCTTGCATACTTTCTCAGATCGCTTATTTTGCGAGCTTCAAAAATCACACCACATTTTATTCTTCCCACTCTCCAAGGGCCTCTGAGAGGCAGCACCAAGATTGCCACTGCTCTGGAGCTCACGAACTATGTTGATGTTATGCCATGGTACCGCTTTGGATACATAGCTGCAAATGGAGCCATTTTGGAAGCCTTTGAAGGCAAGGATAAGGTGCACATCTTGGACTTGAATACTAGTCATTGCATGCAATGGCCGACTTTGATTGAAGCTCTCAGTGAGAGAAGTGAGGGGCCACCCCATGTTCGTCTCAGTGTGTGCATTGCCAAATCCCCAGTGCCCCCACAACTTGAGGTTGATTACCAAGAACTCATTGTGCGTTTGGCAAAATTTGCACGGATGAGGAATGTCCCATTTGAGTTTCAGTTGTTTCATCAGGAATGTGAAGACCTTCATCCTTCCATGATTGATGTGCGAGAAGATGAAGTCCTTGCAGTAAATTGCTTACTGAGACTGCACTATGTGTCAGATGAAAACCTCAATGATGAGCCCTCATGTCCACGTGACAAAATTCTGAGGCTAATACGAACCTTAAACCCCAAGATCATCACTCTCACTGATGAGGATGTAAATCTCACCTCCCCAAACTTGGTGTCACGACTGAAATCTGCTTTCAATTATCTCTGGATCCCATTTGACGCCTTGCATACATTGCTTCCACAAGATAGTGAGCAACGGGCTCATTTTGAAGGTGAGTTGGCTAGTCGAATTGAAAACATTGTTGCCTGTGAAGGCCCACAACGCATTGAACGAATGGAGAGCAAAGAGAAGTGGGTCCAGCGTATGAAGAATGAGGGGTTTGAGATGATACCCTTCACAGGAGATGTAGCAACAGAAATCACACACATGCTTAGTGAACATTCTGGTTGCTGGGGCCTCAAGAAAGATGATGATGAAGATGTTCTTTTCCTTACATGGAAAGGTCATAATGTTAGCTTCTCAACAGTGTGGGTGCCTACAGAAGCCATAAGCTTTTAGACACTGTGAACCCAGTTTCATATAACCATTTGTGGAGTAAGATTTACTACTTAGGAGGCTGGGTTACTATGTAATTTTTCTCCTGTGGCAACACTAGTATCTGTTTAGATTTTTGAGACATATCAGGGTTTGTTGGTTTGAAATAAAGTACTCAGTTGCTTGTTTGTAATCCCTGCCTAGTCTGGTGTTCTAAAGACTTTTGCACCATAGACTGACAAAATTTGATGCGAAGTGTCATATGCCACTGAAGGTCAAAGCTGTAGCTTTGACACCTGGGAGAGGAAATCTAAGCTTTGATCACAACAGATAGAGTAGGCATATAAAGAACAGCCCAGACTGGTATTGTTGGGTGTTTGTAATTGATTGTTACATGTATGGTGTCTCTGCTCTATGCTTTTCTCTGTTGTTTTCTGCAGAATCACTATACACGGTAGTTCTAGCTGCAAAATTCTACAGCTTTTTAAGGTAGTAACTTGATTTGAACTTTTCAAGCACTGTTGCTTTGACTAACCCATTCACAGGAAAATTTCTTAATCATCTGCAAAGAGGTGATGGACAAATCAGCACAATTATGCTATTAACAAATCCTCCATTTTTTTACCTTTGTAATCTGATCATTAGGAGTGGTTCTTCTCTGCTCTGTGATTCTTTGCGTTGCACTACCACATTGTAGGAATGCCTCAACATTCCGCCTGGTTTGGCAATATTTTGCTGCGGTTGCCTTCTTGTCTGCTCAGTAGATCAGCCTCAAAGGATTTTGCTACCTTGTTATTCTAACTTCTTGACAAATATGTATATCACAATTCATGTCACTGAGGCTCTCTTCTTATCTGCATAATTAAGTGGGATTCGAACCTGTATATCTGGTATCCACAATTTGTGAACAATGCCAAAGTGATGTCAAAGATCTGTATTGTGTGCTTTGGTTTCTTCTTTAATTGTTGGAGCTGTTTCTGATTGTGCTCAAATGCACTCTTTGCCTCATGTAGCCCTGATAACCAATGCTCTCTGCATGGAAATATCACCAATGATTGCAGGAAGTTATCCTGGATTGGGCAAGGAAGGTGCCATATTCTTGCTGACATTTGGTCATGGAGGGATCCATAAAAAAGTTGCAGTCCTCTCTGGCAGGATGAACCACACACCCACTCAATATTCTTTCATTGACATCATCCTCCACTACAAACAATTCTTTCCTTTTCTGAACAGATCAAGTTTACAGTCATTGGTGCAAGCTCCTCTGAATAACACAACCATCAGAGTTTTATCTTCAATTTGCAATTGTAACTTCCACCTTCTTCTAAAGTACAGTAGAGAGAGTTTTGCCTTTGCATTGCAACCACCTCCTCAACTTCATTGCCTTTGCATTGCGCCTTCTCCTCAACTTCAGCTGGGGCCCAGGAAAAGACTCTGCTCTCTATGTTAGTCAAATGCCAATGCTGTTTTATAGTGTACTTGCTAAAGACACACCAGGAAGGAGAAGCAGTTGGTTTTGGTTTGGAGGGGGCACTGCTGGCCAACCAGGGCTTTAGATCAAAGAGAGAAGGGTTCGGGTGCAAGTTTGTGGCAGTTAGAGAGAAGGCATCATGTTTTTGCCCCTTCAACAAGCACCCTCGTGACCATTCAATGCAGTCTGGATTCTGTGAGGCCACTTGTGGGTTCAACCTTTGTACTTGGGTTCTTAAGTTTTTGCTACTCTAGGGGACAGGGGGAGAATTTGTATGATGATGGATCTTGGGAGCAGCCAGATAACTGTTCATCACATTCTCCCTACCTATCTTGATAATTCTGACATCTAATCTTGGGGTCTCCAAGTTCCCTCTCCTTTTCCTAAAAGAAGGATTTGAATTTTTCATTGTAACATTCAGCTGTATGCACTGTTACAAATTAGGATTTTCAGTCCAATTTACTGTACCCCAAACCTTCACCTTCCTTATGAAAAATGGTTCTGCCACCCTGCTCAACGGTTTCTGGTCACATGTGAGCAAAGAAGTTTGGACTGGCATCCATAATTCCACAGCAATGAAGAAATCTTCCATGGAGGGCACCAAGCAATGGTGGTTGGAACAATTTGGGGTGGGTATTTTACTCCAGAAAACAGTCTTTCATGATACACATGCAACATCTACTACCAGTTTACATTATATGTAATTGGTATCCTGCAATGAAGTGAATGCTGCCAGGAGTCACATTGGTTTACAAGATTCTATTGTTGTTATTATTGTTTGTTGCTCTTTTCTGAACCTCTTCTTTTCACATGACTCAGTTGGTTTCTGAGATTCTGACATCTATATCCTCTGTATACGCAGGAGATGCTGTACAGCTTCCAGGCACCACAATCTTTGTGATTGGAGTCCCATTCCATTACAGTGTGAAAGACATGGGTGAGTGAGATGGTCCAGAATGCTGCCATTTTTTCAGAACCCACAGCCATGACTGAAGGAAATGGGCCTATGCAGTACCTATTGTGGACCTTTGTGATGTAAAAAGCTTGAGCCTGGTAGCTTTTACATGATGCAAAGCATCCTGAAGTGCTTCCACCTTCCCATTGAAGAAAACATGAAGAAGCTGCTGAGTATGAGACTGCTAGTAGGGTCTGCAACACATGCAGGGGACTGCACATCCTGTGCTCTGGCTAAGGCAAGCAAAGCTGATTGATAGTCTTCAAATTAATGCAAGGGAATGGTACTGGGAGATGAAAGAATGAGCTTGTGCAGCTGATTATGGATGCCATGATAGCCCTACTTGGCTGCTTCCTGGGGAAACCACACCACAAGCACAAACTACAAAGCAAAACCTTCTGGAATGGTCTCGGAGTCCTATTGAAACTAATCACATTGAAAGAGTTGGAAGCCATGTTGTGCCTACTAAAAGCTGAGAAATCATTAGAAATATTTTCAGGGACTTGATGGCTTGGCAACACTTGTTCATAAGTAGCACCATGGTTTTCTTATTGGTGCAATGTTACAAGAACTTTGGAACTTGTCAGAACTTCTTGACCCTGGCAATTGGAGGAAAATCAACTGATTTCACAATCTTATGGTGCATTCACACTTGATGTTGAGTCAGTGTTAAATGAAAATCTAGGTGGCATCCTAGGTGGCACCCAATATTAAGTGAATGTTAGCTTAACATAAAAATTTCATGGTGACTAGGTTTAAGTCTTGAATGGCTAGCATGGTGTTAGGGGACTTAACACTTGAGTTCCTAACATCAAGTGTGAACAGGCTATCAGTTTATGTGGTCGCTCATAGAGTGCCTTCATTTATTTCCACATCAAAGTATATGATGCATAAGTTGCACTACTGAAAGCCTAAGCTTGCCCAGGTTTTTGCAGATAACTAAATCCTTCTTCTTCATACACATGCTATCATCCAAAATTTTGGCATTGTATAGAAATTGCCCCCAATAGCACTATGTAATGATAAAGTTGTCTTGAAGCACAAGTCCCTCAAGTCATTCAAGTCATTAACAATACTTTGAGAGGGACTTTGATTGACTTTGAAAGACCTCCCTTCACACTTCATTGATAAAAATGGTTCAAGAGGAACTAATGACCATATTTATGTGATTGTAGAGAAAACTCCACAATAATTTGTTCAAAGTATCTTTTTGTGTCAACAAAACCAAACCCAACATCACGAAAATGAATGCTTGTCATAACCTTATGAATGTCATTCATGAAGTATCAAACCATGACCTTCATCACAAATGCTAACAAGTACCTACATTTACTCCTCACCAACTTCATCAACTCCTAATGGTGGGTGTAGATAAATATATAGTGATATACTCAAACTTTCAAGCAAACATCAAGATAAACATATGCATCTTAAGTTTCTTTTGAGAAGCAATGGGAAGATGTCATCATATCAACAAACACACAAGAAACATCTAATAATGATAGCTAATTTTAAACATTTGATAATATGTTCATTCAATCTACAACAAGCTTGTGAGAGTAACTTTCCTTCCCTTCAACATGCTTATTCCTTCAAGAGGTATTGATAACCAATAGATTGCTAAAGGGATAACAGTAACTTGTAGAGAAAGAGTAATTGCAAGCAAGGTTGGAATGGATAGGTTGCAAGATTGGTTGTAAACGTAATTGCTAGGTCTTATAGAAGGTCGCCACCACTTTTATAGTTGGCATCCTAATTTGTAGGATCTACCACGCCCTTGAAGGGATTTAGGGAATCCCTTAAGGTCCTTAGGGAATCTTTGGCCAAATGGGGGGGTTGGTGGGGTCTTGGAGGTGGACCATATTGCCCATACTAGTTCCAACCACCAATTGCTTTACATGGCCTATTGCACATATTTAAAATCCCTTGGAATACCACCCCCATATGGTTAGGAATGATCCAAATGTACACACTTGCATGTTTTGTATTGTAATCCAAGCTAATGGTGAGACTAATAATGGGCAAATTGTCAAGTGTGTTAGTTTATATATTTGGTTAAGTCCCAATTAATTAAGGATAAACCAAATTAGCTTAGTTGTTTGGGTTTTTATTTTGAAGTAGTTCAAATGTGAATATGGTTTGAGATATTTTGTGGATGGGATATAATCCCAACACATTCTACTATTGTATGCAAGTTTTTAGGTGTTTTGGTGCATGGTGTTAGTTTTTGCATTTTGTTCTATGGAAATGTTGGGCTTGGATTTTTACATTGTTGTAGGTGAATGACCATTTTGAATCACCAAAAGTGTGGCTAGTTATTTTGTGGGGCAATTAAGCTAATTGGTTTTATGCATTTAGTTTGTAATTTTATGTTTTTCACCAGGATTAACTTTTGGGAGCTTTGTTTCGATGTTATGTGGTGTGTTGGTTGTGTTTTTGTTTGTGGAATTGCAATTGGTAAAAGTTGAAGATAGGGGCATTTTTTGGTCTACTTCTTGAATTGAAAAAATTGCTCAAAGTTTTTTGTGATTTTATATCTGTTTTTAGCTTAAAACTCCATGAGGAGTTGAACATTGGTGAAGGCTAAAACCTTAAAGTTGTGAAAAATAAAATATCAACAAAGGAGGGCCCCTATTTTAATCACAACCCCCCGGCCCCCCCTTTTTCTTTTCCTTTCCTTTCTTTCTTTCCTTCTCTCTTCAACAACATTAGCAATTGGGAGTAGCGGGGAATGCAATAGCTACCATCATGATGAGCTTGAGCTACTAGTTGGTTGGATTTTTTTGCCACTAGCAACAGTGTGAGGGGAGAAAGGGGCACTTCCCACCTTTCCTTGTGGTCATTGTCATTAGTGGACATGTGGCAACAACAATAGTAATAGTTGTAAAGTCATTGTCATTGTGGGCATGGAGTTATTCTCCCCATCTTCATTGGTTTTATTGTGACAAAAGAAAGGGGGGGGGTGTTGTTGACACCATTGACATCCTTTATTTCATTGTCTTTTCATGTTCATTAAAAATTGGAACAACAACAACAATTCAACCAAAAAAAGGGAAAAGAAGAAAAGGGGGTTAGCAAGTAGGACGAATTCAAAACTCCATTGCCATTGTTAGCACATTTGGAGTTTGCTTGAACCTAGGTTGAATGTGCCAAGTTTGATGGGCTTGGGAGCTTCATGTGGTTTGGTGGAAGCTCGGGATAAGGGGCCAAGGAGGTTCCAATATGTACCTCCTTTTATATTTTTCATTTTTTCATTTTTTTGAACCTAGTGAATATCTTTGACACCAATCCAAATTTACCATGTGATATTTTGTAAAAAATTCTTTTTTTTCATTTTTTCATTTCTCAACCATGTAAAGGTTTTTTCATCCAAAATTTGGGTGATTTTAAGCTTTCACCCATCTTGTTTTCATCCAACGTATTATTGAACCCTAGGCTAGTAATTGTTTGGGTGGGCTAGTAGGTGGACAACCTTATGACCATTTATTGGACAATTTTTGGACATTTTGACCATGTAATCGGATATTAAAAATAATTTGAACTTTTCATCCACATGGGTATTTTTTATCCATTACTTGGATGTGTGAAAGTTTGTCCACCCACAAATTTTGGAAGGTTATATGTTTTTCATATGATGTTGAATTGAAGCAATTTTTGTGTTGTTAAATTATTTTTTATGAAAATTACATGCATGCAAGTGTGTAGACATTTTAGAAACAAAAGTTTGAGAAATCCAAAGGATATTTTTTATTATGGAATTAAATTCCATTTTTCTTTGGAAATTCATATTTCACTCGTATGAAGGTGGATCATAATTGTTCTCTACTAGTGAATTCTTGGGAATGATCATTACAAGTGTGGGAGATTTCAAGGCATTTGGAAAGAAAAAAATTTGGAGGCTTGTTCATGGGCTTGGAAAGGTGATGTGTGAGGGCGGTTTTGTCGAGGTTTTCAATTTCAACTTTTTATGTTAATAACCACCCATCCCCATCACCTACATGTGGTGGATTGTCACATCATTAGCGAACAAGGTGTATTTTTATTTGAATTTATGTTATGAAACTTATGCAAGGATCACAAAAGTGAATATTTGTGTTGCATGATTTGTGCATCTTCACTTGTGTTTTTGGGTTATGTTTGCTTCAAATCAATATGTTGGTTAGGTTGTTACTTGATTTCGAGGGATAAGGGGGTTGCCAAAATGTATGCCATTCAACTATGACTTGGGGGTGAACATGTGCCTTTAGGTTGATTTTTTAGTGATTTATGTTTATTATTCAATGGGAAACCCTAGGTGAAAGGCCATGTGTTTTCCCACATGTGCCTTTATCACTATAATGAGCCTAAGGGCCATGAATGGTGTGGTTAATGGTTGAGCATGGGACACAACTACCACCCAATCTTGATCATTGAATATGTTTTGTTTCACACCTAGGATGTTTAGACATATTAAGGTTTTTATTTAAGGTTAGGTTGTATTGGGATGTGCAGTTCTTAGATTTGATCACCATGACGCCCCATTGTTCAACTTTGCGGTGAAATTGGATTGATGACCAAATATGCCACTTTATCGTGTTCACAATGTGCCCAAATGTTGTTGGACCTTTGAAACATTTTTGTGATGAAGGTACCCTAACCATATAAGTGCACACAACATAAACCCAAGGACCCAAAAATATGGAATAATATTATTATCACTAATTGTTTTACCAATTCATTGTTGTTGGGAAAAGTTATTGTTGATAATTTTGGATTGACTTATGTTGATTTCAACCCATGCCCATACTAGTTTTTGACATAATTTGGTGACCCAAAAATGGCCCAAGGGTCAACCAAGTAAGAGGTTGTGATCCAAATTAATCCTACCAAACCAATGGACTCTAATACAATATGGGCTCAAACAATGGTCACCCATGTTACATCCTATAACATTAGTTGGAGGTGCATTTTTGCATCCCTTAGGGGTTACCATTGATTTTAGGGAAGAAACTACATATTGCCACCCAAGATAAAAACATGAATTATCGCAAGGTTTCATTTTTAATGAAGTTCATTAGGGGACAAGTTGGAAAATCCAATAAATCCACTATGTTGGTTAGAATTTTAAACCTTTCATATGGATGTGAATTGTTGGAAAATAGCACCCGTGATCAAGATGTATCGTTAAATGGTGAATTAATGATGTTAGGGCCACATATATGGGATTCCATTCATTCTGATTTCTACATTGGATCCTAGACCACCATGGGGCACATTGATTGAACTTTGGGCATTAATTAGTCATTACATTCATCAAGCTTGGCACACTACCATCATCAAACCCACAATTATTTGTGAATGTTGGCAATGGGCCACTAGGATTGAACCTATTAGACACGAGGGTTATATAATGCGATATTCCCAATTTTGGGATATGTTTAATAAAGTTACTTGGAAACATTAGTTATGGTTAAATTGCATTGTTGTAACTTATAGTTAGGGATCCAAGTAAAATAATACCACTATGTGGAGAAAGATCCACATGCTAAGCAAGCCTTTATGCATCATGTTGTGATGTTATAACAACAATATCCCATTTTGTTGCCAATGTCAATTATTCAAGGTTACCCACTTTCCATACCAAACAACATCACATTGTTGAAGGTGCAAGATTTGGATAGGGTTGGGCTAATAAATCGAGTCATTTTTGGATGGTTGTGTTAGGGTTTTCACAAGATTAACATACATCAAGGACTTTCATACCCTAGATCATGACTTTTTAGGGAATTGTTTGTGTGTTGCAACATTTGCAAACCATCCAAATGCAACCATGTGCATACATGTTTGGAAAATGTCCCGCCATTGGGAGATTTTCAACCAATTGTTTTGGCCAAATGGCACTAGATCAAGGCTTGCATCGATAAGTTAGTGCAAATGGATGTTGTTACAATTGGTTCACAAACACATTGATTCCACTAGTTGTGGACTAAAACCTAATACCACCAAAGGTGATTTAGTGAACATATTAGTTCATATAGGTCACATAGGTCACCCACATGTTTGGTGGATGGCATATTGGATTTAGGATGCCATTCATGTAGGGTTTGTCGTGATGACCACCTTTGGTTATGCTCAATAAGGTTGGCCTTCCACAAATAATTTTATTAACCTTTCTAAGTTTTCCACATTCTCATGTATTTGGGGATGGAAGCCCCAAGATGATTTGGGGTTGACTCCAATTCATCTAATATGGAAGAACCCAATACGAATGAACAAAAACAAGTCATGGGCTTTTGCATTAACATCGCAACTATGCTTCAGGCAGATTTTTGGGGCAAGTTATGGACCTTAATTGTTTCACATGGTTTGTTAATCATTTGTCCTTGGCTAAACAAAACACGTTTGGACTAGTCTTCCCCATCCACCCACCCTCCATTTTCATTTGTTACACCAATAGTTGGGACAACCATGTTAGTGCAATTCAAGGGGGGGGGGGTTGATGTTGTAATAACACAAGTTACACATCCTTAACATATATGGGATCGAGATTGCTAAGAATGATTTATGGGTGTTGGGAAGGAGGTTGGTGATACAAGGTTGCCAAGATAATGTGGTACCCCTTAATAT
>Ga0209208_10008747_pt1 | contig 13436 bp, 10 predicted proteins | sample S1TSphfallax_3_FD_187694 | JGI IMG/M metagenome (GOLD analysis project Ga0209208, IMG submission 187694) | Host-associated microbial communities from peat moss isolated from Minnesota, USA - S1T2_Fd - Sphagnum fallax MG (SPAdes) (version 2) | ecosystem: Host-associated > Plants > Peat moss >...
CCCCCCTTCTGGGTTGAGTCTTCTTCATAATTTTCTTGTCCTTTGGTGACAGATTAACATTATCGACACACCTGGTCATGTGGATTTCACCATTGAAGTTGAGAGAGCACTTCGTGTTCTTGATGGAGCAGTGCTCGTATTATGTAGCGTTGGTGGTGTTCAAAGCCAGTCCATCACTGTTGATCGTCAGATGCGCCGTTATAGTGTACCTCGGGTTGCCTTCATCAATAAGCTTGACCGCTCAGGGGCAGATCCTTGGAAAGTCATTGACCAGGTTTGTGGTTAAGGATTCCTTGCTTTTGTGAGACTTGGATCATTTTCAATGCAGGCTTGGTACTTAAGGGTTTGCGCATGTGGATATTTGGTCTAGCTCCTCAGACAGGTTGTGTAATCTTTTGAAACTTTGTGATCTTTTTTGCCTCCCTTTCTCAAATAGATTGCCACATGTACCTTGGGTATCTAAACCCTACACCCTAACTGCAAATGATAATTATCTCTGGGTTCTCATACTTGTGTGCAAATGCAGGTGAGGAGGAAGCTGAAACACAACTGTGCAGCGATCCAGTACCCAATAGGACTTGAAGATCAACTTCAAGGCCTTGTTGACCTGGTCCAAAACCGAGCCTTCTTCTTCCATGGTGTGCATGGGTGTGTACCAGAGATCACAATTGTCTAGCTAGTTATTGATGGCAAGAGCTATGAAGTTGGTTGTATATGCCTGTCTCTGCATTGGCTTCACCTATGTTTTCCTCCTCTGTTGTTTTCTGTTAGCAATAGATATGTGGTAAAGTTTGTCTTGTGAGAGGAGAAGAAAGGTACATGTTAATGCTGGCTGAAGCAAATGGGGTTTGATGCTGTCATATCCCTTGTGAAGTCTGATTCATAATGTCTTGATGCAGAGAGAAGGTGACAGAGGCAGACATGCCAAATGACATTGTTCCTGCTGTGGCTGAGAAGAGACGGGAGCTCATTGAGGCCATTTCGGAGGTGGATGAAGAGCTTGCAGATCTGTTTCTAAATGATCATCCCATCACACCTGATGAACTTGCGGTGTGTACCATCCTGTGTACAATATCCTCATTTTCACCACTTTAGTTTCCTTATCAGCATCTTCCCAACCCAGTTGATGTATTGTTTTTTATTTGTTTTTGCCTTATAACCAGGGTATTGCACAGGGGCCATGGTTTAGGCAACCACATAGTTGGACATGTATAGTATTGTGGTTTATAATCTGCTTGTTACTATAGCATGGCGGACATACATAGGAGAGACTGACAGGGACTGTCTATGGGGCAGTTGCTTGAATGACAGAAATACCTATTGTTGTTTGGAACATGTATTGCAGGGAGCTGTTCGGAGAGCTACTCTTTCACTCCAATTTATACCAGTGTTTATGGGCAGTGCATTTAAGAACAAGGCAAGTTTCTTGACCTCATTACAGCACTGACACTGACATTGGTGTCCACCCACTTCTGGGACCTGTGGAGTCAGTTGCAATGTTATGGTAGCTGGCCACTTCCATATATGTTGCTGTTGAAGGTCACTGAGCATGCACATGCATGAGACTGTTGCTGTTGTTCAAACTGCTCCTCAGTATTTTCCCTGTTCTTTGCTGTTTAGGGTTTGGTCCAATTTCTTCATTTTCTTTTCATTGTTTGCTGATATGTTGTTGGATCTGAAATCTTTACTACCTGATTATCGGGTCATCTCTCAATTCTATTCAGGTTGACTTCAATCCTAAGTATTTGGAAATTGTCAATACTTATGAGGATATGTGTTTGAACCACATTGTCTTCTGTTGATAAGGAATATTTAATTCTGCTGATCAGAATGCCTTTGACAATATAGCAAGCAGTGAGTGTCTTGTAACATTGTGAGTGAAATGGTCACATCTCCAAGCATGGTGAGCTTTTTCAACTCTCTGGGATAAGTTGCACATTTTAACCTCAAACTCTATTTTTCACCATTACAGGCTGCAGCATTATATGGTAGAAAGTCTTTCTTGTTTATGTTTTCTTTTGCATTGTGGGGCAAAGCAGGGTGTGCAGCTTCTTCTGGATGGTGTTGTGAGCTACTTACCATGTCCACTTGAAGTTAGCAACCATGCTCTTGACCAAAACAAGCAGGAGGAAAAGGTGTGTAACAATTTTTGCCCAACTTCACAAACTTTCCATGCACTCTTGCCTCTCTCATTCCTTGAAGACTTCTTGTAAGTAAGATTGACAATTTTTTTGTGAGCAGGTCTCTTTGATTCTGTTTGGATTGTCTAATCCTAGTAGTAATAGATGCCAGCATTAGTGTTTGATTACCTCCTTTAGGTTCTCTTGAATTGTAAGAGATGAAAACTTCTGAAGATATTTTGATTGCCTCCTCATCAACTGATTGTTAATCAAGACAGTGTGTACCTTGTATAGTCTAGCAAAGGTATTATGCTTTTCATGGCTTTTTCTCTCAATGAAATTGCTTGTATTTTTGTTGAGGCAGGTGAATCTATCAGGGTCTCCGGATGGAACACTAGTGGCACTTGCATTCAAGTTGGAGGAGGGTCGCTTTGGCCAGCTTACCTACTTGAGGTGCGGAGCAACTTCCCTTATAAATATGCATGAATTCAACAGTTCAATTCAAGATGTGTCATGCTACTACTTGTGAAGTCAGGCTTGTTTTGGCCGTCCTCCAAAAGTAACTGGGTCAAAGTGAAAGTATTTGAGTTGATACAAGGAACCATGTGCTTGGAAGTGTTCAGTGACCACTTTACTTCACCATGTGATGAAACTGATTGATTATTGGCTTTTCTGGTCCCCATCACTGTTTTCAAATCCATGGTACTTAATTTTATAGTATTGCTTATGTTGCCTTTCCATGAGTTTTTGTTTTTGAAAGGATTTCCTCTTGAGCTCTATAATGTGGAATTTCAGAACTCTTCACAAAGTTGTCTGTTAAGTGTAGTTGTTAGTGGTATCTTGAAGTGGGTGGCATTGAAGTCACTAGTGGCAATCAATACTTGATAAATCATGATCAGTGTGCATGAGTATGGATTGCAGGATATATGAGGGTACCATCCGACGTGGTGATCTTATAGTGAACTCAACTACAGGGCGCAAGGTTAAGGTGCCAAGGCTGGTGCGAATGCATGCAGATGATATGGAGGTTAGTAGATCTTCCCTTATGTTATCTGTCTATGTAGCACTTTGTATCTATCTCACAGTAGTGTGGAGTGTTGGCAGATGCTTGTTATTTTACTGTTTGGTCTGTAAGCACTTTGATCTGTCAAGTGGATGTTAATACTACCAGTGGTTTTGATTTTAAATATTTTCATGTGGTGTTGTGGAGGCCCTTACAATGGTTGATGAAAGAACCACACAAATGCTCTTGTGATGAGGTCAGCTGGTTGCTCAGTATAATCTTTTGATATATTTTGTAACAGGATATTCAAGAAGCTCATGCCGGAGAAATTGTTGCAGTATTTGGTGTGGAATGCTCATCAGGTGTGCTCTCTTTAACCTGGTACCTTGTTTGGGGGTCTACATGTTATGTATACCTTAGATGGTCTCAGAGGTTTCAGAATACAGTCCTTAATTACTGTTGCCTCAGTCTGAACTTTGTGTAATCCACAGTTTGTTGACTCAGAACTTGCAGCTATGTGAAAACTGTTTCACTCTGTGTCAGCTTACAATAGTAAGAGGGCTGGTGATATGTTGATGTTGAACAGGGGATACTTTCACAGATGGATCAGTGCGATACACAATGACATCCATGAATGTCCCCGAGCCAGTGATGTCACTTGCTATTGCCCCTGCATCCAAAGATGTTGGCCCACAGGTACAACCTTTGCCAGTCAGGTTCGCAAGTTGGATGTTCTCATGAAGGAAAACTGATTTAACATTTACTTGTCAGCTCAAAGAACCAATGTTCAGAGAACAAAGGTAGCAGGATAGTGATGAAAACAGCATGCTTTGAGGGCATAGAAAGACATACTATTTAGGATGATGCAAGACAGGATTCTAAGAGATGTTATCCAGGTAGGATACTCTTGTCAACATATCAGACATCAGGCAAATGAACTCATACTTGCAGGGTTTTCTATGTGCGAGCAAAGAAAATATGGAAGCAGTAAATTGCATTGGTGCCTAATCAGTGTCTGGTGGGTTGTTCAGTTTTCAAAGGCTCTGAATCGCTTTCAGAAAGAGGACCCTACATTCCGTGTTAGCCTAGATCCTGATAGTGGACAGGTTAGTGCTTGTTATTTCCTTAGATTGTTACCTCTGATGCAAAATACCTAGATGTAGGTTTCATATCTGGGCTTTGATAGCCACCCCTTCTATTGTGTTGTGTTTGTCATCTGTTTCATCTCTTGTATAGACTGTGGTGGTCATACAGAGACTAACATATATTGTGAGTTATGCCAGACAATCATTTCAGGGATGGGTGAGCTGCACCTTGATATCTATGTTGAGCGAATCCGTCGGGAGTACAAGGTCTTTGTTCACATCTGCAAACCCCATTTCAGAAGCTTCAAAGTTTTGATGTTCTGCCTTTAGCAGAAGAGACTGTGCATATGAGATTTGCAGCTAGGTCCACTTAAACCCCTAGCTTGGACTTTATTCCTTGCCATTTGTATTCTTGCAGGTTGAAGCAGTAGTTGGGAAGCCTCAAGTGAATTTTAGGGAGACTATAACCCAGCGTGCTGAGTTTGATTATTTGCATCGGAAGCAGAGTGGGGGTCAGGGCCAATATGGTCGTGTCATGGGGTATGCAACTTGTTCTCATCTGAACTGCTCTGGGTTGTTGTCTTGATCTCAGTTTAGTAAACATCCACAAGCAAGTCAATCCCTTTTGTCCTTTCTAAGGAATGCATTTTGCTGATCCTTATCAATTACACTTTTGGGCTTCATTGTGTCCATTTCTGTATCTTTGTTCTCTTTGCCTCAACCCTTGTAGATGCCATCTTCTCTGATGCAAGTTGTCTTTGTATTCCTTTTTGTGCTGAAGATACATTGAGCCACTGCCTGAAGAAGAAGCAGAGAAGAAATTTCAGTTTGAGAATATGATGATTGGGCAAGCTGTCCCATCACAGTTTATCCAGGCAATTGAGAAGGGTTTTATTGAAGCTAAAAACTCGTGAGTACCTTGATCTTATAGCATCTTTCTCCTTTATTCATTCTGTTGCTTTGTGAACTGTTTGATAATTGTAACAGTATGTGTATGAAAGCAATGTCTGTTTCCGCATGGGCCATTAATGTGAATTCTGGATTATCAGCCTGAGGATGCTCTATGTTAATCGATCTCATATGGGGATGTGTTTGCAGTGGTTCTTTGATTGGACATCCAGTTGAGAACTTACGGGTGGTCTTGACTGATGGTGCTTCGCATGCTGTTGACTCCAGTGAGCTGGCTTTCAAGCTGGCAGCTCTTTATGCCTTTCGGCAGGTAGGTTAATTATACTTCAGTGTCTTAGTGAGCACAACAGTGGTTGGGTTATGGCTCATGAAGCAAAGCCATTTGTGTGTCATCACTTGTGTTTCGTGTGTACAATTGGATTTCTTATGATTGGTTTGGTTTGTGCCATTCAGTGCTATATGGCAGCTAGACCAGCAATCCTGGAGCCTATAATGCTTGTGGAGCTCAAGGCACCCATTGAGTTTCAAGGTTCAATCATTGGAGATATTAACAGGTTGGTCTGGCAACAAGAAATTTCCTCTGCAATCCCCTTACTTGCTGAGGTTGAAATGCTGCACAATGATTACACAATGGAGCTCTAATTTCTCCATCAGTCATGAGCTTCATTTTTCCAGTTACTTGCTATCCAATTGAGTTCGTGCCCCAGATGAGCTCTTGAACTAGCATCTGTTTTATTCACATGTATGCACATGGTTGTGAAGGGTTCATGTCAAACTGGGCCTGAGTTCTAGTGTCAGGGACTCTGAGGTTTGTGTTTGGATGTCTTTAGAGCAAAGTAGGAATTGCATGAGTCATAAACACATGAAGAGGTGCTCAAAATTTGTGGAATCTCACTTGTGCACCAGTAGGGTATGGCCCAAATTTGATCTGACAATCCTTGGAGCTTTTTGATCTTACAAATGAAGTGATTCAATTGGCAGGAGGAAAGGCATAATTGTAGGGAGTGACCAGGATGGAGATGACGCAGTTGTCCAAGCACATGTAAGTACTACCTTATCGTGTTGGAGCGAGTTGCAGTATGTAGGTTGTTCCTTCTGCTTAGGGTTGAAGATTCCAAGGTTCACAGTTTTTCATGTACTGTGGAATACCACTCCTTTCTGTTGCTGCTAGGTTTTTACATTAGGTTGGTAAGCCATGGAATTCTTGTACAGCTCCATAAGGACATGATAATGTAGTTGAAGTATGTTGGTATCTGTCAAAGTAATGCATGTGAGAACTTATGAGCAGAAATGTTTGAACTTCTCTCATTCTCGTAGTTGCAGAAATCATACTCTATGTGTTGAATAAGGACATAAAAAATGATAACCCAGTTAGAAAGGATGCGTGGACATGCAATCCAGATATTTTCATGACAAATGCAGGACTTTCTCTTTCATTGTACAGGTACCCTTGAATAACATGTTCGGTTACTCAACTGGCTTGCGCTCAATGACACAGGTTTGTTTTCTGAAACAACCAGCATGTTTTCTCACTCATAATCCATTGAAGTGAACATCTTCAGAAATTCCATGGTAAAGGCGCTTACAATGCAACCATCTCTGACATTGCAATATTTTATGTGCACAGAAAATAATAGGCTTTGATTGTGTAATGCATGTTAGTGAGTTGCTTCAGAAGTGGTGGAGACTGAAAGATGTACGGTGAATTTCTGTTTCTGGCAGGGCAAAGGAGAATTCACTATGGAGTACTTTCAACATGCAGCTGTACCCCAAGATGTGCAATCACAGCTTGTGAAAGAATATTCAAGCAAAAGGGCAACCATATAGACAAATATAATTTAGGAGACAGATAATATGTATGCATTAGGGCATGCTCTAGAGTTGAGGAGGTTCTTAATATCTACATTTATTGAGGAAACACATTTAAGATTTCAGGCATACTCACCTGTGCCAATAATGGGTTCAAGCTTCGATTAGTTTTTAGGGTTAGTGTTATAGAAAAAGGTTCATCCACTTTCTGTTCACTGAGAAATTTTTCCTTTAATGTGAAGCTGTTTCCACAGCTTTCTGAGGGGTGTGTTGTGTGGCAATTCTGTTGATGCTATGGTGCATAGTCTGGAAATGGAACAAATGGATAACAGGTTGGATTTTAGGTGTTAATAGTTATTGTATTGCCTTTGATGACAAATTGTGTAGGTAAGTGATGCCGGGCTGTAGATACATAATGCATCAGTTTTATACATGGTGACAAGCATATAATGTGGTAGGTTACTTTGATTGTTTGTGAAGAATGGCAAAGAATTTTGTTCTATATTTTAATCTTTGCCGGTTTCTCAGCTTTCAGCATCAGCTAAGTTTTCAATTGCTCTGTGTATTCAATTTCTAGTCTGTATTTGTGATCTATTTTGCTGTTGTTCAGGACTTGAGATTCTTCAATCAGTCATATTACACCTTGAACCTCGAGTTAGCACCTTCTGGCAGTCTCTCAAATGGTGCAGGTTTGTGAGGGTCTAGGGAAAGATGTTTTCATTTGGTCCCACACTTCAAGGAATGTTCACCCTGTTTCACCATGAGAGAAGTTGAGGGTTTGAACTTGTCATAAGGGGCGGCAAGTGTTACTTTGAACTAGGAAGTTCAGTTTTTCAGAACTTCATGAATCGTCTCCTATTTTATTTATTTGGGTCTTGCTTTGAACTTGTCATAAGGGGCAGAGCGATTGCATGATGAACCAATTTTTAATGAACACAGCTTATGGAGTTAAAAGTGGGTTGTTAAATCCCATTGTTTAGCCTGCAGCAGTACACATTGAAAAGAATTTACTGGAGATGTGTGTTGATTTTTTCCTTGTACGCAAGCATTAAGGTAACGCATTCTACTTTTGCTGTCCTTTAAGGACCCTCTACAAGGTGTGCCCCACAATGTATTTGCACCAAACTTTTATCACCACAAGCTTTAAATTTCAGATTTGCTAAGTTGTTATCAAATTGAAAGCTAATTCAAAATTGATGGTGCATTCAAAATTTCCTAAATACCTGTTCATGACATGTTTTTGATTTGGAAAGTTTTGAGATCTGATAAATTGGGTGCACAGATTCTTTTGAAATTTATATAGTTTATGTGAATGGCAGTTATTATGTGCCTTTTGAGCTTTAAAGTTCAATGATTTGGGAGCCAAAAAGATTGTGGTGTTGTAAGCTACTTTTCTATGTGAAACTTTGAACTTAAAATGAATTTTGAAAATAAAGTTCGTCCTTACAAACATCCTCACAAACATCAGTGTTTTTAACTGGAAAATTTCATCATCTCATTCACATCTCACCAACTCTCCCAAACATGAGTGTTTTACTGGAGGACATCACTACTCACATCTTCACACACTTGAGCACGAAAACACTTGTAGAGATAGTGAAAACATCAGTGTTTTTGCTGGAAAACATCTCTACTCACATCTTTGCACGCCTTTGGTAATAGCTATATACTGATATCCAATGACTTCTGTTTACACAGGTCTCAAGAACTCTGAAGAATTGAGAATTCTAGCTACCGTAAAACAGGTGGCAATTGTGGACAGATCTTCCAGTGAGTATTTTGGGAACTAACCCAAAAGTATGGCAATTTTGTTGAATTTAATGATGAGTTTGAACAGAGAAAGAAAAAGCACTTTTTAACAAACATATTTTATGGTACATTTGCCAATACCATTCATCACCTCTTTTATGTCTGCAGCTGATCATGATTTGCAAAATTGTTTTTTTTTATATCTATGGACTCAAGAGCCAGTGTGGTATGTGCAGAAGGAGAACACTAAGAAACCAGATTAAGCTGTGCATTTCCTGCTTTAGTGTACATTCATGAAAAGAACAAATGATTGGGATTGATACATGTTGGGGTTGTGTTTCACACAAAAGCTTCTTGGGTAGGCCTTGCAGAAAAGAGGGGAGGACAAGGAAGAGGTTTAAGGGATAGTAGTAGTAGCTACCAGATTGGGCTCCCAGGAAGACAGTCCGTAAATGATATGGTTCTTCCATCCAGTGAGGATCCAGCCACCATCTTCTCCAATGCCAAACTCCTTGGGATATGAGCCCATCATGGCCTTCATTTTGGACATAATCGTGGGGTTCAATGGCCTCTGTGTGAATCCAGCTCGTTGAGTTCTGGATTGCCATTGCCGGTAGGGCTCAGCACGTTCAACTCGCTCCAAGCCCTCACAAGCTACAATATTCAGAATTTCCTTTCCAAAGCATTCTTGTTCAAGCAATACCCTGTCTGGATCATCAGGTGGAAGTGACCCTTCCACAGAATCAAACATTGTCGAAAAATGTTTCACACACTCACGGAAGCGTGACATAAAGAAGGGTGCATTGTAGCCTGCACTCACCACTCCTTCAACAAAGACCTTCACAACAAAGACCACCAATGAGCATGACATCAGCACAACACCTCCATGACTTGAAAGACAATGTAAGCCTGTCACATACTGTCTCACAAACAGAAAGGTATATACTTGACTCCAAAAGGAATGTTGGTTCATGATCTTACCTTGGGTTTCAAGCTCCGGATCCTGTTCAATACAATTTTCCGGGGGCTTTCTGCCATGACCGACTCATCAAGAAGATAATGGAGTTTAAAGCACTTGACTGCGAGCACTTCATCATGCCTCAAGGCAAGCTGAGCAGTAGAGATATTTTCCCATTTTTCACAAAAAGCATGATATTCGAAGGGTACCCTCCACATCTTGGCAAACTCTGTAAGCCTGTGACCAGTTTCCAGCACTCTTGCTGAGGAATTAAAACCAGGTTGGGGCCGATCAATTCCTGCAACACAATATTAAAGGTGATGTTAGTGTTGGTGATATTGTGTCCCTGGTTGTTTGTTCACGTGGCACTAAACTAAGTACCCAAAATATTCCCTCAAAGATGGGTTGCAAATCCACATTCCAAGCATTAGACTCAACATTGTTGACATGAATATGTGTGGCACCATATAAGGTTTTTACATTAAGCCTGAGATCTTGTCCTTCTCCTGAGAAGAACAGAATACCATATTGCAGATGAAAAAAGGTATGTAAATGGAGGTTGCAAGCAGATAAGAAAATCATGACAAGGAGGTTAGGGAGCATTTCAATAAAAGTTGTGAATTTTATTGACAAAGATACCTGTAATTCGAAGATGGGGCGATCCCTCTGGTCGTGTAGCAAGGTGCTGTATTAGACATTGCCATTGGATACCATGGCTGATACCATAGTCAATGACATGTACATTTGAAGCACCCTTGAAGGCATCTAGAATTGTCATGTTGGAGAACAAGCGGTTCATTTTCGTGTATGGAACATTATCAACATATAGACAGTAGGCTTTCAACAGCACAGCAGGTGGAGGGCAGTTGCTGCAGATAGCTGCATAAAGTCGTCCACCAGTCCCTGACAATCTGGCAGCCTGCCAATTCCAGAACTATCCATCACAAAAGGGAAAAAAACTAAAAAGAAGTTTGCAGGTTGCTAATTCATGGTTCCTGGTGGAGAGCAAAGAATGTTCAATTCACCAACTCTGATCAAAGCTAGAAGTCTCTTATTATGCTCCACAAAGTGAGATCCCTGAATCCTGAAGCCAATTCTCAGATTGTAATGTTTCAAATATGATGAAGCATACATTAAATGTTCATCACAGATAGAAGTCTCACTTCATACTTACATAATCCACTGGATCTGTGAAGCTGAAATTTCTGTGGATGGATGAATTTGAATGCCAGAATTCATTATTCACTAACTTCAAGCACAACACAAACCAATGCAGAACAGTTTTGTACTACATAACAGGAATTGAAAGTTCACCAGAGCTTCCACAAAGTAGTATGCCATTCGCTGCACACCATTTCCGTAGGCTGATGAATGCTGACGAAGCTCTCCAATGAGATCATTTGCCTTCCTCACATCCTTCTGCTCCACAACCTTTGCACACCTGAGAAGTGTAAAACATCATTTTGAAAAATGTCACTCCATTGAAAAACTTCATGGATACCTACCTATTCTGCCTGAGCTGCTCAGAGGTTCTTGAACAGCTATGGTGGCTATAATGCTTGACAGAAGCTCAACCCATTCTATGGAACTGTGCTTCCACATCATTTATGTCCATGGATAATGTCACCCCATTGAAGAACTTGATGGGTTTTGCCCAAGCTGTGCAGAGGTTCTTGAAAAGCTATGTTGGCTTATGCTTGACAAAAGCTTGATCCTTTCTAGAACTCTGCTTCCACATCATTTATGTCCATGGATTTAGACCTCGTTTGAGCTGCTTTTAAGAAGAACATAGGCAGATTCTCTGAGAGATGTTTAAGCAGGGGAGAGATGGGTTGCAGGATCGGAAGAATATCCTTGGAACATTTAACTACAGGTCCATTCTGTCAGTTAATTCAGACCTAAACTGCGTGATTTCAAACTGCATCACTTGGATACAGTATATGGTTCAAGAAAACAGCAGTAATGCATCACTTGGTTATAACAAAAGGTTCAAGAAAATGGCAGTAGTGCCCTTACCTGAGAAGCAGATCAGCCAAATCAACACGAGGGAGATCACCACAACCACCACCATCAACAGCCTGAAACCAACGTTTGGCACCACTTGGAATCATCCCTCCTCCCTGTTCCAGCTGTGGAAGAGACTGACCATAACCACCAATCCGTGCAGGGGCCTGAGCTTCACGTTCAAGGTACTGGGTGGCGTTCAGTACCTCGTACATGTACTCAGAGGAGTCGGAATCCATTTCATTCCCCGACAAATGGGTGTTCACCGACGTGAATCCTCCTCCCCTGGATGCTGCAGTCCCCAGTCCATGTGTATAATCGCGCATGAGGAGCAGCCCATTATCATCGGCAAAAGTGCGATCTTGTGCTTTTTCAGGAACACCCAGGATCTCGTCAATCCAGCTGTTGTCGTAGTCGCAGATTTCCAAGGAGTTGTTGTTGACTGCAGCACGCCGAGCGGGGAAGTTGGAAGTCTTGGTGGAGTAGGAGGAAAGCATCGGCAGCAAAGGCCTTTCGGGAAACCCCGAAGAAGAATCACATCTTTCCAAGAATGCTGCCGCAGAAGAAGAAGACGGCGACTTCTGAACACCTTCAGCTACAACAACAGTAGTCGTTTTCTGCTGGTGGCGGTGGCTTGTTGCGAAACCCGGGACAATCGATGACAGGCATCCTTGGTCTACTACAGGCTGTGCAGGGCATAAAAACGAAGAAGAAGGAGACGAACCTCCGAGTCTTCTCTGAGGAGCTGTTGCTGGTATTATCATACTTGATAACCTGCCGCCGTGCTTCTGTACTGCTGCTTTGGGTATCTGCGATTGCAGCCATGCCTGCTGTAGCTGTGTAGCCAAAGATGAAAACTCGCCTCTGCTCTTGTTGTTACTGCCTTGCATGATCTCTCTGTCACGTTCTCTTTTCTTCTGTCTCTCTCTCTCCAGAGAGACACCTGCTGCGATCTTGATCGACACGCTCTTCTCTTCTCACTTCTTCTTCGTTCCGCTTTCCATCTCGTCGTTTCCTGTCGCTGATTCCCACCACAACAATAGTTATACCTTCCGGTGTCACATAGAGCGCCATTATCGGTATGGATCCTTCAAAGCACACTTCTCCAATTTCTTTGTTTCTCACAAAATAATCGATCACACGAGCTCCACTACCAATCATCACAGACACTCCTCTCCCACACGTTATATCCTCACATTCCACGATCCTCTTTCCTCAATTCCAACATGCATGCAGATCTACATATTTCAAGACTGTCTAACGTGAACTCCGGATCTGGAAAATTCTATCTGAAAGGAAAGGAAACTCTCTCTGACCATCTAGGTAACTCACGCAAATCCCTTCTTGCGATTCACAACGGTAGCAAATGCACAATCCACGACAATGCTCTAGTGTGGATCGCACAAAAAAAAAGGAAAACAAAACAGACAACTATCATCTCTCTACAAAAGCGTCACAAAATTCTACGAAACAGGACTTGTGGTTGCAGATACGAAGATCACACAGAAACAAAAGTGTTCATGAAAGTTCCAAACAAGAAAAAAACAAAACATAATTTCGTAGCAAATGCACAATCCACGACAATGCTCCAGTAATCAATCACGAAAAAAACCTAAGAAAAAAAGGAAAAAGAAAGCAATCTGACCAAGAAACCGACAGATATGATCTCTCTTCACAAGCGTCGCAGATTTCTACTACAGAGAGCTCGTGGTTGCAGATGCGATCACACAAAAACATACATAGTGTTCATGAAAGCTCCAAAGAGTAAATAACACCAGGAAAAAAACAAACAAACAGAA
>Ga0209208_10008748_pt1 | contig 13436 bp, 6 predicted proteins | sample S1TSphfallax_3_FD_187694 | JGI IMG/M metagenome (GOLD analysis project Ga0209208, IMG submission 187694) | Host-associated microbial communities from peat moss isolated from Minnesota, USA - S1T2_Fd - Sphagnum fallax MG (SPAdes) (version 2) | ecosystem: Host-associated > Plants > Peat moss >...
TCTACATGCTTTTCTTGAATGTTTTAAACATATAAAAGGACTCTTGAAATATGATGAATTTTCATGAAAGTTTTGTAGTTGCAATTTTGAAAGTATAAGAACTTTTATTTATTTATTTATTTATTTACTTTTGATATAATGTTCTCATGGTGATTTTTTAAATTTTCAAAAGCAATTTTTAAGGATTGTCCACACATTGATTGGCTTTCTTTTTTTCTTTTTTTTTCTTTTTTTTCCTGCTTTCACCCCATGCATACTCTTTCATTATTTAACCAACCATTTGCTAATTGTTTCCCATTATTCATGACAATTTTTAAATTGGTTAAATTTTACTACCATGTGACCACGTGATTAAATTCCCCATTTTTTTTCAATACAAGTTTAGTTTTGGTCATCCATTTGAAATGGAACACAATTTCACCACATGATTCAATTGGTACTTCTATTGCATGGCATGATAACTAAATTTTGGCAAAAAATAATTTTAAAAACATAAAATTAGATGTATGTTGTTCATTTTCAATGAATTTGGATTGTGACAAATGGCGCAAAAAAAATTTCATCATGTGGCATACTAATTAAATTTTGACACAAATAGATTTTTTTTTAAATACCTAGGTAGGTAGGCATATACATACCTACTGAGGTTAGGTAGGTATGTATATGTATTTTATTTTGGGTTTTAACCTTTAGGATCAAAGTTTTTTGATTGATTCATACCAAAAGACATTTTTTTTAAATTTTGTTTTTTGGAAATTTTTCAAATACACCTAGGTAATATATTGTAATATTTAAATGGCTTTAGAACACAAGTGCCAAGTTATTTATTAATTTTTAAGCATATGAACAAGTAAGGAATATAATTATTAAATGCATAAGAACTATCACAAATCTTGTGTTGTCTTTGTGGTCAATTAGTTCATAATTAGTGCATTTACTTGTATTCGACCAAGGTTCAATTTTGGTTGCCTTCAATAATAATAATAAATCAACATACAAGGCTAATGATTTTTCAAATTTTTGGCAAAATAAAAAATGATTTTATATATGTTGAAGTCACTAATGTATTATGGTAGTTTACAAAATGTAAATGGAAGAAAAACATGATAAAAAAAATTTCATTCAACCTAATCATAATTATTACATATTCATAATTATTAACTATAAACTATTAAGTCTAACTACCTATTCAAGCCTAGTTTTTAAATTATTACATGCCACATGTGTATTGTTTAACTTAACATATTACTTATTAATTTAACCTAGAGCTACTACCTACCTACACAATAAGAAATATTGTCTTTTCCACTACCCAAATTCACTAAGTTTTTAGTGTAGGACAAAATCGACAAATATGCAATTTGTATGGTTTTGATAAAAGGATTAATTGATTAGAACATTTTAAGTGAGATGTTTTTAAATTGTTTTGGATAGTCACATGTTGCACTAAATAATTTCTAGGAAATCATAATATTCTAACATTGTTTTAACCATAAATTTTGTACTTAAAATTTCTACATAATCCATAATGTTTTTCAACAATATTTCCCATAGCCAAAGTATCTGCATAGTTATAAATCTATCATAATTCTACCATAGTTTTACTTCTCATATCGATATAAAGGAAAAAACAAGAGATCATGGAAAAGTATGGAATTTTTTTTTAAAAAACATAGTTAAGCAAGTTTGTGTTCATCATTAAAAAAAAATTATATCTTTGAAAACTACTACTTTGCTCTCTCTCTCTACTTTGTGCTCCCTAAAATAGTAAAAACAATTCTTTCAAAATAACTCAAAAACCTCTTTTAATCTTCAATTTTCCCACCTTAAACTAATTTGAATTCCACCAAGTTTAATTTCATCTACTTTATTTCTATTGAACTTGTTCTATCTAGCATGTCCCATAATAGACATCACAATACCTTCTCCCTATCCTTATACATCCTTATTTCCTTGATTACTATAATGTAATCTTACCTGTAACAAATTTTTATTTTAAAATTATGATATAGATACATAAGTCCTAAGTTAACATGACATGGAATAACACACCACGTCATCATACAAAACATTTTGCATTTTATTATTATTTTTGGATCATGGAGTCGTGTATTGCATTTTTGTCATGACATGTCATGACATATTACATGCCATGAGAAATATATATATATATTCACATATATTATCAACAAAAAGGTTTTGATGTCATTTGCCATGATGTACATGTTTGTAAATCAATTTGTATTATATATATTAATGCACACATCCATCAAGGATTCAATCCAAGACCTCGTGGAAACACACCAAACCACCAAACCATTTCACAACTTTATTAACAAGGAAGAAAAATTTAACTTTGTTGTGTTCAACATGAAATTGTTTAGGAAATTGAAACTTTAAAATATGTTTTCTTTTTCAAAATTTATTCAAATGTTATAAATGAAAACATAATATTAAAGCTTATTCAATATCATATTCAAAAAATTATTGTAATCTACAAAAAAAAAATTAAAGGGTAAATGAATAACTTGAAATTGCATGTCATGAATAAATCTACAATTTTTTTTGGGTTTAAATTGACCTAAAATCTTGTGAATTCAATGTCCATTAAAAAATACACTTTTAAAAGTCTTTTATAATTCTATTTTCATGACATAAAATATGTCTATTTTTTTGTAGGATTGAATTTTATTTTTTCCTGATATGATTAAGAAAAAATAAAATATTTATTTTTGGAATTTTGCTAAAATGATAGTCATCCATATGAAGTTTGTCACATTTGGTTATAGACAAGTATTATAGTTGGAAACTTATTTAAATCCCTCAGTATTATGGTTATTTGTTATATTTTATTGTAATTTTTTTAATTATATACTTTTTTCATTTGACAAAAAAAATCTTTTATTAATGTTGTTGCCCTTTAAATTAGCAGAAATTAGCCATAAAAAGAAACATTAATTAAGTAGCCAATATAACCATTCAATTATCAGGACCATATTTGTTAAGCAAGATGAATCACACACTACTACAAATGATTAATTACATAATTTTGAAAAAAAATGCAACATATTATTCTTTTTATTTTAATGATATAAGAATATAATTTTAAAATTTTCTTTTTAAAAATAAAAATAATGAAAATTTGAGTTTAAATAGTTGAATCACCCCCCCCTCCCCCCCACCTCCACCCCCAGCCCCAAATAATTAAAATGTTTTTTTGGTTTTGAATTTTCCTAAATTGGCAATTTTTGTTGGGGAAAAAATGGAAAAAAATAGTGCAAATTCAAGAAAACATGTAAACAAAAACAAATTGCCAACAATTTGAAATCACAAATTTCAAAGAAAAATGGTTACTCCTAATGAATAAATGTTTAAAAGTAATTATAATAATTCCAACATTAAACACATTAAAAAATCCAACATTAAATTTATTTTAAGTCTGATATTTGAAATCATTATAAACATTATCTTTTTTTAAAAAATTCAAAATAGATATTAATGGTGTAATTGATTTTTTTTGGTTGTGAATTTCCGCCATTTTGCAAACATAAGAAAGCCCATCAACATCAATAAAATATTTTATTTTTATATTTTATATTTATAAAAATTATATAATTCCTCAATGGGTTCTAAGACTTCTAGCCAAAATATACAAATATTGTAGCAAAATTATAGATCCATACATGGCTTATAACCAAAACATTGTTAAATTTTTTTATGGATGATTTTGAAGAAGATGATTTATTTTTTAAATAATAAAATTTTGAATCATTGAAGTCATTATTATTGTCACAATTTATAAGTCAATCAATTTTTTAAAAATTAAATTCATTTCTAAATATTTAAACATAAACCTATAACAAAAACAAGTTTAAATTTTTTGATAAACATATTTGAAAAATTAAAATAATAAAAATAAAATATCTATATTTTCATCATCATAATAATAATAATAATAATAATAATAATAATAATTTAAATTTTTAATTTTTAATCATTATTTTTAACATGGTTTTTTTTACATACACCAAGAGAAAAAAATGGGGAAAAAATTGGGATTATCTTTGGGGGTTTTTTGGTGTGGCATTATGAACATTCATAATAATAAACTTGTCCATGATGCTTATAACAAACTAAGGGAAAAACATAACATTCTAGTTTACATAAATTTATAAGAATTTAATATATGAAAAATATATAATTTAAAGGTCTACATGCATCCTAGATTTTGTTTGCATGAACATTTTGACTAAATCATTAATTCATTCAATTTCCATATCAACAATTTGAAATTATGAAAAAATTAAACAAGGTCCAAATTATACTCATAAATGAACAACATAATGAACATAACAAATATGAACAATATTGATCATTAATTAGTGCAACAAGCCACTTGCAAACTTAAAATGGCCAAATGTAATCAAATTGAACAATAGTCGCAATGTGTGACAGTGGAAAAGGATTAGATGTTTTCTTGTGCTACTTAACATTTAAATTAATTACGTAATTAGTCATCAACCTAAGTCGGCAGTTGAAAGTACCAAAATTATCTACCTAATTGACTATTCAGTGGGTTTGTGTAATTATTATTATAATTTAATACACCATCAATATAAAGGCACAAAGACTTTATTTTTCTTTATATTAATTTTAAAAGACCATCAATATTATATTCCTATATATACCCTTAAAATATTTCTAATATATTGCAATAATGATCACCATCATTATTAACATCATCACCAACAACATTACCAACATTACCACTAACATCATCGACTAAAAGAATTTTTTCTAAAATGTAATAACTTTATTTGTAATTACATGCAATTATTAGTCATTTGCAATTAGTTTTGGTTGTTTTTACAATTATTTGAAAATAATTGGTCATTTTCACAACTAGGTTGTGATTTTTTTTTCTCAACATTCCATTTGAATTTTTTTTAATACAAATCTTCATCCATGAAGGGCATGCATGTCCCATGAATTACAATAATGATTAAAAATAATCATATTGCTATGGGGTGAACATAACCCCAAAGTAAATCTTAAGGTGTAATAGAGATAACATGCGTGTGTTTCTATGGGTGTGTTAATGGAATATTAAGCTTGATTTAGAGCATATTAAATGTATGATATACATACATTAAAAAATATACTTATGTTATGTGTATATTAAGGTTATCTACATAGTGTCATCTAAGTTTATGCATAGCTTAAATGCGAAATGGCATAGGTATAGGCCTAGTTTACGTCTTGGGTGACCTAGGTTTAAGCCTAATCTAGTTGCCACATGGCTTAAGTTTATAACTAATTTGAAAATGTCACATGGCATGGCCATAAGTGTGGCCTTAAAACTATGTGGCTTAGGTCTAGGCTTAATTTAAATGCCATGTGGTAGGATGTAAGTTTGGGTTTAAAGCATTTGGCATATGTGCTTTGGGCTTAATTGTTACATGGCCTAGGTCTAAACCTAGCTTAGATGCCACATAACTTAGGTTTAAACATAGTTTAAATGCCATGTGACATATGTGTTTTATACTTAGGTGCCATGTGGCATGGCCTAAATATAAGCCTAGATACCATCTAGCATATGTGGTTTAAACATAAATGTCACATGGCCTGAGTTTAAGTTTAATTCAAATGTGACATTATTTAAATTTACACCAATGTTTATGTGGCATAACTAAAATATAGGCCTAGGTGCCATGTGACATATTGGTTTAAGCATAGGTGGTACATGGCCTTTAACTTTAGGCTTAACTTGGATGCCATGTGGCACATGTGATCTAAACATAGGTGCCACATGGCCCAAGTGGTTTAGGCCTATGTGCCATTTGGCAGCTTTAAGCTTAACCTATGTGTGATGTAAATTATGGTAATTACTAGGTTAAGTTAATTAGTAGGTAATAAGTTAAATTAATAAGTAACATTATTTATGTTAAGTGTTAGTTGGCAAGTAATATTTTAAACTAGGCTAAATAGGAAGTTAAATAACAATTAATTAAGTAAGAAGCTATGTTGTTGCTAATAAGTGCACTAGTCCAAAAATTGGGTGCAATTCACTTGCCTAAATCATTACGAGACTTTAAAGAAAAAAAGTTCACCCCATAATGATCATTTCACATTCCTTAAAATTATTTCACCATATAATTACTTTGTAATCATCATATTTCATCGTTAGTTAACATGATTCACCATTAATTGAAGTAATTCATTACAATAAGTAATTTTTTTAATGAATTGTTATTTTAAATATCCTAGGCTATTGTACCATAAATGATTTTAGGTTATTTTACCTTAAAATATTATTATACCCTAAATCAATTTTAGCCATTCATGGGTACTAAGATATTCCAATTTAGGCTATTATAGGTTATTTTCAACTTTTAAAACAATCTATTATAAATTATTTTAGGTTATTCCACTTTGTATTATTTTAAAATATTTAACTTAAACTTTTTTTGACTATTCAAAGTTATTCCATCCTTTACTACTTTTGGTTATTTCATTTCAGGTTATTCTAAATTATTCTACTTAAACTATTTTCAATTATTTTAAGTTATTTCACCTTAAGTTATAATAAATTATTATATTTTAGGTTATTATTGATTATTTTAAGGAAACCCTATTTTTGGGTGGTACCATTAATAACAATAAACTTTATTTTATTACAGTTTTTGAACTTTAAAAACTCATAGAAAACACTTAAATAAATATTTTAATAATTATGTTTTAATGAATACATTCATTAGGTCTCAAAGATTTTGAAATTTCAATAATATTAAAAATGTTATGTATTTTGATGTTCCTACTCATTCTATTTAATTAGAATTTTTTTAAAGAATGTAACACATGAATTCCTTTCCTTATATGTTTTGGTTAGGAACACAAATTTGAAACCTAATTTGGGAATTTTTTCCTTAAGATAATTTTGAAATTATTGTATTTTTTAAAAATAAACAATTAATTGAATAAATATAATTTAGTTATGAATTTACAAAATTAAATAATATGATTTCCAAATAGGCCATCATTATTAAAAATACAATTTTTGAAAAATTCTCATATTTTTAATTCCAAAATAAACTTCAAACCATATATTAAGGCATGCAATGCACAAACATGAAAAAAAAAATTATAGTTGTGAAAATATTTAAACTAAAAGGTCCCACAAATGATTTGGCGACTTTTGGTTCCTTCACAATTTGTTTCAAAATGATTTTTGGAAACACCACCCAAGGATGGGTTTGCCCTAGATAAGATATTCCACCCTAGCCTATTTTTTATTATTTAAAAATATGCCACCTTAGGATATTTTATATTATTATTGGTTATTTTAAGTTATTCATTATAAGTTATTATAAACAACATTTTTTTTAACACAAGGATGAATGTGGATGACTAATTTGGCAATCATTATTTTTCAACCACGTTTCATCTATTGAACTTGGTATTGATTATTAAAATTAACTAGTACAAAAGTTGCGTGTAGTTCATTGGCCTAAATCAATATGAGACTTTAAAAGTGAAATAAATTCATTACGCTTTAATGATTTCACCTTGGTTTTAAATTATTTTATTATAAGGTTACTTGCAAACATCATGTTTCATTACTAGTTGACATAATTCACTGTTATAATTTACTAAATAAGTTTTTTTAATGTTGTTTTAAATACCATAAATTATTTTAAATTATACCTTATGTTATTTTATGTTAACTTAGGTTATTATAAGTTATATCCTAAGTTATTATATGTTATCATAGGTTATATGTTATCTTATTATAAGTTTTTTGTTTTATGTTATTATAAATTATTTTATCTTAAGGTATAATAACTTGAAATAGGAAAAACAACATATTTTTAAAAATCATATAATAAAGTAAGATGGAATAACTTAAGGTAGAATAATTTTAAATAACCAATAATAAATTATATTAAAAAGAACCAATAATGGCAATAATAGGATAAAAACTAATAGCCAAAATAAACCTATGATGAATAGTTTATAATAACCATATAGCTTATGATATATTGATTAAAAATAACCTAAAATAACCAGTAAGAACATACAATATAATAATTGAAAATTATTTATTGTAAATGGCCTAGAATAGTCAACAATGTTTTAGAATAAAATATCAAAAAATAATATATGGTAAACTATTTATAATAGCTCAAACAATAACTTATGATAAATATATCAAAAAATAATTTAAAATAAAATAATCTAGAATAGACAATAATAGCTTACGATAAAACAACCAAAAAACATTTAAGGTAAAAAAACAACAATAGTTTATGATAAAATAATTTTTAAAATTTTAAGGTAAAATAGCCTATAATAGACAACAATAAATTATGATATAATATTTTTAATATTAGGAAAAAATAGCTTGGAATAACAAATAATAACTTAGGATATAATTACAAAACATAAATTTAAATTAAATAACATAAAACGACCAACAATAGCCTAAGATATAATAACCAAAAATATCATAGGGTAGACTAATTTAGAATAGCCAACAATAAACTAGGATAAAATAACAAAAAATAACCTAAAGTAAAATAACCTAAAATACCCAACAATAACCTAATATATAATAACCAAATATATCCTAAAGTAAAATAGCCTAAAATAGCCAACAATAGCCTAGGATAAAATAACCAAAAATAACCTAAAGTAAAATAACTTGAAATACCCAACAATAACCTAAGATATAATAACCAAAAATATCTCAAGGTAAAATAATTTAGAATAACCAACAATAGCCTAGGATAGAATAACCAAAAATAACCTAAAATACCCAACAATAACCTAAGATATAATAATCAAAAATATCTCAAGGTAAAATAATTTAGAATAACCAACAATAGCCTCGGATAGAATAACCAAAAATAACTTAAAGTAAAATAACCTAAAATAGCCAACAATAACCTAAATTATAATAACCAAAAATATCATAAGATAAAATAGCCTAAAATAGCCAACAATAGCCTATGATAGAATAACCAATAATAACCTATGGTGAATTGCCTAAAATAATGAATAATAGTTTACAATAAAAGAACCAACAATAATCTATGATAGGATAATTTAGAATAGCCTATGATAAAATAGCCAAGAATTCCCAAGAATTGCCAAGAATAGTTTGAGGTAAAAACAAATGTACATAAAAACATATGTGATGATAAAAACATATCATTCATTTACATATTGGTTTAGTGGTTAATGACTTGCTCCTTAAACACGGTGTTGAGAAGAAATGAAGGTTTCAAACCTTCACACTTACACCTTAGGTTTGTGAGTTAGGTGTCTAAGTGGGTTACATTGTTAATTTAGGCTACGTAGCTTAGTGAAGGTTCTTAGGTGCTTAGTTTAAGTTTCGAATTAATTATTAGTGAATTTATTATCAATAGTTTAACAATTGGGAAATTTATTATTAATGATTTAATTTTTAATGAATTTGATTAACCATTGGTGGATTCAATTATATATTATTAAATTCATTCATCTACAACAATTGGTCCCTGATTATTAAAGGGTTGGTCATTTTCGCATGGTAAATTTGTCCAATTTCACTCAAAATCTAGTGGAACATGTAGTGAACTTGGACACATTAAAACATTGATTCCCTACTACAAATATTGATCACCAACTACATATATTTTATTAATGTTATTTCCTTCATTTTTGTGAATTTTAAACACCATTTTCACATTTTATGTGTGAAATTTAAAGACCATTTTATCTATATATTAGCTTTTACATAATGTGATAATTTTTAATTACACATAATGTTTTTATATCTTCTTCTAGCATTGGTTTTCTACATTACTCTTAGTTGTTTATCCATTTCATTGATTATTTCTATTATTACATTCATTATCATTTGCATTTTTCTGCAGAACCTAATTTTATGTTGTTATGGACATGAAAAAGTTTTGTGCATTTTATGTTGGTCTTCATATCATGCAAAAATCCAAATGAAAAGTGATAATCCAAGATGAAATTGATGTAATTATTCAATTGCATGGATGGTTACATGTACATCTTGAGACTGCAACATTTGTGCTTGAAGACTTACTTGGGCCCATTTTCAAGTATAAACTAAAGATACCCATATATCATCAATCAATTGGCAACTTGCGCCCTACCCATGAACTTTTTCAAAATAAGGAATTCATCATAATGTTGCGCCCTTTCATTAATAATATAGGTTGGTAGAAGCTTATTTAAAACCTCTATATTTCAAAACTAATAATATAATTGGTAATGAATTTTCTAAGATGAGGTTGAAAATTCAACAAACCTTAACTTTGTTGAACAAGTTACCAAGGATCTTACTAGTATTAATGATTCCACAAATTTGATGTCAAATGTTGCAATGATGAACTTGAAGTCATAAGTTATAAAAAGGTGAAATTAATTTTTGTCTTCTAGTTTGATTTGTAAAGTTTCAAGATTCACTATGCAATTTTGCTAATTTTTACCATTACAATATTTTTTGACCTCCTACAATTCTCAACTATATTAAAAATAGTGGTTTCGATTCATTCTTTTTACAATGTGCCTTTAAAATGTTTCATCCATCACATATGGAATGTGTTATGTTTTAGTAATAAACATCACTAACCTTTGTATAATGATTTATTTTGTTAATCTTTGTTCACTTCCCTTGTTTTGTTAATTGAATAATGACGCACTCCCAAGTTCTTTAATAGACTCAAATGTGAGTTTGAAGTGAAAATAACGGAGGAACAAAGAGTTAGTGTAGGCTCCTTGGCTTACAACACTTTGGGGGTAAAAGGATGTGCTAGAGCTCCGAGATGGGGCTAGGAAGAGTGACAAGCATGAACTACACACATGAACCTGCACAAAACCAAACACAAGGTGGTTAAGGACTAGTTAGAGCACTTTTGGTGCTAGGACGAGGCACGGGCAACTCGGACTCACAAGACTCATCACGGCCCATACTTGGGGGAAACCACCACCTTCCCCTTTATAGTATACTCTATGCCTCTCCATGAGGCCCACATCCAAATGACATTTTGTCTCAAAACTCCCAAATGAGAGTCCCGAAATTCCCAAAATTGGGTCTCCTACGACTTTGGGGCCTCGTAACTTTTCATGAAGACCTTCGATTGAGATGAAGTTTGAAGCAAAGTTGTAGCCCTTGTCGAAAGCTTTTCAACGGTATTCCGCACGCCACTTTCATGCAAGGAAATTGGGTCGATTCTTGACTTTTAGTGGTCAAGAATCAAACTGCCAATTTGACTCCCGACTTTTCTTTTGGCCATAACTTGTGTTTCAAATAACTAAATGGGTCATGCGAGCCCATTTTAGATATTTACATTTCATTAGCTTTCCAATGATATAAATAACTCTTCAATCCATTGAGTTTTGACCCCTGTAATCGATCTTTAAAAATTTAGAAGTCCACCAAAACTCCAAACTCCCAAAGTGGAAGTTCCCTTGGGAGTGTGAAGGTTCATTCCCTCACACTTTCTTGCATTCTTGAAAGCATGAAATGTGACTCCCGGGTTTCCCTTTTGGCCCACGTTGTCACAAGCCCTTACCTTGGTTGCGAGCCCAAGGCTAGGGTTGTGACAGATATTTTATACAAGAATCTTGGGCAATAGTAACCACACCATAGCAATTTTCAAAATTATTGTCATGTTGCATATAATATTTCTTAAACCTTTGGTTCTTAAAATCATTGGTATATGAAAAATTATTTCACATTATCATTCAAGTCATTTGAACCAATTATTATTTTCAAAATAAATGTGTCCAAAAAGTTTTGGTTTTAAAAATCTTTTTCCACTTAACATCACACAATGTTTTACAAAATGATTCTCGGAATATTGGAATAGACAACACTGACACAACATTCATTATTCATAACCCCAAAATTAAACAATATCCATTATCATCAACACATTACACGAGTGTGAAAATAAAGTCATATTATAATTATGGCCAAAAGAAACTTCGATAGATTGAAATTCATGGTGCCTTCATCTATTTCATGAATTGTGAGGCACATTATCCTTTTCCACCTCCATGCTTCTAAACACCTTTGAAACTAGTGTGTCCATTTCTTTGTTGTACACAAACATGGGTGATTCATATGCCTTGTTCACAAGGTCTATTTCAATTTTGGGCCAACATATATGAATGGCATTATTGAGCACTAGTTTTCTACTTGGTATGGGATCTCAATAGGTAGTTTGAATACCTTTTAAATTGTATTTTTAATTGTGATTCATGGGCCAATCATGTCATTTATTGTTTCATGGAGGTTATGGCAACATATTGAAAAATAATGGATTAAACATTCAAATCATAGTTGCATAAATCTTATAATCCTACAACCCATTCTTTACTACCCAAATTCTCACATTTTCTTTGAATTTTTGTTTTATTTTTGCTAACTTTCTATAATCAATAGTAGTGTACATGATTATGGTAGATCTGAAGGAAACATTGCAAAATATATATATTCCTTGCAAATGAAGAAAAATAACAAGAACATGTGATGCTTACGAATGTTTATCCATAATATAACATCATGATTTCTCACATCCCTTTTTTCCTTTCACAACCAATTCAATTAATGTGGCGATGATAGTAAAAAAATTATTGTCATAATAATTCAAAACACTTTGAATAATTTAATGACAATTTTCCATTATGGGATGGTTGTGACAAAATTTGTCATGTAACATTTCCTTTCCAATAGATTTATGACTTCAATGGAATCACAAGAATGTCATTGTTTATCGGCTCCACATTTACCACATCAAATAACCTTAAAAGTTGTTAGTTAATATGCGAGTCATCATAAGGCAACATATGTGAAATCCTATGAAATATCTTCAATTATTTTTGAAACGTGTGTAATTAAATCTTAGCTAGAAAGTATTTATAATGACATTCTTTGAAAAAAAAACTTTAACCATTAAGAAAACTATCGAAACTTACCTATTAATAGAATTCCATGGAGCTCCTTTGATTTGAGGTTTTTGTTCCCAACTTTGATCATAAAAAACCCAAGGGAAAGACACCAAAAGCCTTTAACTTTGTTCATTCAATTTTTGGATGTTAGTTGGAGAATTGTTTTGAAATCATACAATCTTACCAATTCTATGTGTGCATTTCATTAAAGATTATTTGGTAGTTTATTGATAACAATTTGTTAATGTTTGATCACTTCTAGTTTATGACTTTGAATACATTTTCTCTTCATGTTTTTTATGTTGTTTCTTTCTAACATAAAAAAATGTTTTAATTCAACTGCATTCAAAGAATTCAATGCATTTTCTTTGTGTACACCCCTATCATCAACCCTATACTTGTTTTTGTTGATACAAATGTGTTTCAATCATTGTTTCCTTTCACTTTTTAAGTATGATGGTGTTGAC
>Ga0209208_10008749_pt1 | contig 13435 bp, 6 predicted proteins | sample S1TSphfallax_3_FD_187694 | JGI IMG/M metagenome (GOLD analysis project Ga0209208, IMG submission 187694) | Host-associated microbial communities from peat moss isolated from Minnesota, USA - S1T2_Fd - Sphagnum fallax MG (SPAdes) (version 2) | ecosystem: Host-associated > Plants > Peat moss >...
ATTTCTGGTTCCAAGTGCAGATTCAACATTCCACTTCAATTGCTACAAGTGAGAATTTAGAAACGCAAAGCACATTCTTGAAATTGGTCACAACATTAAAAATTCATGGCAAGCTCACAGTTAAGCTACTAGAAAGCAAATAGAAGCAACTACCTAAACATGTTACTTGGCGTAACAGAAAAATATATTTTCCTTCACAAAATGTCAATGTTCTTTGAAACAAATGTTTTGTTTGGAAAATTTCAACTTTTTTACTGAAAATATAATTAGTATTAGTTGAATCTCTTAAAGTATTAGGGTATCAGACTTATCCTTAAAGTGGTCCTTAGTTTGGATATTAATTTCATCCTCGGTTACTGAATATTTAATAGTGACTAATTTGTAGTGAAAAGTTAATGAAATATTCAAGAGTTTTTTTTATTATATACATAAGTTTGCTTTCTTTTCTTCTTCACAATGCTTGTCAAATTAAGTATGGAAGCTTCAGTCCCTTGCTCAAATATCAAAATCGTATTCTATGTGTGTCTTTCCTCTAAGGCTCATGTCAAGTTCATAATGGAATTCAACAACTTTTGTAATGAAAAAGAGAGGGACTTCATATATCCCCAATTGCACAAGTCAATTATCATGACTAAATTCTTACAAATTGCAAAAACAATGAATCACTCAAATAATGTAAGTATCCCTACCAAATTGTCTAAACACTTTCTATCTATCCAACACAATCTAATCTACGGGTTGTTAAGGATCAAATCATTGTAATTCACTCTCATGGAGTTTAACTAGTCATTTTATGGTAGTTTCATATTTAACATGTATCTTTCAACACTTATGAATTTGTATGAATTTGTTTTCCATAGAGACAACACAAAACATATCCCTTATAATGCAACCCATAAGGTTATATACTATGGGAGGTTCAATGATTTCACATACACCTCACAATATAATCCTCCCAACATAGATGATGTATTTGTCGACAAAGTTAAGCTAAAAACATGTCTTTATCTAAGTTGACTCAAGAAGTTTGACAAAAATAATACAATGTTTTAAATAGCTCATCAATAAAACTCCCTATAATTTTTTTTTCTCAAGAACGAGACCTCACTTTGAAACTCCCAATCATGAGGGTACTCCCTTCTTGGCAACATAACCAGCCTTTTACAATTGAGTTACAAAACCACCCAAATACATCACAAATGACTTGCCATTATGACTGCTCCCAAAACCCCTAGGGCTTTTCATTATTTCCTTAATCATGACCCCTAAATTTTGCTTCTAAACATGTATTCCTTCCATTGAAGCTTATAATGCATCAAAATTATATAACCTCACAAAAAAGTCAAGTTTTTCACAAAGGGGCATTCTTCCCCATCAACAAAACACTACAATCTTAATTTACAACAGTCATCAAACAAACAATCTCCAATTAAAGAAAACAAATAAAAGGTACTTAGTTTTATCTCCCTAAATCATCCGCATGTCTTTTCTATATGGTGAAGTTGTTCCTCTTTTTTAATTAACATACTTCAAACGAACAATGCAATTGCAGCTCTCACCAAATAGAAACTATGTCCAAATGAATAATAACAAACACAAAAGATCAACATTTGCCATTCACTATGAAAAAATTGTGTCCATTGCAACTTGTCCAATGTAACTAAAAAGTGTCTGATAGAACTAGATTACAATTAAAAAGTGTTCGATAGAATTATATTACAACTAAAAAAATTTCAATAAAACTAAATTTCAATTAGATAAACTAGTTACAATGAACATGATTTTCTCATAATGAACTTAAAACCCAACTACTTAAATTAATGGTTAAACCTAATGACTAAATTCAAAAATTTAAATTAATGGTTAAATCTAGTGGCTAAATTTAATGACTTAAACTTATGGCTAAACCTAGTGGCTAAACTTAATGACTTAAAACTAATGGCTAAACCTAATGGCTAAACCTTGAATAAATTTAATGATTAAAACTAACATCTAAACATAGTGGTTAAACTTAGTTGATAAACTTAATGATTAAATTTCATGGCTAAACCTAGTGATTAAATTTAGTCAATAAACCTAATGGTTAAACATATTTCATGGCTAAACTTAGGCTAAACCTTATGACAAAATCTAATGGCAAAGCATAATGACTAAACCTTGGTTAAACATAATGTCTAAATTTAAGCTAAACTTAGTGGCTAAACATAATGACTAAACCTAAGTTAAACCTAATGGGTAACTTTAGTGGTTAAACATATTGGATAAACCTAGGTTATGCTTAGTGGTTATACTTAGTGGCTAAATTAGGTTGTACCTATTGGCAAAATTTAATGGTTCAACTTAGACTAAATTTAGTGTCAAATTTAATGGTTAAACTTAATGGCTCAAATTGGGCTAAACCTAATTTTGTTAAATCTAGTGGTTAAACATAATGGCTAAACCTAATGGTTACACCTAATGACTAAAATTAGGTAGGTAAGTGGGTGGATATGGAAGTAAATAATATGTTGGTAGGTGGGTAAATAAATAGGTAGGTTGTATGAAAGTGAAAAATATAAGTAAGTATGTAAGTAGGTAGGAAAATAAAAGGTAGGTGGGTGGGTGGGTAATAGGTAGGTAAGTAATTAATTAAGTAAACAAGTGGATGGGTAGGTAGGAAGTAGATTCATTGGGTAGTAAACCATGTCATATTTGATTAAAGATCATTGGCCATTTTGATTAAATGTTCAAATTGATTAAAGACCATGGTCATTTTTACTAAAAATCATTGGCCATTTTGATTAAAGTTATATAACTAAATTATGTGTATTTAGTCAAATGAACCATTATAGTCAAATTGATCAGTCAATAAATACATGTGTCATTCAAACCTTTGGCCTTTAGTCAAAATGTACATGTGCGTCAATCAAAATGAAAAGTTAGTCAATTTGAACCTCTTAAAAAACCATGAATTGTAATAGTGATTTTCAATTATTGATGATATTGTATCATCAAGTTAGGGTTTCATCACCCTTGTTTGACATCACATTTTGTTGTTGCAAAAACATGCACATGTTAAAGATTGAGATGGAAAAAAAAGTCACATTAATTAAACATGAAGAAAAAAAACGCCAAAGATTTTTTTGGAGTGGATAGTGGCATGAAAATTTGGTGAATAGGTCATTTTTGTATTTATTGGGCACCCCTTGTGTTTGGAAGGCATTATTTTGTTACTTACATACATATATTGTAATACCTTGGTGGCTTTGGCGTTAATGTGTTAAATAATTAATATAATATGAATATTCTAATTTGACACTTGAGTTTTTTATTTTGAAAATTTTGACATATAAGGAGTAAATAAAATAAAATCATTAAACTTCTCCTAATCTTCTTGTTGTATTTTTTATTTAAGTGATCAAAGTTAATGATACTTTGTTAAACAAGGTGTGGGTTCAAGTTCGACTGCCTTGATAGAATATTCAATTTTTTTGACATATATATATATATATATATATATAATTCAACAAAATGAAAAATAATTTAATTAGTGTCAAAGCCACCTAGATACTACGATATATGCAATGAATGTCAAAATTTACCCTTACCTATCAATAGGCAAAATAAGTTTTGACAATGCATTCATAAATATTATGGTTATGTATAATAGAAATTTTTTAATAATGTTTTCAAATGTTGGTTTTTTTAATAATTATGTTAAGGATTTTGCACTAGTATAATTTATTTTTATCAATTTTACTTCCAAAGTAGTAAACAAATACCCTCTTTTGATTGGCATAATTTATATAAAAAGGTAAATGACATGCCACATGCATAAAATAGGTAACTTAAAAAAGGAGTGTTTCATGTTTATGTATTATTTTGGGTATATGACCCACACAAATCACATGATCCTACATTATACGGTTAAGGGGCTCAAATAGCTTTTAATTGTATTTAGATTTTTTGTATTCTATGTAAATAGTGTAAAGTTGGAAATAACAAATAGTTCAAAGTTTCATTGGCATGTATGAACACAACCTTTGTTGGAGAATTTTTAATTCCATGCTCATACTAAATTTTGGTGTTTTCAAGAAGTTAAGAGTTCCCATATACAACTATTAAAAACACCATTTTGAACAATATATTAAGAGAAAAATGGAACATGTTTCAATACACCTTATGTATTTGGATATATTGAAACATTCATATGAAAAAAATCAATTAAAAGTTGTTGAGTCATTTCATGGCTAAACCAATATTGGGTGTGTATATGATTTTAAACATACCTTTTGTGTAAGTCATGTAAAACCATGTAAAAGTAGTTGTAAATGATTTACACTTACCCATTGTGTAAATAAGTGCAAATTTCTTGAAATGTTTTTGAGAAAAGAAAAAGTTTGTTCAAATGTTTTTAACATGGGTGCCAATGAACAAAACATTCCCAAAGTTTCAAATTTTGTTTTGGTGATGGGCCAATCAGAATGGCCCATTGCCCCCAAATTGTTTTTGAAATGCACCACAACTAACTAAGCTAATTTATATGAATTAGAATAAATACCCAAGCTTTTATGAAAGCTTAAGGGCCAAAAATGTTGATGAACAAAGTTAAGAAGGAAATTCAACTCTTGAGCAATGAGGTGAAGCAACATCCACCCAATATGCACCTAGAATATGCAACTAATATATTTTTCAATAAAACCATAAAACATTTATTTAATTAATTGTGAACTTTAGAAAAGTCTAAAAATACCTCAAATCAATTTGGATAGTTCAAACAAGTTTTGAACTAAATGATCAACAAGTTAAATGCAAAACTTTATTGGTAGTGGCCATACAAATCACATCAGAGAAGGTTAATTTGAATATCATGTAAATCACATAAGCAACAAATAAAATTGAATTAATAGATGGTGGTCATAAGGTGATGAATATTGAAAAATGAAATATTGAAAAAATCTAGTCCAAAAAGGATTTGAAGAATTTAAAACATTTTCAAAGTAAAAGAGCAATCATGGAAGACCCATGATTTAAAATATAATTTGTTATATACATAATGCATTACATTGTGTGATTTCAATTAAAAATTAGGAAATTTGGATTGGAAGTTTGAAAGCCCAACAAATTCATCAATTGCTACCATATTATTACTAATACCTAGTTAAGATATTTTTGATTTTCTAACATTATATTGACAACTACATATGCACCCTCTTGAAGTAGAAATTTGACTAGAGAACATCACTTTCAACCTTTCAAAGTTACAAACATTGTCGCGCAATTTACAAACAATAATATGAACCAATTGCAAGCAAAACTCAATAATTGACTTCAATAAGAAAACATTATCCAAGGTGAACCATGTAAACATATGAGATGAATTCATCTCAAGTTTAAGATAAAAAAATCATACTTGAAGGAAATTCAGTAGTGTCAATATCATTATTATCATTTTTCATGTATTGCATGAACCAAGAATAATTCAGTGAAGAAGAATTCAAATAGGGCTTTGAATATTTGATAGTGATTTCATAATGGACACCAATTGTCTTGGCCAACAATAATCCAATCAACATTGGCCACAAGCAAGTTGCAAGGCCAACCATTGGACCTTATTTTTGGACAACTTATGTATTTAAAAAGACTCAATGAAAAGACTACTACACTTGAAATTTTGAAGGGCTTTGCTTGGTTCATCGTCAATGAATAACATAATCATCTATTTCATAAGGTAGTCCTTAACATGCAAAATACACATGTTTCAAATATTTGAGATAATAATACGTTCTTGTAGTGAGTTAACCCAACATGTTTGTGCATTATTCGTGTCCCCAAATGAAAACAAATTGATCGACAAATGTTTGTGGCATTAGTAAAAGAATATAAATTTCTTGAATGTTCAAAAACAAATGTTACACTCTAACTTTTGTTTTCAATTTGTTGATGTCAATATTGTCTCCCCTATAGAGGTTCCCTTGCAAATTGTCTTTTATTCCCTTTTCACAAAAAGAATTCATGTTTCCCATATGTAATAAGGATACAAGTTCAAGTTGAACTCCCATAGTTCAAGAATGGGAGTGCATAAAAAAATTGCACTAACACTTTGAAGGTAATTGTTGTATCAATTCCAATCAAAGAAAAAATCATAAGTCCAAATGTGATCATAACAACCTTAAAATGGTCAATAAAAAAACAAACTATGACCTCGTAGCAAGGTTAGGAAAATTCCTAAAATCCAAATCCCTATACAAAGAGAAATAAAAATTGTATGGAAAAACACGTGCCTTCAAGTTTAGACTACCATAGATCTTGCAAGTGTTCCTTGATTTTATGGAACAAGTCTTACAAGTTCAAGAAGGACACCTACACCACATCATTAACAACTAAACACCTTTTACAAACCGGTAAAAATTAGAAAAAAACAAATGAAGGGGGATTACTAAATTTGTGACCAAGTCTCCAAAGGTAGTAGATAATTCATACAATACACAATATACCCATCAAGTTAGAATCCTTTTGCTTGATATACATGCATGAAGAAGACTTGTCATTGGGTGCAATCATACTAACATATATCATTAGTAGTTGTAACTACTACTTAAATTTTTGAATTTTGGATTAATAATAATAATAATAATAATTTATAAAATAATTTTCTATAAATTTTTTTTAATACTTTATTTACATATCATAAAAATTGGGAATCAATCTAATGAGTAAAAAATACATAATTTACATTTTATAGGACTTGTAACCACAATACCATTGCTTAAAAATAGTTTGCACTAAAAGCACAATTTGAAAATATTTTTTATGATATTTTTTGGGATATTTTCTAATATACACCTTAGCATAATTTATCAAGAAAAAAAATTAAATTAATTTTTTTTAAAGACGTATTAAAAAAATTCTAAAAATATATATTTTAAAACAACAAAAAAGTAGTGGTGTAAGGGGGCACGTGTGGCTCCTCATAGTGTGGTTAGACCCCATTGACTTTGGAAGTACATCCAAATATTGTTGCATTGGTTGATGGTTTAATCACATTGACCATTATTTGGGTTTAGCCCATTTTTGTGATGAAGCCTCTTTTTTTCTTCCAACAAAAATGCATTGCACCATGCAACCATAACCACAACCATTCCAAAAATAATGAATACAAACAATTGTGAATTCATCATGTGCCTTCCAAGATAGAGAAAAGAAATGTTAAAACACTAACTCATTTTGCCCATACTACATTCATGATCACAAAGCAATGAACATAGTTCATGGAATGATATGTAATAAATTACTACATGAAAATTCTTGAAGTTATGACTTTTTTGTCGAATAAAAGATGGGTGGTACTAACTAGACATTAACATAGATGGATCTATGATTTGGGTGGCTAGATATGCCATAATTGTCTCTCTTTAAATAAACAACACAACTTTTGTAGACAAGATTTTTTTTTCAATGTAAATTTGTGCCACAATTTGACTACATCATTTTAAATTCAAGTTCATTTCAAGGGGAGAAAAGTTTGCTTGATAACCTAGCTTCTATATTGGGACCTTTATTTCAAAATGCAACACAACTAACACAATTTACCTTATTTTGGCAATCTCCAATAAATAAACATACTTCTTCCATTGCATCGATGATGCCCACATGCCAAAGCAAAGAAAAAGAACATAGGTTATTCGTCTATGAGAATAATAAAGTCATGACATTAGATCAAAAGGAAGTTACCATTGTAAGTAATTATTTATGAAGTATGAAGTTTTAGAAATAAATCCTATTCTAATGGCCAAGACCATGAACATTATTTGACATCATTGGGTATTATTGTTTTTTTAGTGATTAAACAAAATCTAATTTACAAGCAAAAGAATAAGTAAGGGAACAAAACATACTCCAAGAAATACACGCCATTTAGAGTACTGTGAAAAGAAAATGACAACCTTCATCTACAATAGATGTTACAATTTGCTAATTGTCATTAGTGACCATAATGCATTTGATAGTCATACTTTAAGCCTTCCACCACACCTATTACAACCCCGTCAAAGGCTATTATTATAATTGTCCAAGGCTATTGTTCATTCTTTTGGAAATAATCTTCTATGGCTCTTAAGATGGCCATTCAATAATTGCTCATTAACTTCTAATTGGGTAAATGCTAAAAAGTGACATGCATAGTCCATATAATTGTTTTGCCAATGGATGATGATCGTTGCTAATTTGTTTCAAATTGCACACTTGAACCTCTAGCTAGCATAAAACACAACACCTCTTGAGAATATTGAATCCCTTAACATGATCAATTTGAACATTGGGTGAAAACATGGTAAAATATATAAAAACAAGGAGTCAAGAAAAGGTAGTCAAAAAATGGTCTAGTTTTTTTATATAAGTAGAAGAAAGTAGATTGAAAATAATTATAAAAATAACACATTAAAAGCATGGTGCTTTTCTTTGAATTGATAGTGAGGTGATTACAAAATTTGAGAAACTTTAGCACAATAAAAGTAGATAACAAGTATGTTTGAAAATGACTAGTGAAATTGAGTTTAAACATCCTCTTCCATTAAAAGTTTGATGTATTTCACTATAATATTTAAATTTAAAAAACTTACAAATAGATTTTAAAGGTGTCTTGTTGAAAATGGAGAATATTCAATAATTCATCTACTTTCACCTACTTGTAAAAGTTTGGACAATTTAAAAAGTAGGAAAAGATTATAATTATTTTAAATATATATATTTGAATGCATATTAAATATGTGATTAATCAGCATCATTGTGATAAAATGAAAAATTATCTTCATGTTAATCATCAAAAAAATTTATAAAAAAAAATCAATACATCAAAACTTGTTATGCCTAGTTTTTTTTTGTGACACAGTAATGAATGTCTACTTTACCTTGCCAGCACCCCATTCCAAAGTAAAAAATCTTTTCTTTTTTCAACAAACTAGCCACCAAGCAAGTGGAAGAAAAATAATTCATTGAGAATGCCCCCACATGTAAAAATGTTTTGCACACTTAGAATGAAAATAAATTATTTTATTCAATATTAAATTGAATGTACACACGGTATACATCCTTATGGTTAAGTTTTTCCTAACATATGGGACAACTAATTTTTAGTTTTTTTCTATGGATTCAACATCCACATTTTTATCCTCATTTCCAATCCAACTTTGAATGATCTGTAAAAAAATTAGCAATCTTTTGGGTTTAATTTCTTGTGGCCTTTATTGTATGAAGGATCAAAACACCTCCAAATAGAACCAAAGGGCGTCAACAAAAAAAAAAATCATTCTCAAACCAATCATGATTCAAAATTTTAAGATTGTGGGGTATGGAAAAAACCATCATTTGTCTGACATTGATATGAACCCAGGAAGATGGTGCATGTTGTTTCAAAAGAATTGGCCACACCTAAGCAAAAAAATGGCAAATGACAAAATATCTTCTCCCAATTCTACCATATCCATTTCATATAGGGTTAATTCAACTACCGACCCATTTTTTTAACCAACCTACATTTTCAAAACCCCTTATTAACTCCACTTTAATCACCTCAATGAATGGAAAGTTTAGTATCATTATCTATTAAGAAATTTCAATTCTTGTATACCTGGGATAATGCAACTTATATTTCTTTTCTTCTATTTTCACCTCCTTTTAACTTCATAAAAGTGGGTTGCACAATCAAGATAAAAGGCATAGTTTTATAAACATTTAAATCACATGGAGGATTTTGAATCACATTTTTCTTGTCTCTACATATCCAAAGAAGCAAGATTCAAAACATAAAGTAAAATAGATCAACCTTATGCACCTAAGGTCATTGCACACGTCTATTAGATATCTATGAAAATGTAGATATCTCCACAAAATGATGCATACTTACACTTTAGAATTTGCACATACTTTTGTCATATTTTGGCAATGTCATTTCCTCTTAAATGGAACCTTCAACAACAAGTTGACTTGGTGACTTCAATAAAGTTGGGTTGATTGTCATGTTTAAGATAAACATGCAAACATAATCGTGTTACAAGCAAGTACTAACCTATACCATAAGTTAATAGGTTGATGTTATAACCTAAAAAATTTTAATTTGTTTATTGTTGCACTTAAGTATATTAGTCCTAAAGGGTAAAAACATGAATAGGTAGATGGTTTGGACTGTCACACTTGTAATTTTTTGGGATTACATAGAAATGTAAATTTAAAGACATATTCAAAATTAACATTGTTAGCTTTTTAACTATTCACGTTATTATAGACTTCAATGGGGATCATCACAAAAAAATTGGATGAATTCTAAAAAGATTATGGACTTGTAATGGACTTTAGAATTGACAATGCTACATTTATTACATTAAAAAAACAAATGTGGACTCAAATTTTATGTCAAAATAGTGTCAAAATAATACTAATAAACAAAGTATCATTAAATGAAGAATTTACTAATGAAGTGCATTGAAACTTTCCTAATATATAGTTTTTAATTTTTAAAAGTTTTAAATGACATGATTGTTGTAAATTTTTATCCTTGAAAGTTCATTTCACATTAAAAAATTTAATTTTTTGCATGAATTTTTTGATCAATCACGTGTTTAAGGATATTCATAGGTTGGCTTATTAATATTTATGATTAAAAGCATAAGGGATGATTATAGGATTATGGTTTGATAATTGTTAAAATTGTAAAACAAATCATTAGTGTTAGATTATGGACTTTCAAATACCACTTTTGAACCATCTAACCATTTTTTCACCCTAAATAAAGTTGTGGGAAAAAATGCCAAGAGATGATTTTTCTCCACAGGTGTAAGAATGTTCTCTATTACCTAAAAAACTTGTTCGAAGTGAATGTTTCATGATGATGTCCAAGGCAACACAATAAACTTTGTCAAGATGATTAAACTATCATCCTTTTTATGAGTACAAAATATCCCTTCATTTCTACAACTTAAATCAACCTAAAAAGAATTGAACGATCACCTAACAATAAGGTTATGGATGTTTTACATCTAACAAATAAGAAATGCAAAAAATAAGAAAAAGAACCCCAAATAAATGAAAAAACAAAACCAAAAACAAAACTAGGAATTTGGATTGACCAACTATAGTTGGACACATGATTAAGGAAATTCAATAGTAAAATGTATTATATTGACTACCTACAACATCCCCAATGACTTGCATAAGCTCCCAACAATGGATGGAATTTCATGTTAAGCATTAAATAACATACTGAATTTATGTCAAAAGACTAGTAGTAATGGAACAATTCAACCATGTGTCCCAAAAAAACTAGGAAAAATGATGAATACAAAAGAAAAACACACACAAAGTAAAATCGAACCTTTGGTTTAATTTTTGAAAAACTTTGAAAAAGACAATGCAACACATTCATTGTAAATAAACTTTAGGTCTAATGATTGACATCTTGTTCTCCAAAAAATAAAGTGTAAAAGGATACTAGTTAATTGTTACAACTATATAGTTCACATATCAACACAAGTAATTTCCATAAGTTCAATTTGGTCAATAAATGTGAGAAAAGTGACAATGAATTATTTTTTTGAAAATGAATGAAAAAGCACGTTGAGATATTGACATAATTTTCTACACACATCATGTTTTTAGATTGTTGTCATGTATGTATTCAATAGAAACTCAAGAACAATTTTTATTTTATTGACCCTTAACATGTTCATAAAAGAGATACACAATATCAAATTAAAATAGATAGAAAAACCTAATTGTTGTTCTTTATTAAGTTCAACATTATGTTTAAACAATTCAAGTGTTTAAGTTATTTCAAATTACAATTCAAATCATACTTTAAACGTGGAATTAATCAAAGAGTATGTGGGTCATTTTCAATTTACAAACAAATGACAAGACTTAATTATAAGAGCATGATTGTTGTTGTTTTCCATTTTATTATGTCATGCTCCATTACTAAATCTTTACAATTTTAAAATAAAAATAAAAATATGTATTTATTAAATTGTATAGGAACCTTGGCAACAACATTTACATAATAATGAAAGTCATAAATTTATGTGTTTCTCTTTGTTTTTTTCTTTTGGAAAACAAACCAAACCAAATGATGAACAAATGTTATAGAAAACAAGTTGCACACGAGTATATCTTCAACCTTGGCGTACGTTTCACAATATTCTACAACAATTATCAACCAATTAATCAACAAAAATGGTGGAAAGTAACAAAGTGATAACATTTAAATTCCATAATCCATCCAAACATAATTCAAGGAAGTTCTTGTGAAGAAAGGAATGTCATTTTGGACAAGAATAGAATATGGGAATAACTTTTAGATGCAATGCAAACATTTAATTCCTCCTTCTACCTATAGAGGTTAGATCATATACATTAGGAAATTAAAATAATATTTGAATAAAAAAACCTTGAAATTAGATGAAATGCAAGGATAGTGAACATTTAGGTGAGATAAGAATAGAATGAAGGCCATGAAATCATTGAAGTTTAGCCAAGATGGACACTAACATCATTTGCTTGGTTTTCTAACTAGGACATGCCATACAAGAAATCACTTGTACTTTTCATTTTTTGCTCATAATGTTCATGAAACAAAAAAGAAACAAGATACTTCCCAAAGACATGAAAACATATGTGAAATTATAAAAGTTTCCATTCATGTTTAAATTGTAGACCCACTTCATAATTGAAATTTCATTTTGAGATTTCTGATTGGTATTCCATTTCATGTTTGACCACAAGTACCTTGTTGACTGAACTTAAACATTAACATATATTCACAAGGTGACATATGGTATTTTAGACAAAACCTAATCAAGATACACATTCATTCAACCTATATCTTCCGACCAACTATTGTCTATCATTGTTGTTCTTATCATGGTCAACACTTTTCATAAAAGATAGGAATTTTCAAGTTTCTAGATGAACCAATTGCTAATTATGAAGTATATTTTAGTTAATTGCTGTCAATTTCCTAATCATCGATGTTGCTAGGTAGAAATGTGGAATGGCTAGTTCTATGGCACATTGTGGAGAATTGGATGTTAGAGATGTTTTTTCCTATGATTTGTTCTACAAATTGTTAGCATGTTGCCTACATTAATTTAATTTCAACATTCACATGAAAGAGAGAAGAAATATTACACCATTTTTCATTCTGTAAAAGAGTGTGCAATAATTACTAAAGATAGCTAAAGCTAGTAATATGTTTGTGTGAATTGTGAAAGTTAAATGCATGTTTATATGAAGTTGAATGCAACTACTTGAATTTTGTTGAGTGGTTGTTCATGTCAAGTTAAATACATTTTCTTGAATGAAATTGATTGTGAGGTTTGATGTTTTTTACATAGTTATTTGGGTTGCAAAATATTCCATTCTATTGATGCAATTGTGTTGAGTGAAATTCAATGCAACATCAACT
>Ga0209208_10008750_pt1 | contig 13435 bp, 7 predicted proteins | sample S1TSphfallax_3_FD_187694 | JGI IMG/M metagenome (GOLD analysis project Ga0209208, IMG submission 187694) | Host-associated microbial communities from peat moss isolated from Minnesota, USA - S1T2_Fd - Sphagnum fallax MG (SPAdes) (version 2) | ecosystem: Host-associated > Plants > Peat moss >...
GATTATTTATGAAGGGTACAACTCATCAAATCTTTGAAGAAAAACAAAAAAGATTAAATATTTGAAACAATATTCAATAATTTTATGATATGAAATCTTCTTAGGGTATAGGCCTTAACTTGAAAATAACAATTAAAATTTTAATCTTATTACTTTGGGCACTAATGTTGTTTAATTTTAATATATTAATATATATTTTGGATGTTATTCATGAAAGTGATTTTAATGCTTGCAACGTATAAAGAATATATCTTCTCCATAATGTATATACAAATATTATGAACTTTATGGCAAAATGGCAAATAACATTCCTACACCCAAAAGTATCAAAATATCATTCCATCATTTTTTAACTAGATGATAATATTTGAAGCATGTAGTTACCTTCAAATACCAAAAAAATCATTCAAGAACTTGTGTATTTTGCAAACTATGCATGTTCGTAAGCACTACATTTTTTAAAAACATGGAATATAGGTGGAAGGTGAAAAATGGTGAAACAATATCCTTTCACCATATGTGACAAGTAGAAGATATTTTAATTTGGACATGTCATGTCACTAAAGTCCTTGAAGCAAAGTATTGCCATCTTTGTTCCTTTGATTGTGATTATAGTTTCAATTTTTTACTTATTTATGAAAAAAAATCATTTCAATTATTTTACAAGATTGATCATATTGTGTAAGCAATTTATTTTTAGCATTGTGTAAACACAAAATAACGTTTGTGAATTCATAAAGATTAAAAGCTTTGTTCTTAACAAAGAAAACTTATCAAGATTATATTTTTGAATTTGCCACACCTTTGTGTCCATATAACATCTTCTAGAACAATTTGCCTTTTGGATTGGATTGATAAAAATACCTAAAACTTTAATTTAAAATAATGGCATGTATAAGATTCATATGTATTTAAACAATGGAAACACAACTCATGAACATCACAACCTCTTGAAAAACTTCAACAAATTAATATTGAAAACACTAAAACAATTGCTTATCATTTTCACAATAACTTTAAACACTTTATGTCTACATTTTAAAAGTTCACACAACTAAGGTAAAATAGATTCATTACAAGAAAAAAAGGGTTTTTTTACTAGGAAATTGGTCAAAAGGTACCCCAAATGGCCCCTGTCTAACTTGACCAAGGTGCCATCTTGGACAAGTCATTTTGGACTTGACCATTTTGACTAAATTTTTTGGTGGTCTTTTTGGTTGGTTTTTGTTATTGTCTTTTTTATTAATCAACAATATTTTGAGAGCAACTATATATAATTTCATTTTAAAATCATAATATATAGTATATATAGTATATCATAATTATTTGTTTATTTAGATGTCTACATTACTTAAATTAATGTATAAAATAAAATAATTTTTGTACCTACCTTATTTAGCCTAGGGCCCCTAAACTAGGTAGCTTAAGCTAGGTGGCCAGCTTTATACCTACTTGCTTAAGTGGCCTAAGCTAACTATTTAAGCTAGGTAAAGCCAACATAGCCTAGGTAGCCAATGTTATATATGTCAAGACTTGAACTTTTCGTCCACTTTGAGGAATCAAATTCTTACCATTGGACTACCATTCAACAATTGAAAACTTTTGTCATCATATTGTAATAAACTTGATTGAATTTTTTGTTTCAATGTAAAATATATTGTAACATTCATCAATGAACTTTAATATTTTTATATTACTTATTTAAATAGAAGGTTATACCATGTACCAAGTATATCTACCTAAATAACATGTAGGTACCTAAACCTAGTAGGCTACTACATGTTATTAATTCAATTAATAAATAATTATTTAAGAATTAATTCACCTTAAATTATTATAGGTTATTACGTCTTCAACTATTACAAGTTATTTTCAGCTATTCCTAATCTATTACACCCTAGGTTTCTTTTAGTTATTTAAAGTTATTCCACCCTAAACTGTTATAAGTTATTCTGAATTATTTTATGTTATTTTTTCATCAATTATTATAAGCTATAACTTGAAGTTATTTTAATGTAAAATTTAAATATATTATATTATAAACTACGGCAGAATAATTTAGAATAACCTATAATAACCTATGGTAAAATAATCGATAATAATTTTAAATAATTTAATGTGAAATAACCTAGAATAATTTTAAGTGGAATAATTTTAAATGGAATAACCTAAAATAATCAATAATAGCCTTGGGTATAATAACTTAAAATAGTTGATGATAACTTAGGGTATAATAACATATAATTAACCTAAGGTGGAATAACATGTAATATGAAAACACACTACAAGGAGGCCAAAATTATTGTCACATTGTATTGTTTTTCAAAGGTCCTATGTTTGAGCTTCAACCATGTCATTATATGAAGGATTTTCACAAAAAAATTTCATATTATGGTAGGTCAAAACCCAAAGAAGTAAAATGCCCAAAAAATTACATTGTTTTATTTCATATGATGTTATGTTAGAGTATATTTATGCCAAAAAAATATACGTCACAACATACTAAAAAATGCAAATATATTCAAGAAAGGATTGAAATGATTTATAGTCTTTATGAAATTTATAATATCTACTAAACATTGTGATTCCATATGATTGGAATAAGTTTGTGAACCATGTGTAGAATTTGATCATTATCATATCGCAAATTGATTTTTTCAGGGCAATGACCATAAAGTATGTGATAAATTAACATTTTGACAAATAATCACTTTCAAATGGAAGATGACAAGATATGTGAGGTGGGCCTTTTTTAATATTTCATTTCAAACATTTTTTTGGTGACTAATTCAAACTCAAACCTAGGTTGTGCAATCCAAAAAAAGAAACATGTTTTATTATACTACATATACCATAAATATACTCATTATTCCTTAAATTCAATCTTTTAATTTTTTTTTCTCAAATAATATTAAATAACATTAACTTTGTGAAAATCAAAATATCAAGCTTAAACCGAAAAAATGAAACTCAACATTAAATGCACCACATTTATAGGTGTATGTTTTACACACATGTCATGAAACTACCCAACATGGCCCCCTCATAATGTGTTTTTACCTTGTAATAGTTAATTATAACCTATAATAGCCAAAGGTGGGATAACCTACAAAAACTAACACAAAATTTGGGTAAATAATTTAGGGTGGAAAAACTTATGATAGATTATAGCCTTTGGGGGGGATTAATTTAATATAATTAAACATAGCTTATAATAGTTTAAAAAATAATAATCTAAAATAATTTTAAATAACTTAGGTTGGAATCGTTTGAAATAATTAATAATAGTCAAAGTACAAACCTAGGGTGGAATAACCAATAATACCATAAGGTTAAATATTTTAAAATAACCTAAGGTATTTAAATTAACCACATAAAAACATTTGTTTATTGCAATGAATTATTTCAATTCATAATGAATTACATCAACTAATAGTGTAACATGATTATTAAATAATGACCCTATAATGATATAACTGTAAGCAAGGTGAATGACTAATGTGCAAGATGAACATTTTTCATTTGCAAGGTCCCATAATGATTTATTTATTAATGAGTTGCGCTCCATTTTTAGATTAATGCCTTCAATGAAATAATGTCCACCTATCTAAAAATCTGATTCTTAACATACCTAAAACCCCCCATATATTCTATATCCACAAATGAACTCACAACAAATGAGAAACATGTAGACAAATATTTTGTGACCTTTTATTCCAAGTTTTTTTTCATAATCTTTGACATGTCCTTTTGGGGATGGCAATTTGTAATACTGTCTTCAAGTCCACATGCAATCCACCCCTAAAGCTTAAGCCCCTCCCAAATTTAGGCCATTAACCTTGTTGAACATGTTATGGATATAACCCAAAACTAAACCTAAAAGGCATTTGTGTTCACCCACCAAGTTTCACAAGGCCAAACGCATGTGGTGGCTCATTATGAACACAACAAAAATAATTTACTAGTCATCACCCTAATTTCATTGTCGTACAATAATCAATGGAACAATCACAATGATCAAATCTAAAAAAGGCCAGTAATAACACCAACTGATCAAGCTTATAACCTAAACGTTGCTAAAATTTAATCACTATGTTCGAGTAATTCACGAATCAAGTAGGACCTATTCAATGGTCAAAATTTGTGGGTAGCCTTGTCCCATGTTTGGCCATTAACCACATTAATTACAACCCAAAGCTCATTGTAGTAATCAACATGTGTGGGAAGGCTTGCAACCTTTTACCTTGGGTTTTCCACTCAATAGTATGCACAAGTTTCCAAGAAATCAACCCATAGATGTGTGTTTGCTTTAAGGAGTCAAACAATGGCACACAATTTAACAAAAACCCATTTAAAACTTAAATGATAACCCAACCAACATAATGACAAGAACACATGCATGGCCAAACAACACTACTAAAAGGATTAACACAACAAATAGGAAGCTAACATGCATTACTTCCCCCGCTTTGTATATAAAAAATGTTTGACCTACTATATTATATTAAAGGAAAAGTTGATGGGACAATTCTTTTCATTCAATGATGGTGTGTCATTCCACCACTTTTGGATTACAAACAAATTACATTTACTAGCGTATGCAATTGGTGTTGAAAATCTATTGAAAACTAACTTTGTGCACACTACTTTTCTATGCCTATGAAAAACCCTCCACACATTTTTATAAAAAGGCTGAAAATTTATGCATGCATAGATCTCCTCTACAAGAATTCAATGGTGTAGATAACACTTCATTTTAATTCCATAAGCCAAAGTTATAGATTTTAGAATTCCAACAAAAAGTTGCACAGAAATGGCTATTTGTTGACAAACAATTCCAATATTATCACTAATGAACCATACTAGCACCAAACAAATGTTGCCCTCGCATAATTGTTTACCTATGAATTTTTTTAGATGATCCCAATCCCTTTGTTATTTGTTAACAAACAACTCAATGCAAATGTTTTGTTTTTTTTTTTTTTTTTTTTTTTTGATCAATTAATCATCAATGAAAAACTCTAAACTTAGCAAGTTATTTGTTAATGAACAACCCCTTGTTGACACCTTGTCACATTCCCATGTTCCAAGCATTCGACACTCCCACGCTCCCATCCTTTGAGCAATGAAAATTGTGTCAACCTTTTGTTGTTCATTGGTGAACAACCCTTGATACCTTTGAATCTTCTCACCTTTAAATCAATGTTCACCAACAAATAACCTTGACTTTGTTGACTAACAAACATGTTAGCCAACTACCTCTAAATGACCTTTTTGCACAAGGGGCATGTGGCAAGTTCGGATTAGTGCCAAACACGTCCTTTCTCAAACCTTAGCTTCAAAAAAAAAATGAAAAAGATAAATTATATAAATTATATAATGTGTGGTGGATTAATAGTTGTTTCACTTGCACACAAGTTGCATACACAACCATATAGCAAAGGATTACTACAAAACATTTTTGACAAGCACCTACCACCAAGTTGTTTATGTTGGTTTGTAGGTTGATGATGCATCATACCCAACTCTAGCACTTTATAGCTCATTTCCAATGTGTACTCTAACAACTTAACCATCTTGGGTTCTAGGCCTATTTTGGTTCAAACTTCCAAAGGGGTGGTTATTTAAAAATCACCAAAAAACACCAAAACCACCTCCAAAACTTTTTCAACTCAAGAAGCAAACCAATATCACATCACAATTGCAACTTTGTCCTCATGGCAACATTTTTTTCTTAATGTTTTTTTTCTAGTGCAAAATGTAAACAAATTTAGCTATAGTATCATTAAACCAAATGATATTTCGTGTTTTCAAAAAAGCTTGCCTACAAAAGTGTAGAAATCCAAGTTCAAAGACACACAAAACACAAAACATGTTTTATGTGCTTTGGAATCTCAAAAACATGAAAGACAAAACTTAGGAGCCACACCATGGGGACAAAGCCCCCAAACACAAAAAAAACCAAAACCTTGTTCACATTGAATAAGGTTCCAACCAAAAATAGCAAATTGCATGAAACTAATGTCCTACAACTATACCTAATAATGATGTTCATTTTCTTTACATGTTTTTTTTGTTGCAAATTTATTGAAGTAGGAATTTATCAAATAGTTTATTTTGTAGTATTACAAGGATGTATAATTATTATATTCATTAAATAATTAATGGCATATGACATATGTGGAAAGTTTCTAAGTAAACTATACATGAACTCCAACTTGCAAAGATAATAACATTTTGAAATTGCAAGAATAGCATTGAAAAAAGTTAAATGTTGTTTTGGAATGCACCAACAAATATTTGCAATCATTAAACCCTTTATGTGCAATGAAATCATGTGGACATCACATCTATCATTTTGATGATTATATGTTTTTGCATAATATCCTCATAACATAAATTAGTTTAATTAAAATTTTAAGTATTTATTTGTTGGCAATAATAACACATCATTGGGAATGCATTGTTTTTTAGATCTTACAATCAAGGAATAAAACAAAAATTGAACACCCGTTACAATTGAAAGAATGACCTCTAAAAACATGGTATGTGAATTATGAAAAACAACATTTGATATTGAGATCTAAAAAGTTGAACTTTTTAATTTATCATTTTGTGTATATTTACGTGTGAATCTCTAAAATTATATTTTAAAAATATCGTGTTCATTCTAGAGCATACTTGTCACACAGACCCCAACTTGGAACTTTCAACTTTACGTTTAAAGCTTGTGCAGTGAATTTAAATTGAATTAAAAACTTCCAAACCTCCTTGTTCCTACATAATTTGAATATTCTCTTGTTAGATCTTCAAACATTAGTTAGTTCCTTTTGCATTGTGAAAAATGGCATGATGATTTGGTTTTTAAATTACCTACCATATTCAAAATATAATTACCATATCTAAAGTTGCCTTAGCTTGAGCCTTCATTGTCCATCTTCCAAAGCTTTTGTATTTTCTTGACCTTTTTGGCATATTTTGGTCCTATGGCCACTTTGAAATAATCATTAGAATTGAGATTTTCATTTTCATCAATTTTCATCTTGTTATAATCAAGAATATCCAATATGTTACATTTTCTCTCCATACATAATGTTTTATTTACCTCTTTTTAAAAACGAACCCCACATTTAACATCTTTTTAAATGAACTAATAATGTAAGAATATGAGATATTGGTTCGTGGGCACTTTGGTTTATCCAATTCAAGAGTTGTTCACAAATTTTATTAATAAAATGTTACAACATTTTAATTATCCCGAACATTTCGTATTTGATAATACCTTTTTTTTTATTTGAAGAATTCATATAAATCATTTATAGCCCATAACCAATTGACCCCACCACAAAATACTATGTTTATTTACCTGTTCCTCGTCACTATATTAGCAAAATGTGAAAAAAACTAAAACATATTTGATTAAAATTTCATAAACCTCATGGCTATCACCTTGCTTGTTTTTTAAGTTGTTATAATGATTTTTCCAACTATCACCTTATATGAACTTCCAACAATAAGTGTCATAATCAATTTCCAATAAAAGTTAGGTTGAAGCCCCTTATATTGTATTCGATAATAGATGCTTGGAAATAAAATTTAATGAGGTTTGTAAAAGATAGATACCTTGTGTGGAGGTTGGGTGGGGGAAGAAACCATGACATTTTATGGCAAGAAATGGTATTTTACACATGATGTTTAATAATGTACTAAATGAAAATTGCTTTTGGGGCAACTAAGATACAAATTTGTGTATTTTCATCATAGTTTTGGAAACAAAATAAAACATTGTCATGATATTGGTTAGAAGGAATGATAAAGTTTGGAACCTATCCAACAACAAAGTTGGATCCATAATAACCTTTCAACCCAAAAGAAAATGACAATTTAAAAGTGTGACATGAAACCCTAAATCTAACCACTAAAAGGTTGTAACAACAAGTGGTGTTTGGAAGTTTGAACGCTTATGATACAAGACCAAGTTTGTCTAGGAACATGATAGTTTTACTTTTGATTTGCTTGGTTACTATTGAAAAGAGAAGATCAAATCATTTGTACATGGTGAGTTCATGGCCACTAATCTTGTGACTTTTGTATGTATTGTTATCTTTTGCTTTTAAATCCTTGGAATTTTTTGAATGCTTGGCAAGGGGTGAAAATTGTTTTTTGGGGTGAATGTGTGTCCGAGAGGTGTTGAAGAAGAGGCTTTGAGCATTGTGTGTTGGGTCTAGGATTTTTTCTCACATGCACTAGATTTGTGGTGATAAGAAAATATATGTTAGGATTAACTTACTTTTTGAAGATCTTACTTTTGAATTTTTGGTTGAACTTTAACGATTGAAATTGGTGTCAATAAGTAGGATAGGAGTATTCATAGGATTTTTGTGAGGTGATGGAACATCTATCATGGTAAACACACCTAAAAGAATATTTAATAAATTTTTGGCTATGCATCTTGACATTTTTTTGTTGTGCAATTTGATTTGATCAAAGGAATATCAATAATATTTTGTTCAGCCAAATAAAGAGACCTTCCAATTGAAAGGATATTCCAAATGCATCAACAAAGGTTTGTCATTGTTGGTGTGTTCTTGTAAATATTTTTTGGTTTATTGAGTAAGGTGCCAAACTTAGTACAAAGGTGTACGATTGGTAAACCACATTAGAATATATTGAATTCATGGAGAATAAGAATGTGTGGAGAGGCAACTTTACCAAAACAATTTGAGACACAACATTAAACATCCCTTTCTATCTACATTACATGGAAAGATGGTCTAAAGTTTGAACCCCACATTTTGGATTACAAGGTTTCATTCTAAATTTTATAACCATATTGTTTTGAATGGGAATCCAAATCCATCACAAAATGTACCATTGAAATAAACATACATGGGAACCCACCACCTTTAAAAAAAAGACATCCAAAATTCAACTTAAAAGTTAACAATAAAAACCCCAACTTGTCATTAGAGATCCATTATCATCATTAAAACAATGAAGTAATAAATACACACAAATAATTAAAATAACATCTAAATCCAACACCTTGGATTAACCATAAATAATAAATGTGTGAAGTTATCATTCAAAATTTCCATTACACTATAAATACATGGATTTATGATTACACCTATGATTACATTTGTAATCATATGTGACACACATGAGAACATGACTTTTATTTAGTTGAATCGAATTCATCACTTTGATCATGGCATATACAACTACATTAATGTGATAGGATTGTGGTCGTATATGCTAGGAAAAAATCCAATCATGTATGCCATGGTCATAATGACAAATTTGATTCAACTATAATATTGTAAAACACATTTGTATATATCCATTTCATTTGTATGAGCATGTAACAACATCATTGAAACAAGTTTAACCCTTCACACCCTTGGCCACAAAACAATTCTATAACCATCTAACCGTCATATTAACTTTGAACAAATAATGTCATCACATAAATGTAAACATATTAAAAAATGTTCACAATATTTAATTATTTCTATTAAATAATGATATAAATGTCATATTTGTAAAAAAATTCGATAACTTGTTTATGTAATTACACATTTTTATTTCATAGACAATTTTTTTTTTCTCATTTCATAATTAATATTTTCTTTTTGAAATAATAATAATAATAATAATTTTAAACATCTAAATTATTTGCAATATAATTTTTCAGATACAATGTTATTAATCAATTTAATTTAAAAAAATGTAATACCATTATTGTCACATGTTTAGTTTGTTCTACAAATTACATTTTTTGTTACATTTTTGTGTCAAAATGAAAAAATATCACATTATATATATATATTCAAAACTCTAACATAATGTCTTTAGTTACAAACAGAATTATGTAATTTCATAACATTTGTTAAAGTATCCTTCAACTTATGTTTCATTTAATAGTTGATATAATTGGGTCAGTATGACACAACTTTGTCAAGTTAAAATAAATAAATAAATAAATTGTGAGTGCATTTGGAGTTTTCAATAAATTGTTTGCACATTTTTTAAAGTGAAAAATTCAACTTTGTATCATATTTATTTGGATTAAATGGGGATAATATGATAAACCCTCCAAATACCTTTGTCATGGGGTCCTAATGATGATTAGAGGTGATCAATGACCTTAGTTATGTGGTTCTAATAATGACTAGGAAAAATTGATTATAAACAACCAGATGGCACAAATGATTACATGATTAAAGGTGGAACATAGTTGCAATATGTTTTATTCATTGATGTTGGGTTTTGGCATAATGTTTGTCATATTAAAATTGAAATTCCTACAATATGATAAACACATGATAATATATTACAATAAAGGTTCCATATGACGCCATTTAATATATTTTCTAGCTCTTTGTTAGGACTAGATTGAAATTGCCATTTTTGGACTTTAGGACTTTCACATGAGAGTTTCAAAAATGCTAAATTGGAGGCCAAGTGCTTGAAAGTTCATAACTTTCCCATTTTGCCTTTCAACCAAATATTTCAAGGGAAACCTTGTAGCCCTTGAAAATAATTTCAAGTATGTATCAAAAACTCCTTAATCAAAGTTGACCTGATTTTTCAAAACAAAAATTAAATGGTCGAGAATCGTTTTGGTACTTAATTTGAATCCTAATATTTCAAATCGTCATAACTTGTTTTATAGATTTTTTGGGGGTGAAAATGTGACCCCACCTTGCATAATATTATTCAATAACTTGCTAATGATTTAAAAAGGCAATAAGGTTTGGTCCCTAAAGCTTTGATCCAAAGAATTGAAACACCTCGGGACTTCCAATTCTTAAAGAAGGAATTCAACTTAGGAATCTTGGGAACATTTGATTTTGACACTCACACACTTCCACTTCATGTGGGTGCATGTTTGCACTTTCTTTCATTCAATCCATGTCTTGATCCCTTGTTTGGCTCAATCTTCAAGGAAACCTCATTCTTTCATTCATTTGGGGATGTACACTTCTCCATCCCATGAGTTGGTCACATAGCCAAATTAGGGTTGTGTCAAATGATTTAAAATGATTGACATGAAATAATAAAATATTGATTATGAATGAAACTTGCAAGGATGGAAGTGCAATATTTGTTTCAAATTGTCATCCAAGAATTAAAAGATTGCATCAAGTGAATCAAAAGGGTGTTTATCTTGGATTAACATGTGAAGAACTATCAATACCATAATTCTTGGGCAACTTCAGCAATAATTAAATTATTTATATATTTTCCAAAAAATTGTAAACTTATGGACCGAATATGCTGATTTCTTTATTTTGTAAATGAGAAGGAAGATTGCATAGCCACAATAGAAGGTGGCTTGAAATTGTCATGAAATTTTCATTACCCATAGTCAAACTTGGACATGTAAGTGAAAATGTTTAATTGTGTCATATAGTAGATATAAAAATCATTGCATATTTGAAAAATAAGCTGGTATTTTATTAATAATAGTATGTATGCAAAAATCCTCGAAATTTTAAATCTAAATGTTGAAGCAAAGACAACAACAAAACAAAACAAAACAAATATTTGGTAAGTTTATAAAACATGCAAAGGTATTATGATAAACAAAATGCATAAAGGTAATGTGCAAAAACCCTTGAAATTTATTTCATCCAAAAGAATTTTCTTAAAAAAATAGACCACCAAATTTAACAATCCCATTGGCCTAGAAAAATAATTTAGGCATAAACACACTATTATATTAAACATTGAAAATAATGGTATTTTTTTTACCATTTCCATTGGTCCTTTAAAGTTCTCACAAACCTATAAAACCTTATTATTCATTGACGTCAGTTCACTTAAAATAACTAAGAATAAAATTCAAGCCACCAAATTCAACATTTCATTTGCCATGTAACATTTTTTTTTCACATTTTTTCACAAACATATTCAACACCCCCTATGTATCAATACACTAATATTATAACCCCTAAATCTATGTACAAATAAGGTTAAAACATTGCAACAAAATAAGTTTTTTTCCCTTGGTGTTTTTTATTGAATTTTATTCATAATGGATAGTAAACAAAATTGGATTTAATTAAAATGGTCAAGTCATATCAAACAACAATTTGGTTGAAAATTTTGGCTGATATACTATTATGTTTGAATTGAAATTAAAATGATTAATGTGTTAAATGATATGCCTGATGCCACATGTCATATCTATTATGACAAAAAAGATGACTAATACATGGTTATTAAATATTTGTTTAACATGATTTAGAACTGAATTATGTGTTAATTAATGTGGCATTATTATTTTTTTGAGATTTTGATTATATCAATAATTATAATTATTTTTTCAATATCAACTAATATACATGGAAACCAATGATTTGAACATGTGGCTTAACTACTTAAAACATAATTTCAACCTACTTAATAATCCAATAAAAGTTACAACCTACCTATTTAACCTACCTACCCAACCTTTCACATGTATGTTTATATATATATTTACCACATCATCATGATCAATTTAAACTATGATCATAAGATGTTTGAAATGAGGTTTGAACCTTTACTTCTTAGGCCACATTTTGAGGCCTTAACCATCAAACCACCACTTAAAGTGATGATAGATAATGTCATTGCAAAACATATAAACACATGTCTATTTTGAATTACACAATAATATGATAGTGATTATGACATTAAACTTGATTTGGTAGGTGCAAGGTAGGAAGGTACATACCTATTTGATACCTACATATTGTGGTGAAGTTTTGATTTAGTTGGTACCAATAATAGGCAACTACATACATAGTGTGATTACATTTTGATTTGGTGGTTACCAAATAGGTAAATAAATAGGTAGGTAGGTAGTACGTAACTACCCACCTACTTGCTTAATTAGATGCCTACAAACTCTAATTACATTTTAATTTGGTATTACTTAATAAGTAGATAGGTATTTAGATAAGTAGATAGGTAGGTACCTCGCTACCTAGGTATGTACATAAATTGTAATTCAAATTTAATTTTGTTATAGGTACACTTAAGGTCAGTTCACACATGTTAATAGAGTCGTTAAATCATTATCATTATAATAATGTTCACATATGCTCAAGAAAATTGGTAGATACCTGAAGTGTATTGCTTACATTGCATTCAAACATTATGCCTAACAATATGTGATAGTGCAATGGTAGGCATAAGTTTGGTAACCCAAATATCTTGGAATTTCATAGATTTCGGCTACCTCACTGTCCTAACAATGGCAACAACCTACCAATTTGAAAACTAAGGTGATAAATGTCCAACTATTAGGTCCTTTGCTCTCGTTGTAAGGTTCCAACACTACGAAACTCCATCGTTGCGAAACTCCATCGCTATTAAGTTCCATCATCATGGAGTTATGTGGAAAAGTTCATGGCATCAACGTTTCACACATATCCACAAC
>Ga0209208_10008751_pt1 | contig 13435 bp, 12 predicted proteins | sample S1TSphfallax_3_FD_187694 | JGI IMG/M metagenome (GOLD analysis project Ga0209208, IMG submission 187694) | Host-associated microbial communities from peat moss isolated from Minnesota, USA - S1T2_Fd - Sphagnum fallax MG (SPAdes) (version 2) | ecosystem: Host-associated > Plants > Peat moss >...
CATTATTGCAAAGTTTGCATTTTTCATTTTGCATTATGATGGAAGAACACAATGCATTTATCAAAATGAACTTTGATAAGCTTGAATGCATGGTCTTAGTTGAACTATTTCACAATTCACCTATAGGGCCTTTGAGTATACCTAGGATCATAGAAAGAGAGCAACATTATGTCATCTAGGAACCCAAATTCATCACAAGCTAATGGTAAGAACAAGAACCAAATTTTTGATTCACACAAGCTTCCTAGTGCACACAAAGCACCATCTCCATCAATGCATAATATTGGAGTTGAAGAGGTTGACAAACTTGCCAAAACAATTAGGCAAATCACAAATATCACAAATGTGTATGCTTTTGATGTTTCACTTTTAGATTATAGGACACAAAGTTATTGACAACTCCAATAGTGTTAAAGAAAAATGTTGCCTCATAGAATGGGTCAATGATAACCATTTTTTTTTAATTTATTTATGAAACTTGCACGATTCTTAATTTTGTGTAACTAGTTTGAAATGTAGTTGATTTTGATATGTTGTTTTGCATGTGATTAAAACTTGAGCTTGATATATCGGAAACACAATAAACCAAATTGGTGTGGGTTATTCAATCATAGTAGGTTGTGTTTGAAAAATTAATAATATGGTGGAAATAAACACCCATGAATTTTTTTTGTTAAAAAGACCTTTGTTGGATTGTTATGCAAATGAAGAAGTGGATCTTTAAATGTTCAAACTACAACAATAATGATATGCATTGCAAGATGCATGTTGCTAAATAACATCACAATCAAATGAGTCAAAAGGGGTGTCAGATGATAGAAATAAACAATCAAAATTGAACATATATGTTTTATCATTTAAGACCATGGAAATCATGTAGCCATGGCAAGTTGTTCCTTTTTCATTCACATGAATGTTAAGGAATTCAAATAAAAAATCCATTTGATAAAATTTTAAGTTTAAGTTTCAATAAAAACCTTTGAAAGTGAACACCTATTATGTAAGAAGGAATCAATTTTGCAAAGGACTATCCAAAGGACTCATATAATTTTAAAAAATTGATGGGAAAATTTTAAGAAGATAAAAATGTATTAATCACATTTGAAAAACATTCATAACTTAAAATATGTGAAATTTTAAAACTTAAAAATTTCAAAGAATTTTTCAAAATTGATCCAAAATTTTAGAATTTCAAATTTATTTTACCACATATAAGTGGGGTATAATGTAAATGATGTGTTAAAAATTTATTATTATATATATAATTGTAATAAATCAAATTTTGATTATGATTTGAAATTGTTATCATTTTATAAATGCAACATTAAATTTACAAGGAATCAACACATTTTCAAAATTTTATATTTATTCAAAAATTATTTCTAAAAAAATCATGTACTTAAACAATTATAAGCATTTATCATAAAAATTTGCAAAAAAAAATTGTTTAAAAAATTCATTTATATGAAAAATTATTTTTAAACAAAAAAATATGTAGTCATTTTCTAAAGTATCATCAGTAGTTCATTTGATCTCATTTACACCCTGCTATTCAATGCATCGAAAAAGATCTGGCCATTTGGAATGACATAAATACAAGAACTCAAGCTTTTTTACCTTTCCATGTTGTTTACTTGTCCAATGTTGGTGCGGAGTGTTCAAGCTTCCACCCACTTTGTTGCATAATCAGTAGCTACTATAATGTATTAGTTGCCTAACAATCTGCTTGTAGGTTTAACAAGTCCAATAAAATCTAATCCCCATTTTTGAAATGGTTTTTCAGGTAATGTGGTAACTAATTTGGCCAAGTTTTGGGTCAACAAGTTACATGTTCTTTAGTATTGGTCACAAGTTTGATAATATTCATAAATGTCTCAATTCATTGTCAGCCACCAATATCTAGCATATAGGATCTTTTGCATAGTGGTATTAGAAAAGAAATGCCCTCCTACAACTCCTCCATGTAGTTGTTGCAAAACTATGGATACCTATTCTAGTTGTAGAATTTGATAAAACTTGTTATCTTGTCTAATTCTATACAACACTCCTTTTTAAAGCATAAATGGTTTAGCCCTTTGGGCTAAACAATGCCTTTTTGATGTTGTAAATCTTTTTGGCATCACTCCTTTTAATAGGTATTCATATACTCTATAACCATTTAGGTTGTAAAACAACCATGTGAACATCACAAGTTTGATCAAGTATTCTAGTAGGTTCAGTGTGGTTGGGTAATTTACTCAATTCATCTACCATTAGATGGGATCTACCAAGTTTGTAAACAATTTTGAAATCATACTCCAAAAATAATAGGAGCCATGTAGCTAATTTGCTAGAAACTATGACTTGTTAACTAAATATACTAAAGCCATGTGTTCCACAAAAAATATAAATATGTTACTTTATAAGTAATGCCTAAATTTTTGTAAGGCATAAACCATAGTTAAAGCCTCTTTTTTTATGGTAGTATAGTTTCACTCAACATAATTAAACAGTCTTGATGAGTACATAAAAAGTTGATATATTTTACCTAATAGGTTTTGGGCCAATACTGCCCCTACTGCTAAATGAGATGCATCCATGTGAACATGAAATTCCAATTCCCAGTAAGGATTAATAAGTATAGGAACTTGAATGTATCGGTTTTTGATATCTTCCCAAGCGATTTGACATTCAATAGTCCATTCGAACACTTTAGTTTTTTAAAGTAATTTGGTGATTAGTGCCATAATAGAGGCAAAATTCTTGATGAAACATTTGTAAAATTGGGCCATTCCATTGAAAACTTGAATCTCTTAAGGTGTTTTGGGCACTTGCATTTTGACTAGAGCCTCTATCTTTTTAAGATTATGTGTCTTCCCCTATTCGGAGACTATGAATCCCAAAATAGTTATAGAGCATACCATAAATGCACATTTCTCTGGATTCAAATTAATGCCATACTCTTTACATTTTAAGGAACATTTTCCAAATTTTTCCAAATGAGTGGACAAGTCACTAAAACAATAAAATCATCCAAAAAAAAATTCATGAACACATCAATGTATTCACAAAAACCTTTGGTGATTACCTTTTGATAGGTGGGTGGTCCATTTTTAATCCCAAAAGGCATTACAACCCATACAAAAACCCCCAATTAGTAACAAAGGTGGTTTGTACTAGTCTTCTAGTGTTATGGAAATCTAATGGTATCCAGAAAAACCATCCAAAAATGTATAAACTTCATGTCCAACTATAGTGTTAATAACCTCATCAATAAAAGGTAATGGGTATGGGTTCTTCTTAATAGTTGCATTAAGTTTTTTGAAGTCCACACAAATTCTAAGTTTTCCATTTTTTTAAGCACTCCGACTACATGTGATAACCAAGTAGCCTCTTCAACAGGTTTAATAAAACTTGCAATAAGCAATTTGTTAATATCTTGTTTGACAATGGTTGCATAATTAAGATTTAACCGGTACCTTACTCGATGAATAGGTGGTATTGATGTGTTTAATTTAGTCTAATGTCGAGCTACATCATGTGGTATTCCCTTCAAATCTTTGTAAGTCCATGCAACGATGTCCTTGAATTCCTTAAGCAATTCAATCAGCTGGTAACTAAAAATAGGTTTTAAATCTACATTGATTTTAACTTGTTGCAAGTTTTCTTTAGAATCCAAATTGATTTTGGTCAATTTTTTTCTTTTAGTGATAGTCCATTTAATAATGTGGAGAATTTGAACTTTGATTCGAGCAAGCGTCTCATCAATTTCCATTTCTCCTACTTCAAGTTTTAAAAACATCTATGGTAAATCTTGTTGAAAAATATCAAGGGGTATAATTATTTTAATAAGTCATAAATGTATCAGTTTAACATGTATATTAGACAAAACAAATGGCTCAAACATAGGTTCAACATGTTCAACTAAACATGCTAATGTAATCAACTTAACAAGTTAAATTGACCAAACTAATGTCAGGACAACTATAGTTTTTATTGAAAACAATCTTGGTTTTGTGGTAAACATAAAATCCTATTCTTCATCAAATATTCCATAATGGAATTCATAACAAACTAATACTTTTGGACGCTTGGTTTGTGCTCCAAGTTTCTTAATAACATGTATGGTTTTAACTATACCGGCTCCTTGTATAGTAATAGTGTTGTTGCCCCAATCATGAGACATTTTAACATCCATTAACCAAGGACGACCTAACAAACATAGAGTAGTTGGAATCTAACACACTACTCTGAATTATAGTAAAAGTCACTACATAAGGAATTCCATGAACAAGAATTCTAAAATCCTTAATTAAACCTAAGGGTTTTGTAATGGTTTGATTAGCCATACGCAGGTTATAAGGTGTAGGTTTTGGTTTTGATAGACCTAATTGTACCCTTAGTTTTTTTGTAATAAAATTAACTCTAGAACCACCATCTATAGGCACATCTTCAATGAAGTTCTTCCTTACTTGAACTTGTATTACAACCATTTGATGATCAATGGCAACTGATACAGCTACTGGTTATGATAAAATAGGTTTTGATGGTACCATGTTAAAAATGTAATATTTGATATCAAGAATCACCCACAATAGTTGTCCCAAGTTCAATGTATACTTGGTTTCCAAGACTTATTTATTAATATTTTTTTTTAAAAATTCTAAATTTTTTTCTATAGTAACCTATTCTAAAATGACAGGTTGTTGATTCACTTCATTAGTTTGGTTACTTATAGCCATTTGAGTCATGGTTGAATTATCAAGCAATCTAACCCAATTACTCTACGATCAACCCTCATTGATAGTAGCAGGTTATCTTTCAGCCCCACTATGTTATAGTTATCAAACAATTTTAATGAAATAATCCCATAGACATTTTTTTTATTACCAATCTTCAACCCCCTTTAGTTTTAATTGGCTTCCTTTCCTTGAACACCTTCTATTTCAACTATTGACTACAAATGGCAACAATAACTACTACATTAATTGGCACATTATTGGTTTTAGGTGGTTTAGGTTTTATCATGGCATTGGAACTAATAGGTTTAGTTCCAAACATGTTTTGGCCTTCAATTTTTATGGGACATTCTCCAAATCTACGATCTATGCTAGAATAAATTATACAAGGATAACAAACATATATTTTTCTTGATTTGACAAGTTGGGTTTTTGTTCCAGCTACAAGTTTTGTAGACTTAACCATAGTAGTTGGCACAAGTAGTACCTCTTTTTTCGTGTTCTCACAAGTTTCCACTGAATGACCAGTTTTACCACAATTAGTACATGTTAATGTTGATTTAGCTGTAATGGTTAATACTACATGTTTAACTATTGCATTAGCCTCTATTGTAATTAATAGAACATTGTAACTCAAACTAACAAGTCCATTTTCCTTACATATTATAGCAGATTCTTTGTGCTCGATTAAAGTATTTATCTTCATACCTACAATTGTTAATCTTAGGTAAGGTAATAAATTGACCCAAAAAACAGTAGTGAAAAAAACATTTGTTGTTCTAACTTATAAATAATTAGTTAATTTCAACAAGCATTCATAGTAAACCTTAACATGTTCAGTGTTTTGTTGTTATATGTTTCACAATTGCATGTAGAACTCATGGTCGTTATTTATAGTTCTGAATCGCTTGCAAAATGTTTGTTCCAACTCTTCAAAAGTGCAATTTGGATGGTCTTGAACATAGTTTTCACCCCATTCAAAAATATTATCTCTCAAAGTAAAACCAAATAGGTTGATAATGTCAACTTCCATTGTTTCACCATTAGCTTTAATGGTGTTCTTAAATACTCTAATGTGAACATCTAGATAAGTGTCTTTGACATAGGTTGGATATTGTAATTTATCATATGGCAGCTTGGTTGCTGGTTCTGAAACAAGTTGCACAATAGGTGGTTGATACCATGATGGTATAAACATACGTGGATTAGGTGTTGGCCATCCAAAAGATCCAGCATGTGGATTGAAAGGTGGTTCTTTTGACGAATCTCTTCAAGGTGAACACCCTCCAAGTGAATCTTTAAGTTGTTTTCCATATGGTGGTTGGTGATAAGAACCTCTAGGTATATGAGTTGGTAAATTGGTAGTAACTTGCATAGTGGTTGGAACTGGTGTAGTAACATGTTGTCTATCCCTGTTGGTCACTAGTTGAACCATTGTAGGAAATTGATTCCCAACAGAACATGGTATATATGTTGGTGGTATAACAAATTGTTTAAATATTGGGTACACATTCCCAAGTACATAACATGTAAAATTATCAAAAATCAAAAAATCAAATCCTTTTGCTCCAATTTGATAAGTTGGATACAAACTAGGATCTGAAGGGACAAAAGGGGGTATGACATTATACTACATTAAATATGTTGAAGTAGGTAACATATTGGTTTTTCCTAGTACAATTGTCGTAACAGGTTGTGACCAAGTTGTTTGATAATTAACAAGTATTGTTGTATGAGCTATATTAGGATTCATGGTTTGAGTTCCTAATATAGACACATTGGGTACTACTATTGTGGTGGTTGGAAGAATAGGTTGATGAACATACATCGCCTCCTCCCTAAATAACTACCTTAATCTATCATCAACAAATGGGCAACATTTGAATATGTGTCCCATTTTATAACAATATAAACATGTTACAATTCCAACACCTTGGTTTCCTCCTGAAACTGGTTTGTGATGTGGAACTTGTGATTTTCACTTGGACCGGATATTAATTTCACTGGCAAGGTGCCTTGTGGATAAATAACTCCTTGTTGAACAACTATGGGCGTTGTTATGGGTTTAACAAGTTTTACATGTGGTATAAAAATTGATTGATTAGATGGTTTTTAATCGACATGATGAAGTTGCTCCAACCTATTAAGTAGGTGAAATCGTTCCATCTTCAAATTAGTGGATACCAAATGAATGTTGGTATGTGATGTTTGGTTTTGAAAACTAGCAAATGTTGTACTTGGTGTAGATGCACCGATTATAGGTAGATTATAACCTAGGGTTGTAGATTGCCATGGTTGTTGAACATATATGACCTCATCCAATGGTTGAACATGTTCATGATTGTCATCATTATGAACATTCACCACCTCCAATTGGGTAATTGTTTGTGGTGTTTTTTTATGAATGGTTGGGACTACTACTAGGTCTCTCTCCACAACCAATTCTGCTACATTTTGATGTTGTTCATTGACTTCTCCCCTTTGTGTTTTATTTATGTTTGGTGCATTCACAAGTTCATTTCCCATAGGTTGCAGTTATTGTTCATCTTGTTCTTATGCATGTTTCTAAATAGGTTGATGTCTAAACCATTTTAATTGTTCTCTAAAACTTTTAGTAACTACTCTTGGCATTTTCTAAAATCAACAAGTTATAGGAAAGCCTTTGCATTATTTTTTAACAATAGATTTATTTTTTCAAAACAACCCCTCTCAATAGTCAAAATTTTGTATAATTTTTCTTTCATAGATTGGGCGCCTATCTATCTTCAAAAAATTTACACTAACTTCACCCTATTCCTAAGGTTTCCAAACTAAATCAAGATAAAAAACTTGAATCCTAAAGTTTACACAAAACAAGCAAACATGTAACAAATTAAAATTTGAAGCATGATCGTTTTTCAAACTTGATCTATTAAACTACTAAATTTAACTAGAAATTTTAAGCATGATTACTTTTGAATTATGATGCACTATGTGGTCACCAAATGTTAACAAGGTTTTTCAATTCCCATTAAGGTTAATTCACCTTTGAATTTTACGACAACAAGTTCCTAAAACAACAGCAAGTACATGACACACAAACTATAACTTAAACTACTACAAATTCCTAACTAACATGTACATAAATTGCTCAAACTTAAAGGAAATAGGCTAAAAGAAAAATGGTCCATGTTCCATAATTGAAGAATGAAGCACATAATCATGTATGAGATCCAAAAGTCCTTCAATATTTTTATCCTCCTAGTCTTATATTAGCAAATTCAAAATAAAACAATCATAATTTACCATTATAAATTATCATTAACTATTACTTAGACTAACAATCCAAAATTTTAAAAAAAAAACACCTTGCCTAACTACCTATCCAACTACTGGTTCTATTTAGTACATGTTCTACAAATTACTTGTTGGCTAATATGTCCTTATACCTTTTTTCTTCAGTGAAAGGGATAATGCCCTCATGGAATAATTTTCATTTTTTGGGGGAAGTGCCATTAGTTGTTAAATATCAAATTTTGATTTTTAAAAAAATGATTGCATTATAGGGGTGTAAGGACGGGGTGATATTAGTGAGAACTTTTTTCACATTTTTTTTTTCAATCTCATTTCATTTGAGAAATATGGCTTCATTTATGAGTTATGATCATTGTCGCAACCCTAGCCTTGGGTTCGTGACCACGGCAAAGGCTTGCAAGGTTGCGGGCCAAGAGGAAGCTCGGGAGTGAAGGAAAGTGTGAAGGAATGAACCTTCACATTCCCAAGGGAGCTTCCACTTTGGGAGTTTGGAGTCTCGGTGGACTCTCAAATTTTTTAAGAGCAATTACAGGGGTCAAAACCCAATGGATTGAAGAGTTCTAAAATGGGCTCGCATGATTCATTTGGACACATAAAACATAAGTTATAGTTAAAAGAAAGGCCGAAAGTCAAATTGGCAGTTTGATTCCCGACCACTAAAAGTAAAAAATCAATCTGATTTCCTTGCATGCATGTGACCTGCAACATAATGTTGAAAAGATCTCAACGAAGGCTACAACTTTGCTTTAGACCTCATTTCAATCGAAGGTCCGCACACAAAGTTATACGACCCCAAAGTCATGGGAGTCCCAATTTTGCGAATTTCGGGACTCCCACTTGGGAGTCCCAAAGCAAAATGTCATTTGGATGTGGGCTTCATGGAAAGGCACATAGTATACTATAAGGGAGAAGGTGGTGGCTTCCCCCAAGTCCAGGCTGTCGTGAATTTTGTGATCCAAGTTTGCCCATGGCTCATCCTAGCACCAAAAGTGCTCCAACTATGCACTAACCAACTTGTTATTTGATTTTTTGCAGGTTCGTGTGAGTGATTAATTGCTTGTCATTCTTCCTAGTCCCATCTCGGAGCTCCAACATGCCCCCTTACCTCCAAAGTGCTGCAAGCCAAGGAGTGTGTCCCCAATTCCTTGTTCTTCCGTTATTTTCACTTCAAACTCACATTTGAGTCTATCAATGAGCTTAGGAACGCGTTAATCATGGTTTGTCAAAGGATGATTCAAATTCTTCCTCAAGTAACAATAAGAAGTTATTTGATGAAAAGGGAATATCATAGATGTTGTCAACAAATGGTAATATTTTTATTATTACAAAGTTGGAGGAGGGATGGTAAATAGTTGATGGACCCAAATGTAAGTGTGTGGGATGTTTTGGCCATAATGTAAACTATATCAAGTTTGTTCATGACCTTCACCAATTTCATTTTGAGTAGTTCATGTAGTTAATGGTCTTTACTATCATCAAGCACATGAGGTTTACAAGTGAGTTTCAAGAGTTTTTATACTAGTGGTTTTTCCTATCATTAAACACACCAGGTCCATAATTGAACGCCACCACATTTTGAGGTGATTATTTAAAATGACCTCATAGCAACATTTATTTAATTTGATTATTTATTTAAATTGTGATAATGTCACCATGTATGACATTTATTGTGGAAATGGAACAACATGTATGACACTTTATTATGGAAATGGAACAGAATTGCACTGAATGATGCTGGCAATTTTATTGCTTCTTGCATTAAGTTTTTCATTGTTAAAAAAATTCAACAATGTACTATTGAAAAAAAATCTACGTGTTAGTAATGCATGTTCCTTAATTTTAGGATTATAGTGGATTTATTAATGACATTTTTATCAAAATCTATAAACCTTAAAACAACATAATGTTGGATCAATGTGGGTCATCCATTTATTTGGATAATGAATATTCCAAGGTCATTCCACAACATGACTACCTTACACCAATCTAAGATTTTACAAAAATTGGCATTAGTTTTTTTGTACACATGAACAAGTGTCTAAAATATATGTTGGGTGCAATCATAATCAAATGATCCATAAAACATGTTGAATGACCACCAATTTTTTTGAATTTTGTTACATATATTTATATATTATCATTTTAATTCCATGTTAATTATGGGAAGTTGTGCTTAAAAAAGGAGGATTGTTAAAGAATTCAAACTAAAAATTAATTTAATCTAATTTTGGAATTTTTTTTAGTAAAGGACTTTTGAACTTCAACAACAATTATTTTTTAAGTAATCGATTTTGTAGAGGACTAAGCTAAGGACTTTTTTAGTATAAACATTTTGATGGGATAAAAATTGAAATGATAATAACATATTACCCACATTCAAAAAACACTCACCATTTAAAAGTTATGGAATTAAAAAATTTCAAAAATTAAAAATACATTTCAAAGTTTATATATATATCTAAAATTACCACATTAAAGCGTACAATAATTAACATATTTTGGTATGATTTGAAAGTATGATCATTTTTCAAAACAAAACACATTGTCAATTGACCCTATTGGAAAACCTAAGTGCATGAATGATAATATGTTTGTGATGTGTCACATTGGGAAATATGAATTAGCCCTTGTTATAAATGTGGATGAAATTAGGGTCAACAATAAAATGCATGCATGTTATAGGTTTAAGGTGGAGTAGGGCATTGGAGGTTTCAAACACAAATGGAGAAGGTTTATGAAATGGCACGATTCTGCAAAATCAAAATAGAATTATTTATTTGGGGGTAGTTGTTTAACTAACTTTCTACACATACATTATCAAGATTTCAAATTTGAAGTCATTAATAACCACCTAAATAACTCAATATATCATGATTGGGATGATGAATACTAATTGTAAATCTAACAACTCTTTATTTTTGGTTTAAACTCTAGATCTGAAATCATTCCATGCATTTTATAGCTAACCTCAAATTGCTTATGTAAATGAGTTCTTCACAACATTAACATTTACCTTCTCTTTTAATAAATGTTTTTGGTTATTCACACTAGCCTCCATCTTGTTAACAATAGTTGTGAAGTTATGAGAATATGATTACAACATCTTCTCCCTTGGTGTAGATGCAAAGTTTGGTGTCAATGTAATAATAGATATTAATGAATGTTTTAACATTTCATTGAACATAAAAGGTTAACATTAAGAGATGAAACATGTGATCGAATTGTTGTATTGCTACAATAGGAATGATTATCACATTTTGAACACATTCCATGTTACATGTCCCTTTGTGATTTTGAATAGTGTTAACACATCATTGTTTTGCAACACTACCCCATTTGCACCTTCTTCATTTGTCATGTTGATCTTTAACTCCTTCAATGTATCTTGCAATCTATCCTTGAATGTCTCTTCATAAAAGTTTGATTTTAAGTATTGTCACTTATAGGGTTGGTACACAATCTAGGACCATTCAATCATTTCAAACAGAATCAAAGGTAAAAACCTAAATTCAGACTACAAAAGCTAGGAATAAAAGAAGGTTTATGGTATTTGTAAGGGTTTGTGCAAATTAAAAAAAAGGGTGATTGAAGGTTAAAGAAGGTTAAACATGTTTACAAATCCAAAAAAGGCAAAAGATAGTCATAAAAGGTTAAAGAGTGATTAGGGGGTCTATAAATCCAAAAAGATGGTGAAAGAACTTATTGTTGTCAAACCTAATGAAAAATATTCACCTTTGTTTAATAAGATTGTATATTAAATTAGCAAGATCAAGAAAATCAAAGAAATCATCATAACAAACCAAACAAACCTCATCACAAATTGATGTGTTTAAATCTGTTCACCTTGTTTGTAATCAAATCCAAAATGTTAAAGCATATAAATATGAACATAACCATTCATGCAAACAACTTTTAAAATGTTAAAATTGTGAAAAACCAACAAACTATGAATAATGGATTCAAAAAAATTTAAATGGTATTTTTTAAACCAACAAAATATAGATTATTAAAACCAACAATTTGGGTTAGTACATTAAAAAAGGTTTGATGAAAGTTTTATCATATGTGAGTTTTTCCTTTAGGTCTAGATTGTTTAAACCTTTGCAAAAGGTTGGAACCTTATTTAATCCCATCCTAATAAAACCATTAAATAAAAAAATAGTTGGAGAAGGGGCTTACTAGGCTTCTATGGCCCAACCTGCATGTTATTGTTATCATGCAAACATTCAAAACAAATTAAAAACCTTAGTATCACATCTATTTTTTCTTTCAAAGAAAGTTGTTGAATTCATATTAACAACTTTGGTATGGTGCTTGAATGAATGAGAAAGTACTTAGCATTTATCCCAAAAGAACATTTATATATTGCATTGGCTTAACATGGACAATAGTAGCAAAATTCAAATAAAATGGATTGCCTTAAATTTGATGGAATTTAAGCAAAAAAATTTAAGTTGTTGAAGGATCATGGTAGTAAGGAAAATCTTGTGATTAAGAAACTTGCTTCATAATTTTACTAATTGGGAGTATGTATTAAACAAATAAGTAATACGACTTGAAATAAAATGTGCAAAATAAGGACCCAAGTTGTTGAACAAAAAAATACATCAATTTTTACTTGGGTAAACTATCCTAGGGCTAATTACTTTATATAAATTTGAAATGATAAACATAACTTGTAGTGGGAAAATCTAAATCAAAGTTAAATTATAAAACATGGGTAAAAGACATTATTGGACAAGATTTTTAAAATCTTATCCTTCAACCTTCCCTTCTTGCCCTTTCTCCCTTGCTTGGGTTTTTTTCTCTTTTACTTTCTTCTTTTTCAAAATTTTCCCCTTTTATGATTCTAACTTCCACTTGAAAACTCTTCTTGTTCATTTGACCTTTTTCATAATTTAAATTCATTCATTGATGTGATGTGTTCATATGTGTTTATGACTGGGGGGGGGGGACACTTGGTGTAAAATTTGGGACATATGTGCATCAAATGACTATTTTAAAGGGGGGCATTAGATAATTGTCCAACCTATTTTTATCACCTTATTATTATCTATTTTTCAAATATATACATATTAAAGCCACCCTATATTAATTATAATCCATTGTTTCAGATTATTACATACTCAATATTATAATTAAATTGAATATTTGAATGCAATGTACCCTATTTTTAATTAATTAATTGATATTTTTACCTAACAACCAATATATTACACCCTATATTTTTTACTCATGTATTTTCTACTTTTTTTTAATAGTGTCTCATCACCCCCAAGGTTTATGAACACATTGTAGTGTTCTTTTCATAAAAGATAGATATTGAATTTTGGGTTTTTGGGATGTTTTTAAAAACACTTTTATTTTAATGTCATATATTTATTATAACCACAGTTTTAGATTTGTAGCTTAAGATGATGATA
>Ga0209208_10008752_pt1 | contig 13433 bp, 10 predicted proteins | sample S1TSphfallax_3_FD_187694 | JGI IMG/M metagenome (GOLD analysis project Ga0209208, IMG submission 187694) | Host-associated microbial communities from peat moss isolated from Minnesota, USA - S1T2_Fd - Sphagnum fallax MG (SPAdes) (version 2) | ecosystem: Host-associated > Plants > Peat moss >...
TCCAGAGGCAAACACTCCCCCCCCCTTTTCATGATGCCTTGTAACAGCAGGAACCATGGGGGAGGGGGGCATTTGTTGGCCTTGCGTACCAAGGCAAGGATATTGTTGTGTTTAGATTCATTATAGAGTATAGTAGCTTAAGGGATTTTGGCCCCCCTTGGTAATAATAATAGGTCTATTTTTACATGAGGATTTTTGAAAGATGATATTATGGCTTGTGTTGAAACTTGAGATTAGTTATCAGAGTTATAATATCTTGAAGGATTTTGGTTTCTTTTAGAGGATTTTTTTAAAATTATATACTTGCATGGTGAAATATTTGAGTTTCCATAATTCTTCTTTTGCCTTAAGATACTTTTTAATGTATATGGCAAGGCCATGGTGTGAGACACCCCTTGTTTGCCCTGGTTCTTTTCCAGAAGCTCTGGACACTCAGTCTAGAGTCTAGAGCTGTCTTTTTTTTTTGTTTGACTTCCCTCAATTTTGTGATGTGGCTGAAGTCATTATGATCATCCACAAGACAACACCTTCTTTTGCAACAGTTCAGTTGCAAAGTTCAGCATTGTGAAGGCCAAATAAAAACAAAAAAACTCTAAACTGCAATGAATTCCATTATTAGTTGACAGGCATGGAAAGCAATCACTCTTGTAATTGGTCAATGCTTGACTAGTAGAGTTGTGAGATGACTTTGACGACCAGAGCTAGCTGGAAAAACATAACGGAAAGTTGCTTCGCTCTGAGTAGTAGCCATAATGGATAGATCTCCTTAACTCCTTAAGAAGGTGAGGGCTGGTGAGTTGGTTATTATAGGTCGGTAGTAAAAAACAAAGAACTGGAGCTAACCACTAACCATTATGATTAACCACTATGGTTAGCTAGGGAACTAGAACCCAATGGAAAAGTGTTAATTTGTTGTCCACCCCCCATTCATTCATTCATCCATCCATCCATCCCTCATGGTGCATTCATGGCTGTTGCTTCACTCTGGCCACACTATGGGTAGGTAGGCTAATGCTGCTTCCTGACAAAAAAAACCTAAAAATTTGAGCTAAACCTGTGGTGTTAGGGATGCCTTGGGTTCTGAATTCTTGGGTTGAGGGGATACCATGCCTAATCAATGGATGCTTGCTTGCAGCCCAAATGTCAAGTAGTTCCTTCATCCTTCTAATTAGGACATGCTTTTTATGAGAGTAGTAGACCTATACATTCATCCTCTTTTTAAATTATAAAAATAAAAAAAAATTTGGGACACCTTCACATGACAATAATATGTCTCAAGTCATTAGTCATAGAACTATATTTTATTTTATTTTATTTTATAAATAAATAAATAAATAAATAAATATCTAAATAATTTCAAATAGTTTGCTTGTTTCTTGGGTTGTCAATAATATCTAGTGAGGACCACCACCACCACCATTGGGTGTGAGAGTGCCCTTTTTGCCTTTTACTAATAATGCAAAGGAATTTTTTTATCATGTACTAGCATTATGATCTAATAGCCATTGACACTAGTAAATTGGCTTGTACACTCTACTTTAGATAAAGAAAAAGGCTTTTAAAAAGTGTGAAAAGGGGTTTATTCAAGATTCATTCATTGTCCTTTCTCGGATTTTATTTTTTAATGTAGCCTAAATGGTGATCATCCATAGGAAGATGTAAAGAAAAAAATGGCCATCATCCCTATGAACTTTTAGTCAAATCTGGCTATGAACCAGATATGAATTACAATTTTGAAAAAAAAAAATTCAAAGGTTTATATTACTTCTGGCTACACACTAAAAATCAAAATATAAAAATCTGGTGAATTTTATTATTTTTGGGGTCACTTTTGGCATGTGAAAAACCTTTGAAAAACCAATTAATTTCCAAGTTTTTGAATTTTTAAATAATTTTTTTGGCAAAAAATTGCCAGTAAAAAACAAGGCTGGATGAAAGAAATTGATTGCTTTTGATTGACCGGCCATAATGATTGACCCACTTCTTGGTGATATTTAAATAATCTCTCACTTTATACTATCCTCTAATTTTTCAATGATGTACAGGAAGATTTTAGCCAAATTTGGTTTTGGCTACAAAATAAATTTGAAAGTAATTCAGAAAAAAAACCCATCCTTCTATAGGTTGTTGCTTACCTACTTTGAACCATTTATAGAAATCAAGAGGTTGTTTTGCAATTTTTTTGTCCAATTATGGCTATTGAAAATCTAAAATGGCACATGATTTTAGCATTTAAAAAATGTTTAATATAACTTTTTTGCTATATATAGCGAGCACAAAAAAGAAAAAGAAAAAAAAAGGCCACTTGTAATAAATAGGTAGTTCTTTTCTATTCCATAATTAGGTAGTGGATTGGAGAGAGGAGAAGAAATGGGTACCAAATTCCAATGGATGTCTGGAGATATTTTGGCCTGGAACTGGTGACAATACTATAAAGGCATTCATAACAGAGTGTACCCATGTATAATTAATGCTTCTTAATGGTGGATCACACATACCCATTTGAGTGGACATTAGTAGGTACCATTTAATTAGAGAGCATCCTCTCCATTGTACACAAGCATATGATTTAATACCTGGTGTAATAAAACTTTGAAGTTATTGGTGCAAGCATGCCCCTCCTTCCTCCCCCACCCCCCAAACCCCCTCAAATAAAGAGTGAAGATCCTCTTCAACAACAATGAAATGAAGGTGAGAAGAAAGTTTTGGGAGAGTTATGATTATGGGATCAAAATTTTGTACAGTTTTTTTAGTGTCAACTTCAAACTCTCAGGTACATACAAGAGAAAGAGGAGTTGTCCTTTTTCATGGGATTTTGTCATTAAATTGGCCAACAGACAAAGGCAGTTATGGGCACGTTAGGGGTGCTAGGTAAAGTATGTAACATGCTACAAGACCCTTGGCACATATTAGAGTTATTCGTAGTAAAGTCACCCTGTTTTCTTCATTCACCCTGTTTTTGCCCCCCTTATTCCCTCTTTCAGTGGTATCTGCAAAGTAAGGAAATTTTTATTAATGTCAGTATGAAATGCTGAAACTCAGAATCCAATGCACAAGGTTCAAATGTAATTACAGAAGTTGTACAAGTAGGAGTAGTGGAAATATATGTGTAGCAGCAGTGGAGGCGCTCCGGAAACATGAAAGACAGGATGAAACTCAATTTACCACCAAAATTGATGCTTTTGTGAGTTTCACCCCTCTTCAAATGCTAATGTATTTTTTTTGCAGGTCTTTTAAAAAAATCTCAACCCTTGTGTGACCAAACTCAGGGTTCTGGTGTTGTGTTTCCCTTCCCTTACAGATAACTCCATTTACCTGGCATGCCCCTTGTCACTCGTAACATGGGAGGTTATGGGTGCAAAAAACAAAAATAGGTAAATCGAGAGGAAAAATTTGCAGACATACTCTTGAACTGATTGCATTGACAACTATGAGGAAGGGAAGGCTGTGAATCTCTTCTGTCACTAGGAAAGTCAAGGGCCTTTAATGGGTGCATTGCATACATTTTTTGACTAGGTAACTAGGAAGGGGGTGAGTTCATTATCAAAAAATATTCATCCATGGCATGAATGGGTCGAGACTATTTTCGGTAACCAGTGCCCTCTCCCCAGTTTGGAGTTTGGACACAACCATCCCTAAGGAGAATCCAGAAGCCCTCTTTTCTTCCAAGCAGAGAGCGGGTATGGTATTTTCATCCATGCAACGAGCGGTTACAGATTCATTGGGGGCAATGAGAGAGCTGAGAGTGCTACCTTGTGGTGGTAAACTAGTAGGTCACTACTGAAACTTAAGTTGAAGGTTATGGGTTGTAACTTGTGACTCAATAGCTAGTCAGAGTGTCGAAATTCTCAATAGGGATGGTTATGTATGTATCATGATGGACATCATGCATGTAACTCGAATGTGCTTGTACCCTAAAAAAAACCCTAAACCCTTGTTTCAGTTCCATGTTTTCATACCATGATGGGCATGAAGCAATGTGACACAAATGTGTGTGTGTGCACATGTTTCAGTTCCTTTGTTTTTTCACCACTATGGGCATGATGCATTGTGATAACAGAAATTGGGCATCAAACTTGATGCCATGATTTTTGTCATAAATCAACACTTCTCTTGCATCAAACCCATGAGTATTAATATTCCCATCCACAATTGGAATTCAAAAGATAACTTAAATGATGCTTCTGGATGGATGATTTTGTGTTTTCACTCCAAGTTGGTTTCACACATTAATGGTGCCACCACCTCAGGACACAAGCTCATGAGTCATGAGTGGACTGGTCTCAACTGTTTTTTTGGTACCTCTGAATCCTGATTGTGGCAAAAAAAAAAAAAGACAAAACTGGGTTCATTTAACTCCTTGATGTGTATGTGAAAACATGAGCTAGTTGTGTGGCCCATGGGGAACATGTGCTATGATACAAGTGTGATGGCTATTATCTTAGCCCTCACACACACCGACCTAGTTGAAGATAGATGGTCTCGAACTTGGGTCCCAACAGCTCAATCATTCCAAACCCGAAAACTAAATCGAATGATTAACCAGGACTACTCTCCTCAAGAAGAAACTATATCAAAAGTTCACATGACACTCGCCACACTCAGTGTCTCTCTCTTTCCATTAGGTTGTTGTGATCACAGCTACACTTCAGTTACTCTCCAGGCAAGTAAGTACTTGGGGGAGGGGTTTGAATCAGCCACCCATATGCTATTATTAACTTTAATAAGGCCATGCTATTGACAAATGAGTTCTATCCTTTAATCATATTCATCAATGATATCATTGGTCGAGTATTTGAAAATATTTTCTTCTAAAAGTGAAACCATATATATATGTGTGTGTGTGTGTGTGTGTGTCTCTAAGCTTTACAAGTTTGAACAAAAGGGATTTTGAGACCGACAAGAAGAAAATGATGCTAAAAGACACATTATTATTGAAGAGAAGTGATTAGGTATATACATATGGCCTACATTATTACATTAGGGTTGAAGTGTTCAAATTGTTGTTGAAACCAATCATTTGACACAAATAGTGTTGGATATGAATCTTGTGGGTTTCTCTCTCTCTCTCTCTCTCTCTCCTCTTCATCTTATTAGTGCAAACTACTGACAACAATGTTGGCTTTGAAGGAGAGAATGTGTGTGTGTGTGTTTTTTCCCTTGGTTCTTTTCTTGAAGAAAGGAACCCTGGAAGAGGATAGGAAAGTTAGAATCACATGAGTGCCATTTTCTTCAATGTGATATTCTTTCAATATTATTAGTTTTTCCCATTTAGAAATGCAAAGCTCCCGGGACACACCTGTGGTGATGATCAAATAAGTGCATGAATTATTCTCAAACTGGGCACCACCATCACACAAGGAACAGAGTACAGACAGAACTACCACTCGACCTCTCGGCAATGAGAAAAACATAATTTAATTAATTAATTAATTGAACATAAATAACTGCTACTGCATAAAGACCTGCTCAAAAAAATTATTTATTTTCGTTAATACTTGTTGGGTATCATAGGAATTTTTTTTAAAATAAGGGCAACCATTTGGAAAATTTTGTTATGCTTGCAATAATACATGGGCACCGCAATTTTCAAAATGCTTGGCCTACTTGGATCGGAGTAACGATTTTTACATACAATGATGTGATCTCCCACAACACTAAAGAATTTCTAGTAGGTATTTTAGTTTACTCAAACCACTTGTGAATTTTTTTCAACACTTTCTAGACACAATGCTTTAGATGCTCTCAACCCATTTGCATGTACCTGCTCTGTGGTGACGGAGGCCAGGTTTTTTTTTTAATATATTTTTTTAATAATAAAACTTTGTAATATTAATTTGTGTGTGTAGGCTTTGTTGGTTTGATTTTTTTAGTTTCAATAATGTTGGGTGTTGATCTAGTAATTTGAGCACACAATATTGAGAATAAAACTCTTTTGGGGGTGGGCGGGGCCTAGGGGGGATTTGTGGGATTGGAACACAACATAAATTCATGATTTTGCATATTATTATTTGGCTTGTAAAGATTTCTTCCTTGGAAAGGATATCATATTATGTAAGTTGAGGTAAGCTTAGCTTGCTTTGCTTGTTTGTTTGTGGACATAGAGAATATGCAAGGGGAGGAAAGTTTGATTCTTTGAACAACAAACTACTACCTAACTTGAACAACTTAACCAGATTTCCTCTCCATCAAGGCAATATTCTCATCCATGAAGCTCAAACAAGACATGCCATGCATTCAATTCATGGACCATTATCATCCGACCCAAACACGTTAATATTATATATCTCATTAGCCTTTGACTATTGGTACCATGTTTTACTTTTTGTTATGTTTCAATCATGCATCCTAGGTATCTCGATTTCTTAACAACCCTTTAACCAAGGACAACAAAGCTTATCATTGTAGTGTCCTCCATAACCCAATTAAATTACTTGTAGCAAATTGTTTTAACTAGAGTGAATTAACACCTATCATTGCACCATGGAAGATGGATGATGTGTGGATAGAAAATATTTTTTCATTCTATTTCTATCCCATAGATGGTTGGTTAGCTATGTACCAACCATCCACATGTATTCATCTAGTTCCTTGGTACTTATCAAGTGTTTTATGTATTTACCTACCTACATTATTTACCTACTTATATATAACATTTATGAGTGTTAGGCAAGTGTTTGGTTTGGTGAGTTAGAAACAATGTTGTTATAGTAATAAATATTGGAAATATCAAGCAATTTGTGGTATTAGGTTTTTTTTTTAAACTTTGGGTAAAGGTTTTAAGTTTTTTTTTTTTTAAATTTGATACTAGTATGTTACCCATAATAAGTTGTATGCCATTCAACAAACCAATATTAACACAGGTATCAAGCATTGGACATGCATTCAAATATCAACTTGGATCTAGGTATCAAGTTTAGGCTTTTGTTGTTCAAAGTGGGTTTGACTAGACACAAGAAAAAAACAAACACAACAAGCAAACATTGTGCATTGGAGAGCAAACAACAACAAACAAACAAACAAACAAGGAGCAAATTGAATTTCAAAAAGAATATAAGGTTTAGGGTTTTATAAAAAAATGTCATGTACAAAATCTAAGCAAAAAATTTGAGTAGATTTGCAACCCATATAACATCATCTAGCATCAAGGATCTTCACTAAGCAATTTATTTCTTCATTTTGTCTTTTCCAAATAGCTTGCTTTCTCAAGATAGTCCTCATTTTCTTCCAACAATGCATCTACAACCATAAAAAACTCGTCCAATTTGTCTCCATCAACAAGCTTACAATCAAGCCATGCATCTAAGGGCCAATTCTTATATATCATGACAAGGTTGTCAATATTCTCAACTCCAAAACAACATCATCACAAACTAATGAGCACACCTACAATTCAAAAGATCCACTTAGTCTCAATCTATGAACTCGGGATGCCCATAATTTGTTGTGCCAAAAAAATCACATTTGGGAACTTAAACTCATTAGCACCCACCACATTAATGGATCAAGACCATATGCATTTTCCACGTGGAATCTGCAAAACAAAGTCTACCCTTTCTAGATTTTTAATTGTAGGTAATTGTCTTTGGAAATCAACTTGCGCATCTTTCAAACCAACTTCCTTCATGCCCACACCCACCTTAGCTTCATTCATGACATATTGACATACCTTTGACATAACTTGACCAAGACAAATGTTAGCAATCCTTCATGCCCACACCCACCTTAGTTTCATTCATGACATATTGACATGCCTTTGACATAACTTGACCAAAACAAACATTAGCAAATGGTTGAGTTAATTGTAAAGGCTTGCATGACACAATAGAAGTGGGGTAGTTGTGAAAAAAAAAAAAGTTAACTCCTTCATCCTTAATCACCTTATTTTTCAAGTTGAATTCAACCAATAATATTTTCATTTGCTTTATAAGAGTTGCCCCAAAAGTATCATGTGCTTCAAATAATCCAATACTTATGTGACAAGGAATCCAACTAAGGTTAAAGAAATTGATGACCAAAGCAAAAGTGTCATAGCTTGACCTCGACATCCAAAGATCAAATGTTGTTAGCATAATTGTACATTGAACAATGGTAAAAAACACATAAATTGCCATGATTTTTTATAAAAGGTGCTCACAAACAAGTTGTTTACATGAAGGAAATTGAACTTGACCACTTGAAGGTGTAGCACCATTTGCTTCAACCAAGGGTTTTTCATAATTGATGTTAAACTTGATGCATGGTTGGGTGGACCAATTTGGGTGTCATGCCAACCAATTTTGCCTTATGGTTGCCATTGCAATGCCCATGTCACTTTATAGGTTTTTTAATTTATTAAAATGTATTTGGTTTAAAGATCTTAACTTGAATATTTACATGATGCACAAAATCATTTTACAATTTTTCGAAATTTGTAAAAGCCATGGACTTTTGAACTCAAAACTCATGGATTGCACCTTTGATTTTCATTTATTTGTGGACTATGTTATGGTCCATTGATTGATGGGGTATGTGTTGGGCACTTGGAATTAATAATATATTATATCAAAGAAACATAATAATGAGTTGAATTTTAAAACTAAATTATGGACTTTTGAATGGGCTAATTAGGAACATTTTTTGATAAATCCATATCATATTGGATGAAGAAATATTTTATGGTTTTTTTGCTTAGATGCTTAAAAAATAGAAATTCTAGATGTGTACTAAATGACATGGAAAAAATATGGAGAAAATCAATGTAAATTAGTGTAATTAACTAGTTGTAATTTTCAAAATTTTGACCATTTTTTTGAGGAAATAAGGACTTCGGTTTTGTGGCAAATTGATCCACCCAACCATGGATCAACTTGACAAAGGCATATAGCTTTTAATAATCATCAAAACAAGATCTTAAATAAATCCAATTTAAATAGGGTTAATTTTGTTTATAAGGGTTCACATTTCCAAAAACATTGATGATGGATGTAGGTGCGACAATTACCTTATGTTTACATTTTTGCCATTTGCCACCATCTCTACGTTGTACAACAAAAATATGTGTAAGAAATACTTTTGCAAATCCGAATTATGTTCATTTGCAACATGTTTTTTCATGGCCATAATGCCATGCTCAAGGTTATAAATATAAATCCTTTTGGGGATTTGGTTGAATTTTGAGAACTTATATAATTATTATAAAAATGACACATCACACACTTCATGAATTGCACCCCTTACATGTCAACCTCTATAGTATTGTTGTTCAACACGAAGACAACACCTTACTGTGTTATGCGATGAAAGGGAACTTAGAAACTTGTGTTGGTAGTGAATTATGTTAATTGTTGATTCGAAAGCACTTCTTCTTCAACTTGTCACTCTTCATTACTTATAGCTTCAACCTCATTAGCACCTCCTTTGACAAAATCGAGCTTTCAAGCTCGTTGACAACCAAATGATCAAACTCTATAGTGTGAAGCCCATTTCCATAAAAGCCCACAAACTAAGATCAATCCATATATAATGATTAGAACAAGCAGACAATTGCAAAAGAAGAAGGTGAAGAGGATTTGAAATACTAGACCATTGTAAAATAAGAAGGCAAAAAGAATATGAAGCATTAGGTAATTGCAAAACAAGAAGGCAAGAAGGATCCAAAGCACCATAAAGTCGCAAAACAACAAGGTGAAAAGGATATGAAGCATCAAACAATCACAAAACATGAAGGCAAGGATAATTAGAAGTTGTAAACACTTGCAAAACAACAAGACAACATGGATTCAAAATAGTTGCATTCACAAAACAAGAAGGCATGGATAACCAAAGCGTCAATGAGGAGTTTAAACACACCAACCTCCTTGACTTTTGGCTTTCGACAACCTTGAATGCATGAAGCAAGTAACAAATGAGGAATCTCACCTTCAAAACAAACTCCTCCTTGTGATGACAATTGAAAGTTGGATGTAGGAAGGATCTTGCAAATCTTACGTTGCTATCTCCAAAAGGTGCACTCGGAAACTGACGCCACCTCCAAAATGAACACTCATGAATCAAGATGTAGCACAACCTTGATACCATTCTCTTGATACTAGTGTTCAAAAGAAAATGTCAAACCTTGGTATATGTTGATTTTCTAAACCCTACACCTGCATGTTTAGGTAAACCCTAACCTTTTGCCAAACCATAAACCAAAAAAATAAAATTCTCATCCACCATATGGGAACATCGATAACCTATGGGTAAGATAGTTGATACCTTAGTGCATACCCAGGTTTATGCTTGACATTTTGCTGATACCAAAACAACACTGGTTAGAACTGCCGAACTAAGGTTTGTTTTTGGAAGAACTAGACCTGGAAGGAAGGGGGTCCTTTTCATGCATAGAACCAAAAAAAAAAGAACCTAAATTGTTCTAATTTAAATAGTAAAACCCTAAACCTAAACAAGAGGTTCTTCATCAAAATAAAGAATCACCCCAAACACAAGTCCTTAACCCACTTACTTACATAAGGTAGTCAACCTAAGAAGGGGAGGGAACCAAATAGGAGGAGGGCTAACAACAAAGGTGGAACCTTGGTACTCACTTCAGTTGTGTGTTCATACATAACAGAGTCATAAAGGCTTAGTGAAGGCCAGTGCACTGGTGGGTGGGTCGGTGGGTGAGTGGGAGGTGGAAGGGAAGGGAAGGGTGCTGGATCAAATAACAATCTCTGCAATGGGTGCCTTCATCAGGCAGCCAAAACTGCAATACTCTTCTACAATGTGAAACATGAGGAGTGATATCTTCCTTTTGGCTTTATCTATGGACACTATAATAGCAGAGCTCCACACTCCCAAACAATCTCCTATTTGGGCCTCTTTCAGTGGGCTTGCCAGAACTCTGCCTGCCTGCTTGCCTGCCTGCCTGCCTGCCTGCCTGCATGCTTTCGGGGTTTTGGCAGGCCATCCTTGACCAACATTGCACACTTGTGTGCAAAGCAAAGCAAAGCAAAAGCAAAGCAAAGCAAAGCAAAGCAACCAGTACAGGTGGTGTGGTCCTGGCATTTTGTGTGTTTTTAGGTGCCAGCTGAGGATGTATTCACAACCAAGGCTCTACTTTGCCAGAACCCACTCTTACAGCTTTGAACTCCAAATAGAGCAGAGAAGTTGCAGAACCTTGTCTCCCCTTTAAAAAATAATTTTTCTTTCAGAATTTTTTTTTTTTTGAGGGTGCGGGGATTTTGGGGTTATGTCACCAAATTATGAGGAAAAAATGGGCCCATGTTGCCAATGTGTAGAGAAAATTTTGGCTTAGCCTTCTTGTGGATGGCTTGCAAACCCCACCCACCTATGTATGCCACAGATTTATTATAAAATTAAAATTTAAAATTATTAAAAAAATTATTAAAAAAAAAAACTTGTTGGCACTTGTGAAACTATTATATTATTAATTGTTAGAATTTGCGGTCCAGTTCGGAACCTAGTTCCTAGCACACACCTGAAACTGCCAACAACTTTTGGTTCCAAAAGAAGGTCGGTCCCCCCCCCTCCTTCCTTCTTTGAAAACCAAGTCCAATTTCATGCACATTCTAATATTATAGGTACTCCGCCGCCCCGAGAGTGGAGATTGTGTAGGTACTATGAGCAATTGTACAACAAATGAAAAAAAAAAAGTGGCCACCTGAATTACACATACAACCTCCATGCAGCTTTTTTTGGAAAGTATTGCAAGTAATTGCTTTACTTGCATTAAAATAAATAAATATCACACAACAAGTACAAGGCCCCACTACACAAAAGACTGGGAAACCTGAGCCAAAAAAGTTAGCAATCAGGTTTCAGGTTTGGTTTCCAATGTGTTCCCATTATGTTCCCTGTAAGTTCCCCCAATTGGTTCTCATCAGGTTCCCAATTTGTTCCCAATGTGTTCCCCAACATGGGTTAGGTATGATAACTTGGGGAATGAAATGTTCAAGTGGATGGTGGATGAAATTATGCAAAATGGTAACAAGGTTGGACCTTGGGAAGGAACATGATTACGGATGAAAATGCACAAACATACACCCGCTTCATCATGCTCATCCACGAGATGCACAATTTCATGGTGCAAGAGTGCTTAAGTAGAAGGGCATTTGTTTTTTTCACTCTGTGAGATGTACTAGTAGACTCTAGAGTAGGTTCCATGCAGGATTTTCTTTTTGGGATTTTGTGAAGTAGTCAAAGTGGGTGATGATCATCCTTGAAAAAAAGAAAAAAGAAAACTGAAAGTCATTCAGAAAAAGGATTTAGCCAAATTTGGCTACATACTAGATATGAAAAAAAAATTAAAAAAATTAAAAAATCCTTCTCTATTCTTGGCTATCTATGGAACTTATGTGTGATTTATTGCATGTGGATGAAAGATCCAGTGTTGGTCAGATATTGAAAAAAAAAAACACCCAATTATCAATAATTTACTTTGTGTTTAATAATCTTTTAAGAATAGGGTAAAGAACCTACCTGCCTGGTTGGTAGGTAGGTAGCATCCAAATAAACCCAACAAGACCCTTAATGGGTCAAGTGTTGAAATTTCAAAATGTGATAACTTACCTAGATGATTGATTGAAATTTCATCCAAGTAGGTTATCAATCCTAAAACCCTAAACTTGCTTATGAAAAAATAGAAAAAAAAGAAAATTAAAAAAAAAAAAACCCTGAAAACCTACCCTACCTAGGTAATATAACATATGGTTATTAAGGTGAGTATTTGAGAATCAACCCTCATGCATAACAAATGAAGAGTACCTAAAGAAAAGAGAAAAAAAGAACCAAGTAAATTGGTAACCGGGGACATATGAAATTGATAATTGGCGAGTCTAATGTTTTTGAAGATTTTGATATTGATACCTTTATTGTTTCAATTTTTTTTTAAATTACAAAAAAGAAACCTACCTTGTTGGTTATGGAAGAAAGTAGTAAAAGTTGGGTTTTGGGGAAGCAATAACTTATGATGATTAAACACTATATAAGATGCCAAATTGGCTATCTGCACACTAGAAGCAATAACTTAAGTTGCTAATGATGATCAACTATAGTTAATTGCATACTAGAAGTGATAATCTAAGTGTAACTTAAGTTGATTAACTATAGATGCCAACTCGTATACGAAGAATCTTTACCATGAAGATATTGAAAATTGCATCCAAACTTGCATCAAACTCTCCCAAGGGAACTTCATATAAAATTGTCAAAAAAAAATCTAAGTCAAAATCCTTCACATGCAATCAAGATGAATTTGTCATCTTACAAATTCCCCACAATTCTCGTCGGTCAGTTGTGAGGAAACTATGAACCTTGGCTTCATTCGTGATTTTGTTTTGTTTTGTTTGATAGTTCTAGTTCAGAAATTAATGATGTTTTTAGGGGTCATATGCTCATCCTCTTCTTCTTTTGGTGTGAAATTTCATGATGTTGCAAAGATTTTGAATTATTTT
>Ga0209208_10008754_pt1 | contig 13431 bp, 14 predicted proteins | sample S1TSphfallax_3_FD_187694 | JGI IMG/M metagenome (GOLD analysis project Ga0209208, IMG submission 187694) | Host-associated microbial communities from peat moss isolated from Minnesota, USA - S1T2_Fd - Sphagnum fallax MG (SPAdes) (version 2) | ecosystem: Host-associated > Plants > Peat moss >...
GAGGTGTTTTGGGTCTTGCTGTCGAGCTTTGAACATTCGGGAGTCCCGGAGGACTCCAAATCTTCACTTTTTCCAAGTGTTGGGCTTCACCCCCACACTTGGCCAAAGTAGGGTTGCGACACTAAAGCTCTTCTAGAATGAAATAACTCCTCTTTAGATGCATTTGTAGGTTCACATAGGTTAATTGTGTAATCTAATGTACCTTTTATTTTTGTATCTTCCATGATACTAGGATCTTCCACATAGTACCTTAGTAGGCTCTTCCACATAGTACCTTGTAGGCTCTTCCACATAGTACCTTAGTAATTGTTCCTACCCATCAACATCAATTATGGTTGTAGTAGTGTCATCTATAGTTTTGTAACTACTTCATGTTCACCCAACCTTCAATATCATTAATTGTTACATCAAAATCCTCTACATTGTCCTCATATGATGTGTTGTTGTTGCAATCAGTAATGTAGAGTTCACTGGGTTTAGTCCTTCCATCCATAGCCTTTGGATTAAAAGGCCAAATTCTTATAACTTAAAACCCATTCTTGATGTTTCTTTTACACAAAGCTACGTTTAATGCCTTATCTACCCATTTTATAAGTGTAGCCTTCTTTAGTGCATTATAATTGTTTCTAACCATGTTATTGTTTTTTTTTTTTTTGAAAGTTATTTTAAAAGGCTTAAAACAACTCACATCTAAAGGCTCCAAGGCATGGGAGGTGTGTGAAGGTAAGGTAATCATATCTAGACCAAAATGTTATGCATGTTTTATTCCTTTTAGGCTAACATGTGAATTATGTCCATCTAGAGCTAATAGACGATGGTTACTTGGAAAAATACCACGTCGAACTAACCTCTTGAAAAATGATAGAAATTATTTGAATAAGAAACTTGTCATCCATGCTTTAGTCTAGACTACCATACATGTTCTAGATTTGCATAATGTAATCACCTTTGATTCTTTCACCCTAGAATATGTAAAACCATGGTATGGATTTCCTTGTTACATTCATTGCACAATTGATGGTTAACCATTTTCTAGATTTAGGGATATTGTTATACACTTGATGAGATCTTTTCTTTGTTATAATTCTAGCTCCTGATTGCCTCCCTACTTTAATCCCAATCTCATCACAATTCCATATATGATGTAGCCTATATTGATGTTGGGTGTACAAAGACGTCAGGTTTTGGTAAAACAAGTTACAAGAGCTAATGGTCAAACCTTGGGCTCTACTGATGTCCAATCCTTCTACATGGTTCAACTTTGGATGCCTATGTTTAAACCAATACCACCATGAGTCCCCAAGCAACCCATTTCGAAATGGGGTGGGTCGAGTTTTAGTCATTTCTACCACCTTCCATTTGAATTTGTTGCAATGTTATGGAAAGCCCACATTCCTACATACTCAAAACCAATGCAACAATAGCTTCACCATCTTCTTCTATTAATACACCCACTAGTAGAAAACCCCCCTTTTTTAACCAAAAGTTTTCAACTACATGACATTTGCAACTATGTTTCAACTAGATTTTTTTAAATTTTAAAATAAAATTACGGCAATTACCAATTAAGTTCATTCATTTACTATATTGGTATATAATTGAAAGCATTTTTCAATTGCATGGTCACTTCCCGAATATTCTTGGCATTGACATGTCTCCAAGTTGAACTTCCAACTATGTTGGTAAACAATGTGAAGCATGTTTCAACTAAAGGGTCATTTTTGAAATATTCTTGGCATATAAGGTTCTTTAGTTGCCACATAGTTAAGAAATTTATTAGTGTTCAACTATTTTGGATGATGAAATGTATTATAAAATGGATGATAAAATGTATTAAAGGATGGATGAAATATAGTCTTGTTTGCAAATTTGTGTGAATTTCCAACAACAAAATGTACCCACCAAAAATTCAATAATATTGTTCACATTTTATGTTTCAAAATTATGAAATCAACTTTATTAAATCAAACTTGGTGAAGGCTTTCCAACAATACCAAGAATGCCCCCAAATTCCAATATAGTTTTCAATCTTGGTTTTTCAAAAAATTCAATAAAAATTTGTTCAATAGTCAATAGATTCCGCACTATAACTCCCAACATTCTAAACCAAGTCGCTGCACCCTTATTCATTGAGAACTTTTTGATGACAAATTCCATAGCATAACCTAAGACACCATGGTTTGGGAGATATCATTGTGACAAAACAAAACAAACTACCTTCCTTCATGGATAAATAAAGTAACATGTGTTGTTGGCCCCAAGTGTGACACATTCAACTCATTTTCCCTTCTAAACCCATTTTTTTGTAATTTGTTTAAATTTTCAACAACAAAATTCATTCAAAATTTAATATCTTCCACACCTTAAATATGAAAATTAAGAAATAATTTCATTTAATTTAACTCAACAATTACTTTCCAACAATACCAAATACACCTTTGGATTTGAGTAAAAATTCTATTTATAATTTTGTCAATGTTTATTAAGAAAATGGTTCAATAATCAATAACCTTTGCATTGTAGCTCCAAAAAATTTCAACCCAAGTCAGTGCACATGTATTCATTATTAGGTTTTCAAATATATCAATAACATTATATGAAGTAATTTGGTTTGGGAAATTCCAACACAATAAAATAAAACAAAAAAAATTATCTACTTTCATTAATGGATTAAATTATATGTAAATTATCTTTGTATAAAATGAATGGTTATGTACGATACAAATATTTTTTGTGCACACAAATAATAAAATTTGATTAAAGGAAATTTAAGGAAATTCTAAATAAATTTGTAATAATGTGCAAGCTCAATACACCTAATTACCTAGCACTTGAATTTTGTTCTCAATAATCTATCTTTTCTCTTGAAACAAATATCATGTCCATTTGGCATTTGACATCTGATTATGAAAACTCAAAATGTGTAGGTGTATTTTGGTACCATGAGTATCTTCAAATTGCATTGAAAACCCCATTATGAAGATCAATAGAAGCATCGTGCATGTCATTGATTACTTGCCCAAGACTTGCTTGTAGTATTAGACTGAGTAGAAAGTTACAATAATAGTTTGATTGGTATAATCTAGTTTCCTTGCTTTAGTGGCTCCACCACCTTGAGACTTATAGCTTCCAAATTCCTTACGGCAACAATAGGTGACCACTAACCACATGCATAGTCCCCAATTACAATTGTCAAAACTTGGCCACTCATGTGGTGGAAAATGATCACACAATGAGTTAACAGATCCATATGACATCATTCTACCTACCCATGTCCAGGGCCTCTTTCGGCCCCACTACACTAAATGAATTCTACTAGGTCTGAATGCACACATTGTTGTGCCAAATGCTTACAACTTCATATTCTACTCATTTCTAATGTCATATTATCATGTCACAAACACGTGTGATGTTTACATAATGACATTTCAACCCCATTATAGATTAGGTAGCAACCCAATGGATTTTCTGCACCAAGTTTTGGGCTTGAAAATATAATGTGCTTCATGGGACCTTATGCCCTATGGTTATATTATTGGAATTCATATCCTAAAAGTTTCCATTGTCTCACTTGAAATAGGTCAAAACTTTAAAAACTAATAACTTAAAATGAAAAGCATGTGGGCAATTGAATAGAAATGCACAAGAAGGGTCTTAGACAATCACTTACCAAAGCTAAATGCATTGATGCATTTTGAAATTAATTACAAGCTCTTCATTCGATTGTTTTAGCTGCAAGCTCCTCATTCGACAGTCATTGCATGAAAATGTTCCTTGGAAAAGCTCTCCATACTAATATGCATGAAGGAATATAATTCTTGCATTTGGAAAGGCACATTGGATAAGTTTTGGCCTTTCCTTCTTTTAATAACTTAGGTCACCACAAGATCATTGAAACATACCATTATCATAACCAACAAATGAAAATCATTGTCTCTAAATTTAAGTCAAGGTTATAAATGTTGGATGATATTCATATGTCTCAAATGCATATTTACTTTTGTGATGTTCTTGTTCATTTCTTGACTTCATCGTGTGTTTGTTAGTACTTAGTTACTAGTTGCAGGGAATCCCATTGCACTTGACAAATTAGTATACTATTGTAGTTTGTAGGGGATGGAAAATATGGAAAATGTAAATCATTATGAAAGTGAAGACCACAACGATGTACATGTTGTGGCAGAAGAGAAGGGAGAGTATGAACTTGCTAGGGACACACATGTGACTTCCATTACATACTTGAAAAAGTCTCTCAAAGAAGCGTCAGAACAATTGTAAGCTATCGTAAACCCTAATGCCACCTTGATCCTCTGATTTCTACCATTTTGTTAAATGGATGGTGAGGATCTTGCAAATCCCTTAAGATCCGTAATGCCAAGATGTTATTTGTTCAAATTTCCCACTATGGGGATTTCAATATATGTAGGAAAAATGTCATTGTTGTTAATAATGACCTTGTTGATGTATTTGTCCTTGAGCGTTACACCAATATGCAAAATTACATGTATATCTACTACTAGATTTTTGATGTCAATGTGTGTTGTTTTTATCATAGATGTGTTTATCGTGTTTGACCACACAAGCGCCAATCTTTCATTATCCAAAAAAGTCGACACTTACGGTCATTCTTATCTAAACCAAGTGAGTCACTATGATGCAATAAAAGGTTGCTTGGAATTGTAAGCAACATAGAGGGCATAAAGGGTAAGGAGGGTAAGAAAAACACCAATTCTGCAAGAATGGAAGAAGCATCCGTAGAGATGAAAACAAACAATGATTACACACCATGTGTGTTGTTGTCTACAAGGTTACTTGTTCAACATTTTTCTTTGTTTGGTCATGAAAGTCTAGAAGGTTGTCTTGGTTTTTTTCAATTACATTCTTGCAAGTTGATCTTGCATTTTGTTGTCGTTATGTCCGTGGTCTATGTAATATATGCATCTAGGTATTGTTTGTGAGGAAAGTGATGTAACCAATTCATATCTCCCAACATAAACATTTTGCCTAGTTGAAGTTTCTTTCTAGTAGATGTCAAACAAAATGCAACCTAGTTTGTTCCATGTCTTTGTGGATTTTTATTAGAGACCTAATTTTTGCATAATGTGTTATATGTAGAATTCAGTTTGATTCGTGTCTTTGCACCGTTGTTCAAAATAAGTCCATATTCAATCATGTGTCTTGAATAAAAGACATTTGGGTCAATCTAGAACCCAACAACAGTTTGCTACATTTGATTGTTATATACTTTTATGCAATAGAACAATTCAATTTATGTTTTTATAGTGTTAACAAATCCACAATTATGTAAAGAAAGTATTGATTATATGAAGGTTAAACCAAGTAAACTTTATAGGGAAAATGGTCATGTGATGTTTTTTTTGGCTACATAATCCATTTATAAGTTATAATAAATATGCAATTTACATTTGCAAAATGTCAGCATAAATGTATCAATTTTCATGTAATTTGCATATTATTAACCTTGTTTGAGGTAGATGCATATGTTTGAGGTTGCAATTGTTTTCAAAGGGTGCGGTTGCCAAATTGAGCGTCCTTTGAAGATGAGTTTCTAGTTCAATTTGGTCAATTACTTTAAGCTTGTTTAAATAATAATTTATTACAACTATAAAGTGTAAACAATAAAGTGTAGAGTATTTAAATAAGCCTATTGTAAATAATAAAGTAGCTATTATTGACATTCTACTATTTAAACAAGTTAATACTCATTACAAGCTAGGTTTCAAAATGTAAACAAAATTATATTTCAACTTTTATGTTGCAATATTACAATTCAATATGTTACATTTGATTTGTTGACCACTATGTGGGCTCTTCCAAAATTGCTACTTTAATTAGGGTTTATTCATGTAAGCTTTAGAAGATAATGAGTACATTTTTAAATTTGTTGCATAATAGCTCTAATAATTACCAAAATTCTACATTTTGTTGTGCTTGATTAAAGAATTTGGACTAATCCACAATCCACAAGTATATTATGTAATTTGTAATTATTTTCAAAGGGTGTGGTTGCTATTGAATGTCCCCTAGAGATGAGCCTTTGGTTCATTTTGGTCAATTCCTCTAGGCTTGTTTAAACATTAACTTATTACATATAAAGTGTAAGCAATAGAGCACATAAGTGTTTAAACAAGCCTATTATAAAAAATAGAATAACAATTGTTTATAGTATTATGTAAACAAGCTAATGTTCACTACAAGCTAGGTTTTAGAATGTAAAAATGAATATAATCAAGCCACTTCTTAAGGGTCTATTGACCATGGAATACCTTTGTTTTATGTCATTGATGTTATGTTTTTGTGATGGTTTTTTATGCTTGTAGCTTGATATGTTAGTTGTTGATCCATATGCCATTGGTATGTTCTTGTTCCTTGTATAACCTATTTGCATTAGGTTTCTAGATTCATGTATAGATCATGTGATTTCTTTGCATGTTTCTTTCCAAGTAATGAGGCTAAGTAATTCCATTATAACTTAAGAGACCACACAATGACCTTAGGTGTAATGCATCCTTTTGTTTTTTGCTTAAAGTGTCCAACTTCATCCTCATGTTAGTGCATCAACTATTTGCATTAGGTTCCTTGGAGGTTTGTGGTCCTACTTTGGAGCCTTTATTCTTTTGTTTTCTTAGCCTCAAAAGTCGTCCTCCTTTTGGTTCTTTACACCTCATATTAGAACAATGTATAATATTTATTCTTTTTGGTGTGGACATTCCTCAAAACCAAGTAGCAGGTGTACTGGAAAGAAAAACATTGAATGAACAACTAAAGTTATGACTAAACATTTGCAAGCCTTCAATATTATAGTAAGGAACTTCAATGATCCATTAAAGCATAATAAGATACAAAGTGCTAGTTCAAAAAATTGGGGCTATACATTTTGGGCTATATGTAATAATTATGACAATTACCAAATTTTGCAAGATCTTGTTGTGTTTGATTGAGGAAGTTGGACTAATTTAATCTAAAAGTATATTATGTGATTTGTAAGTTATTGGAGGCATGCATTTGTTTTACTATGTTGTTGTTTAGGTATGTAAAGTCTAGATATAATTAGTATGTGTCCAATATTCATGATGTAATTCTTTCAAATATATTAGCTAAACTGCATATATATGAATGTTTACTACATGTTACTTGATTTCATGCCATAGAAATGGAAAACGACTTGGAGCCAATCTAAAAGGTTGTTGAAGCAATGTTTAACTATTTTGCAACAAAGATGGGGAGGAAACAAAACTTGGAGCTCCTTAATAGAGCAGGTATTAGTTCTACCCCAACCACTTTTGCCTTAATTGATCCATTTCAACCTACTGTAGGGTAGTGGCAATGGCAACCACCACCTAGGTCATTGCAAGGGCAATGGATGCATGGATTGCCATGGTCAATAATGGCACAAGTAGAAACAAATGTGTTTTTATCCTAGGGACATGGATACAAATGCTTGCAAATATAGTTTCACGTGTACAATACTTAGGGTCAACTAGTGCACCTCCAACCTAACAAGCATTTATAGTTTTGGTGAAGCCAAAGAGTGTAGTTGAGGCAATTCAAAGAATAGTGAAAAAGGAAAGTGATGTAACCATTGGTGCTAGGCAAGTAATGGGCAAAAAACCTCACAAGATCTATATAAAGGTAGGGGGTGATGTAGATGAATGTTATGAAGGTAAGAATGTTTAGGATGAGGTAATGATAACCTTTATTTTTTGAATTATTAACATTAATGTTATAGAATGGGAAGGCCAAACCTTGGAATCCATAGAGAAGTTAAGGGCAACTTTAGATAAAGAATTTGAATATGAAGATAAGGAGTTGTGTACTATTGGGTTTAAAAACGTGGTAAATATGGTTGAAGATTGAGTGAAGCAAGTTGAAATTTAGATTATTGGAAGGGTGAACATAATGCCTTATTAACATAGAGCTTGAACATTGGTAGAAATGATAGGTTTACTAGAGTAAACTTGAAACCTCAAGGAAAGTAAAAAAAATGTCAAATGCTAAGAATATGGTGAAAATTTTGACAAATGTGGGCCGAACGTGCAAAGATGGGAAGGAAGTTCATATGGTAAGTGACTTTGCAAATGATGATTATCATCATCACTTGTTTAGTACTTGTTTCTACTAGAAATGATTCCATGAATTTTAATCGATCAAATTGGCTTTAATTTGCAGAAGAAACAAAGGTAAAAAAACCTAAGTTTGGCAAAAATTATTGGAGATTTCCAAGGATATGAGCAAACAAGTTTAGTAAGTTATTCAAATTTGTAAAACCCATTTAAAATTTGATGCATTAAGATGTTCACATGACTGTAATTTTTTGTCATGTATGTTGCCCTATTTACAACCACTATTGTTGGCCTTTTTACTACCGCATTTGTATTGTTACCATGTTTTGATTTGTACCCTTGTTATTTCATTTGTTCCATGGGATTGTTGTTGCCATGTTTACATTTCATTCTAATTAGAACAATGGTTGGTTTGTGTAAAATAGGGATCATCAAGAAGAATGTCAGCTATAATGATTAGTTTGGAAAGTAGACATAATGAATTGGATGGCAAATTTTTAGATTTGTTATAAAAACCACATGCAAATAGCCAAGCATTAATTGACCTCAAGTCAATGTTTTTTAAATTTTTGGGGACATAAAAGGACGAGCTTAGTTCACATTCAGAGCCAAAGTCCTCATGTGAAAAGAAACAAACATCACTTCATGATGCAAGTATGGTTCCCAAATAAACTGTTGTCATCCATGATGTGGATCCATTGGACACCTCTATAAGAGGTAATGGCAATGAGGTAAGTGCACATTCCTTTTCTAGGGGAAAATTTGACTTGAGTTGTGTAGGTCGATTTAATTCATTTAAACTCCAAACTACACCAACACCATTTTAAAATTTGGGGATAGAAAGTACATTGCCTGATTGAACATTAACATGTTCCCAATTAGCTCCTTGATAAACTTAAATGTGAGTTTGAAGTGAAAACAACGAAAGAACAAATAGTTGGGGCACACTCCTGAGTTTGCAACACTTTGGGGGTAGAAGGGCGTGCTGGAACTCTGGGATTGGGACTAGGAAGAATGAAAAGCAATCACTCACTCACACAGACCTGCACAAACCAAACAACAAGTTGGTTAGTGCATAGTTAGAGCACTTTTGGTGCTATGACAAGCCATGGGTAAACTCGAACTCACAAGATTCACCACGTCCCAAATTCGAAGGAAGCCACCACCTTCCCCCTTATAATATACTTTGTGCTTAGCCACGGGACCATCACCCAAATGTCATTTTGTCCCGAAACCCGAAATTGTCAAAGTTGGGACTTTCGCAAGTTTGGGGCCCCATAACTTTGTGTGAAAACCTCTGATTGAAATGAGGTTTGAAGATTTGAGAGTCCACCAAGACTCTAACTCCCAAAATGGGAGCTCACTTGAGAATGTGAGGGTTCATTCCCTCACATTTTCCTTCATTCCCAAGCTTTCCTATTGGCTCGCAACCTTGCAAGCCCTTGCCTTGGTAGTGAGCCCAAGGTTAGGGTTGCAACATGTATATTGCAATACCTTCATTGACCTGCATCATCATTGCCTTGGTGGAGATTTAGTGTGTAGGTACATAGGTAGGTAGGTTGATGGGAAGGTAGGCATATGGGTGGGTAGGTAGGTGGGGGAGGGAGGAGGTGAAGGTGCATACACAAATAGTCTAAATGTAGGTAGGTAGGTAAGACCTGCACAAGCGTGAGGGGTGAGGAAAAAAAAGTTCCCAAAAAAAAAACCAACCTGGACAAAGGAAAGGGAAAAAAAAAAGGTCAACTTGAGTTTGCCACCATGGTTAACCCAGGGACAGGGAGGGACGAAAAAGGTGCACGCATCAGTGCACCATTCATCCACGTTGGTGCAATGGTGGGTGCTGATTCATTCTGGCCTAAAGTTTCTAAAAGAGTACCCAATACTAGGAACAGGAGGCTACAGGTACTTTCAAACCTAGATAGCAGATCAACACTGGAACTAACCACACCAGTGTGTTAGTTGGGGGTTGTTTGAAAATTCCAGTTCTTTAGATATCAATAAGGGTTCTTTGATTGTTTTGATTTATTGATAATTGTTGATTAAATGTATGTATATATATATATATACCCAGGTTGATAATTGATGAGTACCTGTTCCTGATTTTAAGAAGAACAGTCCAACACAGGAAGTTAACCCATTGCAAATCCAAGGTGCACAATTCCAGCCTTATGAAAATGGTGATGAGTCCTGTAAAGCTGTACCATGCATATCATAATAACTATATATATATATATATTATGCTTATCATCACCCAAGAAGTGATCCTGGACTAGGTAGTCACTTTGATCTCCAGACCACATCTGCAAGGGGAGGAAAAGTAGCTGCCTGCCAGGGTCCACAATGATCATCAGCTTTTCATGGCTTTGCATATGAGAGAGGCAATGTGATATGAGCATGGGAGGAGGAATTCGGATAATCCACCCACCCACCCACCACTCACCTACCTGCTTGTCTGCCTTTGTTATTAGCAAAGTAGGTAAGTACTTCCTCCGTTGGCCTTGCCTACCAAGGTAAGGATATTGTGTTTAGATTCATTATAGAGTATAGTAGCTTAAGGGATTTTTTATAAGCCCCAAAGTAATAATAGGTTTATTTTTATATGAGGATTTTTTAATGATAATATTTTGGCTTGTGTTGAAACTTGAGATTAGTTATAGAGTTATAATATCTTGAAGGATTTTGGTTTCTTTTAGACGATTTTTTGAAGATTATATTTTTGCATGATGAAATAATTGAGTTTTCATAATTCTTCTTTTGCCTTAAGGTACTTTTTAATGTAAATGGCAAGGTCAAAGTGTGACACACCCCTTGTTTTATATATAATTAACAATGGCCTTCAACAATCAACTTGTATTGCAGGAAAAGAAAAAGAAAAATTACTAAAAGTGCTTCTCTCTCTCTCTTCCTCTTATTTTTTATCTTGTGATATTCCATGAATTTTGTGATTTATTCACCTATTCATCTAATGAATTTCTTCAACTGAGAGGGCAGTTTTTGTTGTATCGAGCTCATGTTATCTTATGACACCACCAAAACCAATCTGTTGAAGATTTGGGGTAGAGGTTCCCTTCTATTTTCAATTCAATTAAGAATTGACTTGCAGATTAAACAATAGATTGTTTGTGTGTATGTTTTGTTCAATATACTTTGTACCCAATTCTCAAAATATTAAGATTTTGTTGAAATCTAAAAATAGCTAAGTAACCCTAATTTTGGGTACTATTAATTTCCATTTTCTTTTGAACAACTATGATATTTTCATTTCTTTGTTTTCTTTCATGATTGCACAGTCTATCCCTATAAACATACTTATGAGTGGCAAGGATAAAATGTGTTTAGGTCAATTTTATCCTAAACCTTAAATGAATATAAATTGACCTTAAATGACCTTACATGAAAACTAGAGGCGATGGTTAGTGTTAAGAGCGATTTTCACCAAATCACTCTCATTCATTCATGAAGAAATATAACCTAGATATTAACCTAGAATTTATTTATTTGTTTATATTTATTCAATATAACTTAGACAAACAAGTCAGGAGAGCTCCCATGTTTTGTCGGGTCTACCATCTAATGGGTGATTTGAAAACCAAATCATAGTACAATCATATACACAATCATATGCATGAACAGATGGGTTTACAGTGCAGCACCTGCTTAGTGCAAGCAGAATCCAAATTAGTAGTATTGACTTATACTAGTGCTTATTGAAGCATGAGCTCAGCCTCAAAGAAATTGTCATCCTTGGAAAAAGAGATCCAAAGAAAGCACCTCCAAATGAGATCTATCTTTTCATATAAGTCCTATAGTACATGTTGTTGCATGGGAAAACAATCAAAATTAACAGGAGTAAAGTACCAACAGATTTCTTAACATGGATTCTCCTACTTATAGATGGAGCTAAAGTTGGGTACTTTGATCACCATGCTATTATCCTATAGATTAAGGTTTTGTGTTCTGAAGCTCATTAGAGTTTTGGTTTGTGGAGCTCATTATATGGTTATGGTTTAGGGTTTTGGAGCTCATTAGAGATTAGGGTTTACAGTCTAATTAGAGTTTAGGGTTGTGGATCTCCTTATGGTTCGGATTCTGGGTTTTGGAGCTCATTAGAGACTAGGGTTTAAGGTCTTATTAGGGTTTAAGGTTGTGGAGTTCCTTATGGTTAGGGTTGTCGGTTTTGGAGCTCATTCAAGATTAAGGTTTTGGGTCTGATTAGAGTTTAGGGTTGTGGAGGTCCTTATATGGTTAGGGTTTTGGGTTTTGGAGCACATTATAAATTTAGGGTTTATGGTCTCATTAGGTTTTTGGGTTTTTGAAGCTCAATAAGTCTACACCTGGAGTTTAGATTGTGTTGCTTGCCATAAATTTTTGGGACCCAAAATGGAACACCCTGTTAGAATCAACTTTGCCCAAAGTGGGTTGTAAAACACGGCCAAGTGCAGGTTTCTAGTTCAACAACCATTTTGAATAATTTCAACCCAATGGAAACCAAAAGTCAGAACAATTGCTTTATTCACATGCTTTGGAAACTTTTTGATTGCTCTAGTTTTATTCGTATATATCTAGTCACTAATGTTCCATCATGGTGTGCCAGTTGATCCAGGGAACCAGTGAAACAAATCATCATTTTAGTGTTTGAGTTTGAAAATTTCCAGTTTAGAACATGTTAGTTTGAATGAGTATAACACTTTGTCAGCTCCCCACTTGTCCTTGTAGTAAGGTGACATTAAATTAGTCAAGCTGGGACTATTTAGACAAGGTACATATTTGTAAGACCAATTATCATAAAATTGATCACACAAGTTACAACCCCATTTCATAAACTATATTTCACAAGTTGTGAAATTTTGTATGTTAATAGAGTTATGCGTAAAGTAGTAATCACAATGTCTTTCAGCCCCTATCCCTTCTTTCAGTGGTATCTGCAAAGTAAGGAAATTTTATTAAATCTCAGTATGAAATGCTTAAACTTAGCGTTTAATGCACAACGTTTGAGAGTAATTATGTTAGTCGTACAGGTAGGAGCAGTGAAAATATATGCAGCAATAGTGAGGCGCTCAGGAAAAAGGAAAGAGGGGATGAAACTCAGTTTACCACCAAATTTTATCCTTTTTTCTACTTCTAAAAATTTAAATAACATGATCACAACAAACAAATTTGAGGGAATTTAAACGAGTTCAAAAAACACAAAAGCATGAAAGAGAAATGCTATTTCTTTTTTTTTTTCAAAAAAGAAACCTAAAGAGCCTCCATAGGTAAGCTACTTATGACCCTACTACTTACCTCAAATCTCCACTAATTGCCTTACAACAAGTGGAGACCTAGATAGATCAATAGTAGGATAGGT
>Ga0209208_10008755_pt1 | contig 13430 bp, 8 predicted proteins | sample S1TSphfallax_3_FD_187694 | JGI IMG/M metagenome (GOLD analysis project Ga0209208, IMG submission 187694) | Host-associated microbial communities from peat moss isolated from Minnesota, USA - S1T2_Fd - Sphagnum fallax MG (SPAdes) (version 2) | ecosystem: Host-associated > Plants > Peat moss >...
GGGAAGGACGGAGAGTGGAGGAGGAGGAGGAGGACGACGACGACGACCCTCTCGTGTTAGAGCCTTACCCTATCTATCTATCCATGTCTAGTAAAATTATGAACAAAAGAAAGACTATCTACTTGGCTTTCCCTCTCCCACCCCCCTTCTTTATATGGTAGCTGGTTCTAGTGTTCTGCTGCAGCAGTAGCAGCAACTTGATGCTACTAAGTTGTTAGCTGGTCCACTGGCGAAAACCCTACGTCGAGTCTCGTCCCTGATCTTATCGGCTTCGCTTCTCGTTCAGCTGGGTTTTCTAGTAGTGGCCGTGGACTCGGGTGAAGTGGTTTTGGGGTTTTACAGAATCCAAGAAGTTGTTGTTGCTGCTGTCGTCGTCGTTGTCGTCGTCATCCTCGTTGTATTATCGCTCTGTATAATTTTGTATTTTTTTATATGTCTCCATGCATGCTTGCTTCGATGGGATGACAGTCGATCATTTTTGACGAGCAAGAAATGAACCACATTTGTGCCGCTTGTTGTTAGTCGAGTAAGGTTCTTATGCGTTTGGTTCTCGAGGTTTACAGCACTACTAGTCTTTGCTCGCTGAAGCTGCTGCATGCATGTTTGGGGTTTATTGTGTGTATGTCAGTTTGTAGCACTAGGCGCCTGCAGCTGGAGAAGATTATTGATGTGTCTTGATGCCTGCAGGGAACTTAGGGCTTTGAGCAAGAGGTAGAGGAAGGAAGGAAGGAAGGAAGGAGGGCAGGAAGGAAGCGGGTCTGGTGGAACAACTCGTAATTGCAGCAGCTGCTGATAGGTAGGGGTGGTGCGTGGAGGAGAGAGAGAGAGATATATTATACAAGAGATGGTGGTGGTGGTGGTGGGAGTGAGCTGAAGTTGAGTCGTGCGGGGGTTGGCGGGTGGAGGAGGTTTTTGAGAGAAGTGTGGGTGGGAGCTGAGCTTCAGACGGATGAGGCTGGGAGGTGTGACCGTCCAAGTAAACGGGAACGGCACTCTCGGGAGAGGGGGGTTCGCGGATCAACTAGGTGGCATGCACGCTGGTGTGATGGCCCCTCCTCGTCCAGTGCCGCCACTACTCACGTTGCCGCGGCCCGGCGCGAAGCAGATCTACAGCACTTCCCCGAGTTTGTCACTAGGACCTCCCTTGGGTCTGGAAGCTGCTGTGGGGCAGCGCGAGATCAGTCAGACGGCGGAGAGCGAGCAGCAGCAGCAGAAGAACAAAGAGGAAGAGTATGAAAGTCGGTCGGGAAGTGATAACATGGAGGGTGGTTCGGGTGACGACCAGGACCCGGACCACCCGCCGCGCAAGAAGAGATACCATCGGCACACCCCTCGGCAGATCCAAGAAATGGAAATGCTGTTCAAAGAATGTCCTCACCCTGACGACAAGCAGCGACAGCATCTGAGTAAAGAGTTGGGGTTGGAACCCCGTCAGGTGAAGTTCTGGTTTCAAAATCGTCGTACGCAGATGAAGGCGCAGACGGAACGAGCTGAGAACTCGTTGCTGCGTCAGGATAACGACAAGCTGCGTTCTGAGAACATTCTCATGCGCGAAGCGTTAAAGAACCCGACTTGTCAGCATTGTGGAGGTCCTGCTACTATCGAGATGTCGTTGGACGAGCAACAACTGCGCATCGAGAATTGTCGCTTGAAGGATGAGCTTGATCGTGTTTCCAGCTTGGCTGCCAAATACCTCGGTAGACCCATCCCCACACATGTGCCCTCGCTTACTACTACTCCTTTCGCTCCACTCCCGCTTCCCAGCTCGTCTCTCGACCTCCAAGTAGGTGGCAGCAGCTTTGGTCAGCTGCATCCGAGTCCTCCTCCCGGCTGCGCCATGGACATTGTGGCGCAAGGTCCCTCTGTAGTCGACGTTGCCACTCGTCCCGGTGGGCTTACTGAAGCCGAGAAGCCGTTGGTGGTGGAACTGGCCGTTACAGCCATGGAAGAGCTTCTGGGCATGGCACAAGCCAATGAGCCTTTGTGGTTGCCGGGTCCTGATCATGGTGGCAAGCTGGAGCAGCTGAACTACGACGAGTACATGCGCCAGTTCCCTCGAGGTATCGGCCTCCGACCTCACGGTCTGAAGACAGAAGCCACTCGAGAGACAGGCATGGTGATGAACGATGCGGTGAGCTTGGTCGAAACGCTCATGGACTCGTCTCAATGGATGGAGGTGTTTCCTTGCATGGTGTCCCGAGCTCTTACCGTTGACGTCCTCTCCACCGGCGTCAATGGCAACCGCAATGGCGCATTACAGTTGATGTACGCCGAGCTTCAAGTTCTTTCTCCTTTGGTACCCACGCGCGAAATCTACTTCCTTCGATACTGCAAGCAGCATGCAGAGGGTGTGTGGGCAGTGGTGGACGTTTCCGTGGATAGTCTACGTGACAACCCACCTCCGTCTCTGATGCGTTGTCGTCGTCGGCCTTCAGGAATGCTGATCCAAGACACCCCAAATGGCTACTCCAAGGTGACAGTAGTAGAGCACATGGAGTACGACGACCGAGCTGTGCACCGCATGTACAGAGATCTAGTGAACAGTGGGATGGCTTTCGGGGCGCAGAGATGGGTAGCCGTTCTACAGCGTCAGTGCGAGCGCTTGGCCAGTCTACTGGCCACGAACATAGATTTGGGAGGCGTCCCGAGCGCCGATGGACGTCGCAGTATGCTGAAACTTGCGCAACGCATGACGAACAATTTCTGCGCAGGGGTGAGCGCTTCTACTGTGCACACTTGGACTACTCTCTCAGGCAGCGGAGATGACGACGTCCGCGTGATGACTCGCAAGAGTGTGGACAACCCGGGTGAGCCTCATGGCATTGTCTTGAGCGCGGCGACATCACTGTGGCTGCCTGTATCACCACAGCGCGTGTTTGAGTTCCTGCGAGACGAGCGTCTACGGAGCGAGTGGGACATTCTCTCCAACGGCGGTCTAGTGACCGAAATGGCTCACATTGCGAAAGGTCAGGACCCTGGGAACAGTGTCTCTCTGTTGCGTGTGAATCCAATGAACGCCAACCAAAGCAATATGCTCATCCTTCAAGAGAGTTGCACTGACGTCTCTGGCGCTCTACTCATCTACGCACCTGTCGATATTCCAGCCATGAACTTGGTCTTACGAGGTGGAGACCCAGCATATGTAGCTCTCCTTCCCTCAGGTTTCGCCATTCTTCCTGACGGCCCAGAAAACCGGTCGAGAGCGTCGTCGATGATGGTATCACACGACAGTACTGGTCAGCTGACAGATAGCAGTCCTCGTACCACTGGTGGCTCCTTGCTCACAGTTGCATTCCAAATCCTTGTGAGCACAATTCCTTCCGCCAGACTTTCTCTGGAGTCCGTGGAGACAGTAAACAACCTCATCTCCTGCACTGTACAGCGCATCAAAGCAGCTTTACGCTGCGAGGATGCTTGATCAAAAGACAAAAGAATTACCCATGCTTGTGAGGGCGGGCGGGCGGCTGGCTGTTGTTGATGGAGGTGGTGGCTCCTTTTCCCTGGAGTAGTTGGAAATTGCTTCTTACATTCTTCTTCTTCTCCTTCCCCTTCTTCTTTCTTGTTGAAAAAGAAAGGTTCTCTTCATTCTGGACGGGAGGTCAATCGATCAATTGGGAATTTGTGTTGGCAGGCTGCTGGTGGGCTGTTTGAGGAGCCTTCAAGATCGTCTATGTACTCACATTGAGCGTGATCTTGAGTGCTCCTCAGGGGGGAAAACAAAAAGGGTGTGAACCTCATCATCATTATACATCGAGAGTAGTAATAGAAGTAGTACTGGCTAACTGGCTGCTGCTACTTCTACACAATAACTGCCCCATTCTGATTTGATAGGTGTGGCATCCAGGGCTCTGCCATTTTTTTGTTGGCAAACAATTCATGGGAAACTCAAAAGACCAAAAAAAACTAAGGTTAAAATGCAAAATGGGTGTGGGAGTGCAGTCAAGAGCGAACCACCACTGATGGCCCTTGCTTCGTGGTAAAGTAGAGTGTACTGTTGCTAATTTCTTGTTGTTGCAAAGGTCTCCAGCAAGCCACAGAGGCTACGGTAGCCAGCTTTGCTTACTGGTGTTTTTCTTTGCATGCAAGAGTAGCATCTTTGTTGTTGCCACATGCTTCACCACTCTGCAAGGGTAGTGGTTCGGGTATTGACTACCTTCCAACCCCACCCAACTTCTCTACTTGTTAACAGTTGCAGCTTATTTTAGTAGTAGTTTTCTAACAAGTCTTTAGCTGAATCATGTTATGGAGGAGTCAGGCAGCAAAGTTTCTTTTGGGCTATTTCAATTCAGTTTTTAAGCTTGCTCAAATTTGTTGCATTGGCAAGAATCTCCTCTGATCATTCATTCAGTTTGAAGCTTCCTCATATTTGCTGAACTGACATGGCCACATTGATCATTAAATCATTGTCACATTTGCTGCAATGACATTGTTTCCTTGTGATCCTTTGGTCTTATCATCCTCATATTTGCTGCTTTGGTTAGACTATGGATTTTATCATCCATCAATCGCTTGTTGCAGTCTCTCATCACATCAATTACCTGTGAAACTAGGTGCTGCAGTTGGTACTGACACATGCATTCTGGATTCCTTATATATGAAATCTCCTTACATGTTTATGTGGGGAGATCATTGATTTCAATGCCACTTCTCTGAAGTCATTTGATGATGGTGCTAGTTAACTGGAGGCATTTGTCAAGCAATGCAGATTTTCAATAAGTTGTGCAGGAAGGTTATTGTTCTGACTGGGTTTCCTTGAATTCAGTTTTCCTATGCTTTTCCAAACTTGACTCTTATGCTCAATTGGTAATCTCCCAAGATCGTAGGCCGTATCCAAAACTGGAGGTGGAGAAAGTAGGCTCCTGGTCGCGCAATACTTTTATCTATTGTCAACTTCTTTCTAATAACGTTGGCAGAAGTATCAGTTCAACTAATCAATTGATTTGCTTACCAAATTCTTATGTGAACACAATTCTAATAAGGAATATGTTTAGACACACACATACCCACCTCTATGAAAGTGGTTTGAAAGCCAAATCAAGGATAAATACCTTAGTCAAGATTCAGTCCAAAAATTGTTTGTTGTTGCTTGTCTAGATTCAATCAACTAAAGACAACAATCAAATTGTTGGTTTTCACATATCTGATGACACAAATCTTGTGAAATGGATTATGCACATCCATTTAATTGGGGGTTGGGTTAGTGACATTTGTGAAATCACATGCCAATGAAATAGACAAATAATCACAATTGTGAAATGTCTAATAAGGGCACTTCCAATGTATTTGAAAGAAACGAGAATCTTTTTCTCAGGAAGCAAAGAGTATTTTAGCATTTTTCTTTTAATTTGGCCAAATTTAAGCAAACTATATACAAGAATTGTCATATTCTTGACGAATCACGATGCTGTCACAGCACTGCCTTCTTGTAAAGTAATAGCACCAAGGCCGTGCAAAAAGGAAGGAGTCGATTGTTGCTCAACGTTAGATGTGGAGCCCAGGTTGAAGTCTGTTAACCTCTCCTCTTTATTTATGTCCAACGCCCTTAATCCATTGACTTTCAGGGTCTCTAAAGTTTGCCCACTCTTGTGCGAGGTAAATAGCGGCCTAGAGCTTCTCAGTTCTGTACAAAGAAAAACTTTCGGTTTTGGGTGGCCAAGTGTGCTCACCTTTCATAATTGAACTGATTGAGCAGGATATCGATCGCCTTCCTTGCTTTTACAAGAGTGAACTATATATTCTCATCCTTTCAGCATATGCCAGAAGAAGCCTCTTACCAGTGTTTCTTTCACAAGAACATGTAGTATTTGTCTAGTACTTTTAGATTAGTTAGAAAGAATCGCAATACTTTCACCCCCTAATCTCTAGAATTAACAACCGACCATCACGAGCAATTCGGGGCCCACGTGCACACCGGCACGGGGCAGAATGGGCTTCACTAAACTCTAGATTCTAGAAGAATATGTTCATGTAAGGTGCTTGGAAAATGTCGGTAAGACTTTTAAGGTTCAAGAAGAGTTTGTTTCGTAAGGAGCTTGAAGGAATGTTTAGCAGCAGGGACTGCAAAATTCGTGTGAAGGAAAGAAAGTTTGTAGAAGTATTTCGAGGATTTCTTCAACGGTTCTGCAGAAGCTTTGGCGTCTGAAGAACAAGTCTGTGTTGTCACGAGGTATTTTCAGGGCTCGAGAAGATCCTTTTTGGGAGCCTCACTCTCCTTCAAATATTAATGTTCTCTGAAGTAGACATGGTATAGATTCGCAAAGTAAAATTGAATTTAGATCGAAGGGGCACTGAATCAAGTTCTGGTGAAATTGGATCATTGAACAGCCAGGTGTGATGTCCACCCAGTGATTGTTTCAAACTCGAGGATTGACGGTGGGTGGTAGGATGTATGAAGCTGAAAATTAGGGTTTCTGTTACGGTTTTGTTACTATCGGGTTTTCGCAAGAGCTGGACGCATAGTTTGAACGCGGTCTGAACTGCAAGGAATCGGAGCTCTTTTCGAAGTTGATAGAGTTGCCCAAAAGCCCAAGGTGCGTACTATATGGAACTCTTTCGCAATTCCTCCCGAACCTTCTATGTTAATCTATACATTAGTTCTTCGATTCTACCTTCAAGATCTTGAAATTTGTACACTCATCAGCTCTTACTCGCCTCGACTCTCAATCGATTCTTAAAGATTTTCGCTTGCTTACTCTTTGTTGTTTGAAAAGAGGGGGCGGCAAGTTAGGATTCTTGCAATTGGGTAGAAGAAGGATCAAATGATATTTATCTTTGTGCCGACTGTTGGTTGCGAGGTGTGTACAGTCCGAATCGAGAACATCTTGAGTGCTCAACGTCATGACGGAGATGAATTACCTCCGACTTTCGTGCGATGTCGTGCACACACTGGTCCGACCGGGGGAGAACCATAACGTGGTGCAATTCAATCAAAGGCAATGTGTATTCTTGAAGAACAAGCTTCTGGAGACGGTGACGCGCGTATTACTATTAGCGGACTTGGATTCTCTACCTCCTGAAAAGCAAGCTCTCTTCCAAATGTTTAAACAATTCTACAATCTCCAGTGAAACCCTGATTTTAAAATTAGATTGATTGTAAATATCAGTGAGCCCATCATTCTTTTCTTTAATCAGAGATGGCTGTTTTTATAACAATAAATAATGAAGACAAGAATCCCAAAAGCGGAGGGAGATAAAAGGCCCACATTTCCCTACTTTGAAATCGTGCGCCCATACACATTCCTACTTCAAAAGAATGGGACCGGATTAAAGACGTGATTTATCTTAGGGCTCGAGATTTAGGGTTTAGGGTTTCACCAAATTCTCGGACAATAAGTTCTTTAGGGTTTAGGGTTTAGGGCTTCACCAAATTCTTGGACAATAAGTTCTTTTGAGTTGCGTGGAAAATGTCGGGAAGACTTTAAGGATCAAGAAGGGTTTGTTTCGTAAGGAGCTTGAAGGTATGTTGAGGAGTAGAGACTTCCAAATTCGTGTGAAGGAAAATAAGTTTACGACACCATTTGGATAGATTATTCACGGTTCTGTAGAAGGTTTGCGCGTCTCAAGAACACTGTGTTGTCCCGAGATATTTTCACGACGAGGAGCTCCTTTTTAGGAGCCTCATTCTCTCAACTACGGTTCTCTCTGAAGTAAACATGGTAGACATTTAGAAGAGTAAAAATGCATTCAGACCCAAGCAACAACTTGAATCAAGCTATGATGAAGTGGAATCACTGAATAGACAGCCAGATGTGATGTCCAGCCAGTGATTGTTTCAAGTTGAGGAGCGACGCTATGTGGTAGACCGCAGGATCTATGAAGCTGAATACCAGGGTTTCTGTTACGGATCTGTCGCTTTGAGCTTTTCTCAAGAGCTGGACGCATAGTTTGAAGAACAAGGAATTGGAGCTATTTTCGAAGTTGGTGGTGTTGCCCAAAATCCCAAGCTACAACACCTGTATGGAACTCTTTCCCCACTCCTCTTGCAACTTCTTTTGGTAATCTATATGGTAGTTCGTCGCTTCTACCATCAAGATCATGAAATTTGTACACGCATCAGCTCTTACTCGCCTCAATTCTCAATCGATTCACTATCTCAATCGATTCTTAAAGATTTTTCGCTTTGTTATCCTTTGCTGTTTGAAGAGGGGCCGGGGGAGTTAGGATTCTAGTAGTTGGGTAGAAGACAATTCAAGGGAAGGATCAGATCAGATTTATCTCTGTGCATGGCAGAATTGATCACTTCTGCCGACTATTGGTTGCGAGCTGCGCAGAGTACGAATCGAGAACATCTTGAGTGCTGAACGTCATGACGGAGATCATTACCTCCGACTTTCACGGGACGTGGTGCACACACTGCTCCGACCGGGCGAGAACCGTAACGTGGTGCAATTCAATCAAAGGCAGTGTGCACTCTTGAAGAAGAAGCTTCTGGAGACGGTGATGCGCATATTACTGTTAGCAGATTTGGATTCTCTACCTCCTGAGAAGCAAGCTGTCTCTTCCTTAACTGTTTCAAAGCAGTTCTCTTGGAGTTGTACCTGGTAGTCAAGAACGCAGAGGAAATCATACAGGGTTGCTGCAGTCAAGACTGGCTCAAGGCAGCAATCAAGCTAGCAAACGACATTGAAGTTTTTGCTGATATCTTTTTCAAGCTTGACTGGTATACATCTGTGGTGAGCATTATCTTTTCGGATGCTCTGTTACAAACTGATTTTGAGAATGTTGCTAGGAATGTCGAGGGCTTTGGAGAGGAAGAGTATAACTGCAAGATTGAAGGGATCCACAGTGTGTTGACAAAGCATGCTCTAGATGATTGTGAAAGCTTAAGAAGAAGGTTAATTAATGAACCACATGACAATACAAGTCTAGCTCCAGATCAACAGGGAATAGTAGCAAACTTGTTGAAGTTGCTTGCTTCTGACCCTGCGGACATGAGTGAGCAAAATACCAGGAAGATTGACTTGCTACTTTCTATAGAACCAGAAAAGTTGGTGCACATCAATCAGATTGGCAAGGGGGCTTATGGGGTGGTTTCAAAGGTGAAGTGGCAGGGCCAAAACTTTGTAAAGACCTGAATGACCACATTGATGCTTTTATGAAGTCTACATCTGGGGCATCATTCGAGCTGCCTGTTGCACTGGACATTATGCTACAGATAGCTGATGCCATGCTATATTTGCACAAAAAAGAGATAGTACACAGGGACCTCAAGGCTAGAAACATTTTGACCAATCATGTAAAAATTACAGAGATGGTGAATTCAGGTTACATGCAGTCCAAAGTGGCAGATCTCTGTGAATCAAAGGTTAAATTGTCTAGTGCAACCAATTTTGAACAGACAGTCATAGGGATGTCTCAATGGGTGGCACTGGAATTGTTTGAAGAGAAAAGTTCTGATGAGATGAGATACACATTCAAGGCAAATACATACAGCTATGCTATCACTTGCTCAGAGATCCTCATGGGGAAGCTCCCATTTGCAGATATAGAGAAGTGCTGTGAGATGAAAGAAGCAGTGAAGAAAGGAATGAGACCAGCTTTGCCAGATTCCTTACCTGTGTCCATGATGTCCCTGATCAAGCGGTGTTGGGATGCTGATCCTAGTATGAGGTCATCTTCTCATGGATATGCGCTGAATTGAAGCATATAAAAAATGTTCACATGATATCCAATATTGTAACAAAATTGAAAGGTATGGTGGCAGGGTGGGAGAGGGTAGAAGCTCAGGACAATCTGTGCATGCTAAGCCACTTTTGAATTGTTTTGGTTCTCCTTCTCCTTCTCCTTGAAATACCACACAAGGTCCCCACACACCATAAGTCACAAGGTCATTTCATTGTTAAAAAATCAACAACTACTTAGATTTTCATTATTTACTAGAATAAGAAAAAGTAAAAGTAAATAGGTTTTTTTTTGTTTTTTTTTTTTCTTTACTTAGTTTAAGTGGTAAATTTTTGGCTTTGGCTTCTTGCTTTAATTTCTTGCTGTTGAGGGTTTGGAGTCTTTTTTCATTGTTGCAAGTTTTGTGTTGTGACAAGAACTTCAGTGTTTTCTTAATCTTATGCTCCATGCTTGGGAACATTTTGTTTTGATGTCTTTAGTTCTCTTGCAATAGAGATGTTTGTTCTTTGCACTTGATCTCCTATTGGGTAACACTCACCCCCTCCTACAAACTAGCCTCCCTTATCCAAATCTCCTTCACAAATCTTTAGTTAATGGCAAACTAGGTGCCAAATATCCTACTTCAAAGGCTAATTAACCAACCCAAGTAGCATCATTTCTTAATAAATAGGAGATGGGAAGTGTAAATATACCATTAGTACTTAAAAAATCATTAGGTTTCCTATTAAGCTAATTAGACTAGGAGATTTGTCCCCCTTGACAAGTTTTTAATGGATTTCTAGTCATTGATATTAATAGGTCAATAGTTTTTTCAAGACGGTTATAAGGTGTTTCTACTAAGCACTTGATGAGGTCATCCCCAATTAAAATGATCTTGCTCATGTACTTCCATTGCACTACAACTAGTGGCTTCTAGAAATGGTGATATTCTATGAACAGAAACAGAGTTAACCAACTTTTTGTAGACATTTGATAGAATGTTGCTCCTAGATCCTTGATAGAAAAATTCATACATTATAAGACATCCCTAGCCTTGTTTTGAATTATTTATAAAAATTGTCAATTTTGGATATTAATAAATTGAGTTTTCATTACAAACCGTGATTGGGTTCAAATTCTTTAAATTTGTCACAACATCATTTTTTTTATACTCCTTTACTTAATCCTATTTTATCATATTTGAGACACAAAGTGGATGTTCTTGATGGAATCTAAAATTGTGATGATCTAAAAAATTGTAAAATATTTGACATTTATTTGTTCATTAATAATATAGAGGGAAAAAAAGACTTAATTAATGACTAGTTCCTTTTCATTTTGAATGGTACACCTTAAAGGATTTTCACTTGATTATGGTGAGTTCATTCATAAGTTGTTTATGTATTGTTACACATGAGTTCAAGCACATAAAAAAGTCCCCCATTTGGTGTAAAACATTATTTTTTTAACAATAAAAGTATTCCACCTAATTATATTACTTAAAACTTATGTACTTGAGTTTCTTTTCATAAAATTCAAAAAGAATTTGACATGGTCCACACATTATCACCCAAGGGGAGTAAAAAAAATTATCATGCTATGTAAAAAATGGTTCATTTAAACTTATAGTTACCCAATATTAAAATTCAATATTGTTTTTTCTTCTAACGAAACATTAAAATAATTATGCTAAACTACATTTTATACCATTTTGTAAACATATGTACAACCTTCTTTTCAAAATATTAATTTGAGCATAATTTTAACAAAGTATCTTCAAAAACATCTTCTTGACAAATTACAAAATTTAGGGATATATAAGGTGGTTGAAAAGTACGTTTTTTTCTTTGCAACAATATAAAATGTCCATTGTATATATGGGCTCAAAATGTAGTAGCTACAAAATGATAATTTCCATGTTGAAGGAATTGAACATCTTATGCGAATGTTCATTTCAATTTTCTTTAAAAAATTCTTCTTCCATGGCCTACCCAAAATATCTTCTCAAATACATTGCACAACATTCATTAACATCCTTGACCCCAAATAACTTGATTCTTCTTCTATCTCTTCTTTTCAAGGTTTCTGCCTTCTCCTATCCATTCAAGAAAAAATGTCATTAGACAAAACTTAAATTATGTTTTAGGCCACTAAACCTAAAGATAAGCACTACACATCATTTTCAATAGGATGTGTGACCAACAAAATATATTGTGCTTTAAATTACACCATAAATGGTGATGATGTTAAGCGAATGTTATTTGCGATGGTTCCATAGTCTTGATGATATTGCAATTCAAGCTTCATTCAATAAAGCAATTTCAAACAATGTATTGATTTATAACTATGGTTGTAATCAACACACTTAAAACCATTTACAGAGGTGGCATAGAAAAAATATTACAACCAACCCTTATGTCTATTCTTAAGGAATTTTTTACAACAATGTTTCAACTAATTCAACCATTATAAACATGGAAACCATAAAAAAACATTGTTGGAGCAAGGACTCTTCTTGTGCTTGTAGTGAAATAATAAAACACATGAATCATTAACTTGAAAGCAAGTGCTTCTCATTCCAATTCATCTCTAGCAACTATTGCATTTGAGAGGAGGTACAATAAACAAGAAGTGGTAAATGCTCCTCTTTTTTAATATGCTCCTTCTTCATGACCACCTCCTCCTCCTCCTACTTAATGCATTCCACAAGAAAGCATTATTTCCTAGCTCAACCCTTGTGTGGGCACATATGATGTTGTTGATGTATGAACAATACTATTCCTATTGTTGGAATAAAATTGATCCATGGAAAAAACCTTCACCATATTCCTCTCCAACAAACCTTTCTCTCTTAACACCTTTTTTCCCCAAAAAAATTTACAAATGTTTTTTTAAAACAAAAACCTCGACAATAAATCTCTAGGCTTGATCCAATTTTTGTCTTCATGCAACAATCTCAAAAATCCAAAACAAAAATAAACTTGGAAAAACAACTATTGACCTCTAGTTTTCAATCCTTTACATCACCAAAACCCAAATCCAAGATCTGAAACTTCTTTTCAAACAAAAAAACCCATACCAAAAAAAATAAAATCCATATCCTTCCATCAATTGTACACCAAACACTTTGAACAAGAAAACTTAGAAAATTTGTTTGTAATTTGTCATTATTTACTTTTTATGTTAGTTTTGAGAATATTAGGTTTTAAAAAAACAATCTTGATGCCAAATTTAGAAAGGTTTGTCAAATTTTAGTCTTCAACTTTAATGATCAAAAAATAAAATTCCATATATAACATTTCAAAATAGACAACATTTGTGGTTGTTGAAAATAATCATGGAGCATTCAAGTTAGACATCAAGTAGTCTTATTACATAATAGGTTGCAATTCTTATTTCAATCCTCACTATTTCCGTTATCCAACTTGTAGCAATGTCCATTTTAGTATTAAGGTGAGACAAGGGTTTTGTGTATGGAGGGGGTTGTTGATGAAACCATGACCCATTATAGCATTTTATCTTTTTTGAAACTTGTTTTAAGTAGCTAAAGGTGTCATATGTACAACAAAAAAATAGTATCACCGCCAAGCATCTTGTAAGTACCATCAAGCATATGTAGGTAGATTTTACACTCAATGGAATTGTCGCAACCCTACTTTGGCCAAGTGTGGGGGTGAAGCCCAACACTTGGAAAAAGTGAGGATTTGGAGTCCTCCGGGAGTCCCGAATGTTCAGAGCTCGACAGAAAGGCCCAAAACACCTCGCATTGGGGTGTTCTTGGTGTCATTGGAAAGGTCTTGAAGCGTAGATATCGAAAATGGCCTCGCATT
>Ga0209208_10008756_pt1 | contig 13429 bp, 8 predicted proteins | sample S1TSphfallax_3_FD_187694 | JGI IMG/M metagenome (GOLD analysis project Ga0209208, IMG submission 187694) | Host-associated microbial communities from peat moss isolated from Minnesota, USA - S1T2_Fd - Sphagnum fallax MG (SPAdes) (version 2) | ecosystem: Host-associated > Plants > Peat moss >...
ATGTATCCACTATTGTAATGATGATGGTAATTACATTTAACCAATATTGACCATTGCCTACAAACAAGAACAAAAAGATGGAAAGTACACAAAGGTTCATGCCATGGCATTTAATTTTACTTTAATTTTACTTAGTTTGAAGCATAATTGCACTTCAGAATACCTTTATACATGACAATTTGATTTCATTATGTTGAGGAATTATGGCACAAAAATAAACCCAATGTCATGCGGCTTTACCAACCTGACCAATTTGGCATGTATGTCTAACCCTTGAAAATTGGTAGTTGTTGACGACAATATAGAAGAAGTCTCCATTTATGTTGTACAAACCAAGCCATGAATATTGATCTTACATGACACAAATGGGTTCTTGTGACACACAAATTGAAGAGCAAGTCACAAATTGACAAGCAAAATGAAAGTTGCACGTCACTCTAGTGAAGAGAGAAAAGTTCTCACTACCCAACAACACCTATTAATTGCGGGTGCAAGATTACAAGGTGATAGGGTGAATAACATCCCACAACAACAACTATGAACAGAGCTTATACAAGGTTGTTATGTCCACAGCATTGATGGTCCGAACTAGATTTGTATTCATGCTGTTGCTTTTAACCTTTTGTTTAATAGGGGAGTATAAAGATCAGGCCATAGTAGTATACACAATAGCTTTCTTGTGCACCCACCACTCACATCATGTTCTACTCCCAAAGCAATTGGGTTGACAAACTGACTGACCCAAAGAAAGCTTGAAAGACATGAAAACAATAATTTTTGTATTATATTTGCACACCGAATTCATTTGAGAATGCAGTTCTCAAATTCAGATAATGAGGACATGCTGCAACTTCCTAAAGCAAAGGTTTTTACATTTTTACAGCTTCGGGCCCAGAAAGAAACTGTCTGAAAAATGGTTCTTCAAGTTATCAAGGATTGTACACTCCCCACCAAGTTGCACCAGGCCCAATTTTACACGAAAAGAGTGAGGCTTGCAAGTGAACTATAACTACTTCACAAACCATACTTGCCTCATCTGCCTAAGGAACCGTGATTTGGCTGGCAAAATTTTGACAAGTCTCCAACATGGAATTACGCACCCATGAGATTTTTATTGCCCAAATTCAGTCAATTAGGTTTAGCCAGTTGTACTTAAGAAATGTTGAATCAAACTGCAACCCTAAACCCTAAACACATGCTCAACCTACTTTCAATGCTTCACAGGCATACTTTGCACATGAAAAAATGGGCTATATCTGGCCTATGCACATATCTACCATGAAGTTACATATCCTAGTACCTTGGTGGCTTTCAGCACATGTCTGCCCGGAATAACTAATTAATTTTGAAGATTCCATTTGTAAAAATATAATTAATGTTCCTTAGTATTCAAAAAGATTCTTCATTTGTCTTCAAATCTATAGAAATTTTGGTATTTCTAAAATTAATACAATCTGTGCCAAAGCTGGTAAGCTACTACAATATTCTACATTGATCAAGGTAACAAATTTATGTACATAGTTTAGAATGTGTTGGTAGATTAGGAATGAGCAGGAGATCGCTAGATTTGGGTACTAAGCTCATTAGAAGCAACAATAATTTAATTTCTTGTACTGAGATTGCCACTGGAGATTTCCTGGGGCAGGATTCTGGAGAAAGCAACTAACTGCAATGGCATGTGTGTTAGTCATACTGAAAGCTAGCTACATGATGTATGTTTAATTACTAAAGCCAAAGAAAATTAAAAATTAAAATTAAATTTAAGGAAGTTTTGCACTCACAGTAGATTACAAAACTTGAGCTGCTAAATTAAACTTCATTATAATGGTAAGTTACTCTGGTTCCGAACCCTAGTTTTGCAAGGTGAGAAAATGCATGGTTCTTATAAATGGGATGGCCGAATTTGCTGTTTCATGGGGTTACTGGCAGCAGCTTATTATGCTGAAACACAGATCTTGAAACACTCAAGTTATGAATTTTCATGATGAGGAGGTTACGCAAAGAATTAGTGACCGTTTTAACAGTCGTAGTAGCTATGATCAATCAGCCAGAGTGAACGGGCATCAAACAAGTGCACCATGCAGGATGGATGGTGAGTGGATGGGAAACACTTTTTCATGGTATTCCTCTCCCTAGCAAACCACAATGGTTAAGTTGTAGTAACCATGTATATGTATCTCCCCAACTTAGTTCATATTGGGTTTGACCTTGGTAACCTATCCTCTTACGGATAGGTCCTTAGGTAGAAAGGTACTTAGGATAAAATAGGTAAGTACTAGCTAAGTAGATGCATGTAGATGGTCCATACATAGGTTAAGGGCTAGTGGTTGTTAGTAGGTAGGTAATAGAACAGAAACTGAGGTAACCACTATGGTTATCTAGGGAACTGGAACCCAATCAAAAAGTGTTTCCTGTCCTTCCCCCCCATCCATCCTTGATGGTGCACTGGTGGCTGTTGGTTTGCTCTAGCCTAATCAAATGAGCTAGTGCTATTTGCAGGTAGGTACTACTACTACAAGGACAAGCTTGTTTGAAGCTTTGATCTGGGTCTCAAAGTCATGATCAGATAGCAAAACTACTGTAAGAGGGGGGCAGGCTTCATCTACAACACACACACTTTGTGATCACCAGGATTTGTCACAAGTGGAGATTTATTGGCTCTGCCCTTTGGGTTAGAGACATTGTGATGCAATCCCTCCCGGAAAGGAACCAAAGTTTGGTATCCCTACATTCTAGGGTCATGTGAAGTCCACTATAGAAACATTTCCAACATAACTGAAGGATCCACTTAGGCTTCACCATGCTAACCACCACCATGTATTTTTAACTTAGTATGTTGATTATTTATCATCCTTAGAGAATCTCCAAGCTATTTGTCACATCCAACTTGAGTTTTTTTCCCTTTTTTCCCAACCCCAACCCATAAAACTAAAACTGATACTGCAAATAGGTGGGAGAGTACTAATAGCAAACCACCTGGACTGATTGGTCAATCAGAAACAGGGAACACCAGTGAGTTCATATTCGTTACACTCGTCTCTAGCAGGTGCTACTTAGCTTTGCTGTGCCTCTTAAGTTTTACCAGCCTCAGCAAACTGTGCAAAACTTCTCGGCCAAAACCATTTTGCTAAACCAAACCAGCATGTTTTGACTTTTTTTTATCTAATTTTAATTTGCAGGGTCACATACTAAGCACCGGTATAGTTCCCCTTTATGTTATGTAAAGGGCATTATGTTATAACCTCCTTGTTTGAGAATGTGAATTACTGTGGGATCAGTGAGAGCAGATCTCATGGGCAAGAAATTAGCTGGGAGGTCTGCTTCAAGGACAAAGATCAGACGTTTTTGGACTCAGGTTTGTGTGAACCTCAGGTTTACTTGAGTGGGTGTACTAATTCACAAGTATTGATGGAGGATTCCCACAGGATTGCAGGAGAGGACCACACAAAAGAGACCCAAAGAAAGGAGCAGGCGCAAGCAGTACTTCAGGCCAATCCAAGCTGGGTGTGAGGTAAGTTTGAAGGTGGGAACATAGTGCACTCATGAGAAGTCAAGTTCAGCAGATCCAAATGGGTCGATCATGCATACAACAGCTGGAGGAAGTGCACTCATAAAAAGGTCAAGTTCAGCAGCTCTAAACTGGGCGATCACACATATACACTAGCTGTTAGGTTACTGCATTGAGATTTCTGGGTGCCTAAAGGACAATGCACTTGCACAGAGTTCATCAAAAGAACTGTTTCCCTACCAAAAGAAAAGAAAGGGTGTTTATCAAACAACTGCCAATCAAGCATTGATCATCAAAGCAGTAGAATTGAGAAAGCCGTATCCAATATGGTACATAATGTGGGGTTACATTTCACAAATAAATTCAACACTGCTGCTCAATTCTGAACACTTTCGAAATGAAGTTGTAGCTAGAGAAGATAAATCTAGCCAAGGACTAGAAAATCGGTTAAGCTTAAATGAGTATGAGTCTGTTACTGCAGTGAGGACAAGATGAAAGACTCAAAACAAGAGTTACACAACTTGAATGCCAAGAATCTGCCATCTTGATGGTAACAGAGGGTAACCCACTCTGACCTTCTGCTCTGCAGAGTCGTATTGCTGTACTATAGTTCAATTTCAATTCACTTTGCACCTGATGCATCTCACAAATATTGCAGTCACTCCCCTGCTCTATAATCCATGTGTGAAGCACTTGGGGATATCTTATACCTATAAGTAGGCATAAGACCCCATTTACAATTTCTCCCACTCTTAAGAAGTAGCTGTAAGAACCCTCCCCCTCTCACACCTTGTGAAGTACTGGTGTTTAGGTTCATGATAACCTTTCACTCATACTTTACAATGGGTAAAGCCCATGGATGAGGGACATTCCCAAACTGCAAGGCCCAACTCAGCTACCACTTCATCCCATGCCCCTTACTGGGGTTGTACCTTACAAAAATGTAAAGAGCTCAACAGATTTTTCTAGTGTATTTACAGAGCAAGCTGTAGAGCATAAAAACCCAAGGGCCATTTCAGGAAATGAAACAGGCATTCCATTTTCCACATTTTCCAAAATACACCATGTTTTTATTTTCCTCGTGATACCATCTGGTATCTTAGGAAAAAATGTTTTAAGACTAAAATCCAAGCGGAGTCTTTATGCTCGGTAAAGCCCTCAGCCACAGGCTTTACAGAAATTGGGCTTGCCCAAGGCAAGCCCTTGTTCTAGCAAAGCCCTCAGCTGCAGGCTTTACCCTACACAACATGCCCTGCCACTTGAACAAAGGCTTGAAGTCATTGTAGATTCACTCAGAGTTTGAAGGCTCCTCAGCAACTTACTTCTTATTACTTGATTACTCATTTGTTGGCCTTGCCTACCAAGGCAACGATATTGTGTTTAGATTCATTATAGAATATAGTAGCTTACAGGATTTTGGCCCCTAGGTAATAATAGACCTATTTTTATATGAGGATTTTTGAAAGATGATATTTTGGCTTGTGTTGGAACTTGAGATTCATAATAGAGTTATAATATCTTGAAGGATTTTGGTTTCTTTTAGAGGATTTTTTGAAGATTATATTTTTGCATGGTGAAATGTTTGAGTTTCCATAATTCTTCTTTTGCCTTAAGATACATTTTAATGTAAATGGCAAGGCCACAGTGTGACACATACCTTGTTCATATGGCAATGGACTCTGCAAAAAGGTCACATCCCCCAGATGGAACTAACAGTTCTCATGTGCCATGCAATTCCCAGATATGTGACTAGGTGTCCATCAACAGGGTGACTCCCTCACACAGGAAAAGGGTGCCTTGAAATGATAGTTTTGCTGCTATTGTTGACGTTGCACCGTTATTCAGCCTTGCAATCACCTGCTACTTTGCAATCATCTAAATCTTTACAATCTGAAAAAAATTAACAGAACAGAATTGGTGATTTAGGGCTCTAGGATTTCATGTTTAGGGTAAACAGAGGGCTCATGATTCTTCCATAGATCAATCTGTGTACGGTGTCATTTATCATCATCAATAAGCCACTTCCATACCATCAAGCATTCAGATCATGTGTCAGTTTGAGATCATGAAAATCAACCATGTCTTTCCCATTTGATGACAAGGCATACCCATGAAGAGAACCAAAAGCAATGTTGTACAAATGCAGAGTAGTAGTTCCACCTTCGACCCTTCAGGCGAAGATCTCACTGGAGAAAAAGAGTTCATGGCTGTTGCCAGTTCCTTCCAGTGCAGCTGAAGGTTTGAAGTACTGCAGCAGATCCAGACAAAACTGGTAGCACCTAGCCAATTTCTAGGTTTGAATGCATATCACTTAACAATAGCAAATGGTCCCACCCATTGTTTTGAGCATGGAAGTCGTAAATCCAGAGAAGGGTAGGATGAAAAATTCATGGCTCTCTTCAAAAGACACTTAAGTTGTCAAAGGAAAACAGAGAGTTCTCTTGAGAGATAAGTCTACGATAAGCTCTTCAAGCTTGGGTCATAGGGAAAAAGAGCAACATCAATGAGAGCCTGGAATTGAGAGGACAATTGAGCAACTCATACAAGCTGTCTGAGCACCATATCGTAAACTACTACTTGTAAAGTCTTCTTTGAGACAGTTCACAGATCTTGTTGCTGCCATACACCACAGGCTTCCACCCTGGTATGGACCTGAAAACCTCCAACATCACATTCTGTGGCATCTCTGTCAAGTCTATAAACTGATTTGTTCCCAGATTGAATTCAACAATGAGGATGCCAGTCGGCCTACCACTTTAATTTTTCTGTGCAGCAACGACAATAACACATCCTCCACATAATTTCATTTATGGATCATCCCAAATACCTCAAGACCCCAGTGTGCACATCATGGGCTATCAACCCTTCAATGTTGAGGCCACCAATTTCCAGTGCCACATAATTCTAGCAAATGCAAACCTCCGGAAAAGAGAAAAGTTTCCTGAAACCTGGATCGGAGTGTCAGACCTTATAAAAACTTCAACTGTCAAGCTAAATTTCCCCAAGTGAACCTTATTTCATGACTTCCTTCAGTTCCTCTCTAAGCTTCTCAAACTGCTAAAATTCTTTCCATTTTCCTTGAATCCTCACCTGGATTGAAATTCGTGAGCAAGTAAGGAATAAGAGTGGTGGTGATGAAGCAGGGTTGCCTTGGCAAATACTTCAATAGCTAAATTCATCCAACCTCTAATAACGAGACTGTGCGGTGCCTCTTTTGGAGGGGAGAAAAAAAAAGCCAAGCTTCTAGAATTGAAGTACAGAATTAAGAAGGTGCCCAGGTTGTTTGTGAAAACTGGGAATTCCATGAACAACCAACCCAGGTGAAAATGGTCTTGTTGTTGTGAGAACCTGCCTTGGTTCTGAGTTTATTGCCTGTGGATTGATAAGAAATTGCTACTTTCAGCAGATTGTGATAAACTGCACACATCCAAGAACCTTGAACATGAGTAGGGCTTTGTGTAACACGCAACTCATCTCATGATGGTTGTGTGCTTTCAATGACATCCATAAGGATGACGAATATTCAACATACTAAGTTGGAAACACATGGTGGTTAGCATGGTGAAGCCCATGCGGATCCTTCAGATATGTTGAAAATGTTTCTATAGCGGACTCCACATGACTCTAGAATGTAGGGACACCAAACTTTGGCCTGTTTCTGGGTGCATCCCAATTTCTCTAGTCTCTACCCTGAAGGGCAGAGCCAATAGAGGTTGACACTTGCCACTTGCTTGCTGTTGGTAATTGAATTATAATCTCTATTATTCACCCTTTGGTATTTGAGATAGGTAATCATCAGATTTGGGCACAAGTTAGCAATTTAAAAGCCAGACTTCCAGTCCAAGGTTTCCTTTCTCCGATTCCCATTCTTCCTTGAAAGAAGGAAGGAGTATTAGGGCTTTGTCTACAAAGTTTTGGCAGGTTTTTATATTAATCATCAGTTGTGAATTTCTTACTAAAATAAAACTAACATTAGTATGAGTGAAAAATAAATAAATAATTTAAAGTTTGTGTTGCAATCTCAGAACTTTCTCTTCTTAGATGAGTTTTCCTCTTCACAACCCCTAAAACCCTAAACCCCACCACCAGAGTCCAGACCTCAAGCACAAAGGATTAATGTTTATGCACTGTGAGAAAGAAGAACAGGTGGGTTACTTTGATTTGGGTACTTGTTTTCTTTTGTGGGAAGAGATTGGGAGTGGAAGAAGAAGAGAAAGAGGAATTTCTTTTGCTCAGGTGCATTTTGTAGAGCTTTGTGGTGGAATTTTTGTAGAAGGTGGGAAATTGAGACCCAAAAGTTTTTGGAGATGGAAGGTTGCCAAGAAGAGGAGGAGAAAGGTGTGCAGTCTAAGAAGAAGATTTACCCACACTTGGTGTGGCCGTGTATTGGGTATGGTTTGAGTGATGATGATGGAGATGTCGTAGATGCAGACGAATGTGAGAGGGAAGGGGTGAAATGTATCACTCTCCTTGATCTTGGCATCGACATCCGTGAAGAGGAGGAATCTGCATTTGATCCTGCAGAAGTTGGATCTGAATTGTGTCCTGAGGCACCATTGTTCAAAGCAGAACAACTAGGAGAAAGTGGAGGAGGAGGTGCTGTTATCCCTAAAGAACTAGGAATAGAAACACCAGGATCAAACACTGGTGATATACTTGCAGACAAGCAACTTCAAGAAGAGGAGGTGCCCGTGATTCTGGATGCTGCTGCTGCCAAGGAGACTGCTGAGGTAAGACTTTGTGTTCTTCTGTTGCATGATGACGATGACATGAACCCATCTCTTCTTCTGATCACAGATGTAGGAGATGCATCGCACATGGTGAGCAGGGCAATTGTTGCTTAAGCTAAAGCAATAACAGAATGACAAAATGACAAAGAGTCTGGCCGAATGGCTTTGTGTTTGTTTGTTTGTTTGTTTGTTTCCTGGGTTTAGGGTCTAGGGCAATGAGATCATGGCTGCACAACCAAAAACAAGAAGCATTCTTCAAGAAGCTGGAGACCCATCTCTACATCCCTTACAAGCTACAAGTGCAGCAAAAAACCGCCCAAACATCCAAGGTGCATAGTTGGTAAATAGCCTGCACAAATCAGACATCCACCTCCAGACCATCTCTCAAGCATCTATCTCACTTTCTTGCACATATATATCCTTGACATGCTTTTTCTTTCTCAGCCAGCAGTCAGTCATTCAGTCAGTCACACCACCACCGCAACCTAGTGGAGGAAATCTTTCATATCAGGAAGAATGTTGTCATGGAATGCATGTTCAGACACCTTCTCATTGCAATGCTCATTTTGATCTGCAAAAAACTGTTGTATATGTGGGGGCTGGGGGATTTTGGACCAAGTTGACACACTACCAGGAATTCCTGTTCAAATGTCAATGGCTAATGATTTGTAGAAAAGCTTGCAATCTTTGTGGAAAGTTAGTTCATAATTTGGTTAAGTCGTCTTGTGCATGACCACCAACCCACAACCCACCTACTTCACAAATTTGGCTACCAAGAAGATCCAGGGAGACTCATCATACAAAGGACTTTTGATCATAAGAAATTGTGCACCAAAGTCACCAGATTTTGAGGAAAACTTTTTGAAAAGCACCATATCATGCACCCTTTCATATCCAAGTAGGTCAATAAAGAGGAGAAAATTATGTAGGCTACATTACATAGATAGACAAACAAACACACCTTTTATGATTTTGTTTATTTTCAGATGTGTTATTAGTCTGGTATTGGAAAGCAACACTCACACAAACCACCACTTTCTAGTCAAATGTATTATTACAATCTTGGGATTGTTAGTTGCATCAAACATTGTCAAACTATTGCACACATTATGAATACACAAGAAAATTGAAAAAAACTTACAAGTAACAAACTCATTTTCTCCCGAGAAATTCACCTGCTCAAAAGTTTCTAGTGGGATTTGAGGCTGTTATGACCCTTCTTTTGAGACGGTTTTGAGTGCCTACCATGTATTTGTTCCAGATTCAACTAAACCCTAAACCCTAATAATACCCTAGCCCGGAGAACAATATTATCAGCTGATGCCTCCTTGGATCATTCAAAAGACTTAAAACCCTCACAAGAATTCAGGAAAAGGGTAAATTTTACCCAATGCATATACCAGAAACAGGTGCATAAAAAGTCTATTGAAAAAGAGATCAAATCTTTTGACACAATTCTCAGTACATGAATGAAGCTTGAATGCAACTCTCAACATTTGCCCCAGGTCCACAGCCTATTACCACAAGCTAAATTGCTTTTCCAGAAACTGTAACCTCAACTTGGCCCCAGGAATTTAGCTTGCCCTCAACTAAAAAACATTTCACTAATACACTAAAATAGAACCCAATACATCATGATAATCCTAGATTTCAGGGACAGAAAGACACACACAAACGAAGCGCAATGCATGGATAAAAAGCCCAGGATCCAAACATTCTTAGATGGAATTTGACAAAAGGACATGGACTAATTTCCATATGCAAACACACCATTTAGTGGCAACTACTAACTGCCCTTATTTACCATGGAAGATCCTCATTAGACACTGGCCCTACAACCAATAACCCTGAAAACTTACAAGAGAACTTGTTGCCACATGGTGGACTTTGTGTATTGTTGCAGTTCCACTCCTTCAAAACTACTAAATCTGCTTCCCTGGCCCAGAACTCCACCCACTGAGGTAAACTGCACTCCACAGACAAGCAAGAGAATGGCAACAGGGATATAGCAGCAAGTATCAAGACATCACAACACACACTCAATTGGCAACAGGATTCAGATTAAAAATGCCTTGTGCTTGACATTTGGTAAGTGAACACAATTTCCCCTTAAAATCAATCTCTCTTAAGTAAGTCTCCTAGACATATATTCTCTTACAAAGTTGTCTGTGAGATATAACACCTTCATGAAACTATATGATGTTGGCCCCTTCCAGACTTCAATGTGCACATTGGTTCAACATAGAAGGGAAGGAAGTTCACCTACCCCTGCTTAACAATGTACAATTTGCACCTCCAAACTATACAGTGGTGTATGCAGACGGTGGTGGCCATCACTCTACAAAAGAATACGAAAATCAGCACTACCCCCAAGTGCAGTCATAAAGGGTGAGTTAAGACAGGGCAGTGTTGATGTCCAAAATCACTGCCATTCTCCTCACACCACACCTGCTGAGGAGTCATTGTTTGCAGATGCCTGAAAAAATAATGCGTACGTCTTGTGCTGGACCTCACTCATCTGAGAAAGGTGGTGGCAGCTCATGCACTGACATTTTTCCCATGTATTGAACACTAGTTGTGTTCTTAAAATAGCTGCAGACCTTTGGTTCTGTACTTCATGAAACAGTAGACTGGGCTCCAGGAATTCACAGATGCGCAGCAGCTCCCATTGCTTGTTGGGTAGCATAAAAAGGTCCAACATGCAACAAAGAGAATATATCGGAGAGGGAAAATAATCATTGCCTACAAAAAAAAAGCCTACTCTTCACCCCTTTGGTGCCGAAGAAGAGACTCCTGTCTCTGCATTCTCATCTGTTGCCGAAAATTTGCAAGAAAAGCCTCCACTCTCTGATCCACATCATCATCTGCTGGCTTCAAATTTGTATCCTCAACAGCACTCCCAGCAACATTCTGAGAGCTGGCTGCAGAAGGCCTTTCATTAGACACCTCCACATCTGGTGGCAATTCATGTTTCTGTGACCGAGCACCTGCATCCTTCATAGAAAAATAAGACTCTCCTTCATGCTTCTGAGCTGCAGATGTGGAGCCCTTTGCCGGCATTGACATAGGCTCTCCAGAGTTACGTGAAGTGGGGTGAGATGGAGGTTTCCTCCCAGAACTCTCCTTAGAACTCTGTCTACTGCTACCCATGTTACTGCTGAGTGACCTCTGTACTTTGCAGGTCACAATGGGAGACAAATTCACTTCAACAGGAGTGATTACAGTGGCATCCAGAGAAGAATCCCGGGGAGACTGGGGAGGAAGAGGGGGTGGTGGAGGAGGGGATGCCATGGGAGTGGCAAGGGGTGAATCCGGGGGTGGCGGTGGAGGCGATGATGCAGTAGGAGTAGCAGGAGGTGAATCAGGAGGCGAATCCACTGGGGATTCAGGAACTGGAGATCCAGCAGACTCATCATCCACAGGAGAGTCTGGAGGACTGGTCAGGGCAAGAGGTGATGGAGTCAAGACAGAATTGCGAACAGCCACAGGGGACGCAGGTGGAGGAGTGTGAGGAGCAGGTGGTGATGGTTGAGCGGAAGGGATAGGAGGACAGGGAGTAGTTAATATAGGTGCTAAAGTTGTTGGACTGGGAGAAGAACTAGCAATAACTACATCACTATGGGGCATGGTGGGAGATGCAGGAGGGTGGAGCTCCTGATCAATCACATGGTGGGAAGAGGTGGTGGGGACTGGTGAGCTGGAAGCCTCAAAAGGGTGGGCAGAGATGGGAACAGGGGGAGGAGATGCAGGAACCTCAAGCTGAACAGCAGCTGCAGAACCCATGACTGTGGAGGAAGAAGAAGGAGCAGGGGAAATGATATAATCATCCTCAAACACAGGTGAAATAGGGGCCCTTCTTGCAGCAAGTCGCTCTCGGAAGCTGTTACTGTGGCTCATGACTGGACGCTCTTGGAAGCTCATGCTGTTGCTGCTCATAGCTGGATGCTCTTGGAAGCTGCTGTTGCTGTTGTTGTTGCTCATCCCTACTAGGTTGTTGTCCCGTTGTTGTTGCCGGAGGAAGTAAGAATCACGATCCAAATTTGGAGTTACAGCAGGAGGGGGTGGTACCTTGGCAGGAGGACCCAGATCTTCAAACCGTGGAGGAGGAGCAGCAGCAGCCGTGGAAGAAGAGTTTTTGCCAAGTCCGCCGCCGCGCAAATTATTCTCAAGCCTAGATGACAAGTCCCGCTTCAGATACACAGGAAGAGGCCTAACAGCAGGGAAATCACGCACAGGGAAAGGGACAGGAGCGGGAGCAGGGATAGAGAGCGGCCTGACACTTTCTCCAACGGAGAAAATGTCAGGCATGCGCAGAGCGTCTCGTTGAACCACAGTAACATGCCTCTGGTAATCTTGTCTCTCGTGCAAACCTCGCGATTGTGCCCCATTCAAAACTCCTGAAGTCGCCACCATGATTCCCACAACAAGGAACACGAAACAAATCGACGGAGTGCACCATTCTGTCATGAATTCCTTCACTCTCAAAACGGATTCCGGGGGAGGAACGTAGGTCAAGATCATTGGGAGCATCGCAGCTATGAAAACGAGTACACTCAGTAGCACGGTCTCCACCAATTTCTTCGTTATAATACGCCGCCGTGGAGCTGTTGCTTCTACGACGGCCTTCTTCGGACCAGAAGCAACCTCTCCTCCTGCACTGTTGTTGTGAATGCTCCCCGGAGCTGCTGGCCAGACGTTATCCATCGCGCCAGGTGAAGAAATGCTCAAGAAGCACGATCCAAACGTCAGGAGACAGCGAACGAGAACAACAGATGCCTCACAGCAGCACAAGAGAGTTGCAGCAAGCAATGTCGTGTGCTAGGCGCTTTGGAAAGCACATCATTGCAGCGCAGAATCTAAACAGATCATGTCGTTTTGCAGCGACAGTCTGATGATCGGAAACATGTACAAAAGCATCCCTGCTGCAACAGAAGACGAGAGAAACTGCAGCGAATGGCTTGGAATCCTTGGCGAATCTAACCTCTCTCAGGACAACACAGATGTGATGCTCGCCTGCCTTAAAAAGCGTCGCGGGAGAGAGGGAGAGAAACGGCAACTGATAAAGTCTTCCTGAAATCCAAATCCTTCAAAGAAACAAGCAAAAGAACGGAGATGACAAGGAGAAGAAGAAACCCTGGGTCAACGTTCACCACACTAAGCGCCGAAAATTCCTAAGGAAACAACACGCACA
>Ga0209208_10008757_pt1 | contig 13429 bp, 10 predicted proteins | sample S1TSphfallax_3_FD_187694 | JGI IMG/M metagenome (GOLD analysis project Ga0209208, IMG submission 187694) | Host-associated microbial communities from peat moss isolated from Minnesota, USA - S1T2_Fd - Sphagnum fallax MG (SPAdes) (version 2) | ecosystem: Host-associated > Plants > Peat moss >...
GCTTTGCAAATGCCCTTGTGTGGATGACATTCTCAAAATGCAAGGCCAGACTCAGCTATTGCCTCATCGTAGGCCCCTTATTTATGCAGGTGGGGGTGCTGGAGTTTCAAAGACAGCACTAGATGCAAGAACTTTGGCCAAACCAAGTGGTTCTGCTGACATAAGGGAAACTGTATAGGAGGGAACCGTATGATGGGTAACCATCTTGCACTGTTCAAAGAGCACTTTATTATATCGTAAGAGTGCATTGCTCCCTAGAAGAATTGGGTTCGCTGTCACGATACTTGGATGCTTTCCCAGCTTTAAATTCTAGGAGCTTACGTGACTGATCAGAGGGGCAAGCCCTGTAAGATTCAGGGGCTATCACGATTTGGGTTGTAATGGACACACTAGCATCAGATTGTGGCACTCTAGCATCTGACGCATGTGGGAGGCTGTGAGAATTTACCCGAGGGAATTCAAATTTAAAACAACTCTGTTTTATCAAGCGTTGGCAGGCTAAGGGGGTTGTTAGTTGCTACCATGTGCTCCCATGGAGTTTCAAGCAAGTTTCAAGGTCGGTACTCAGCCTCCATCCTGCCTCTGCCGGCTTGGAATGCTGAACTGATTTTACGCCCCGTTCCACCTGGTCTGTTCAATAAGCGGACACGATTGCACGCATGGCGCAACTCTTGACCCCCTGCCCTGTCTGCATGCCATTACACTCAGATCTGATAAGAGGCCGGGCGTGGGGTGTGATGGGGGCAGGGCTACTTGCCACTAAAGATGGCCGGATCTGCAACTCGTCGACTATTGCCGTCACTTATGGCAATGCATCTTCGTACATTACGACTGGACAGATCATGTATCACTGCCTCTTCATTATCTAGTATCGCCACTTGCATCATCCCTTTGACATCGACATCTTTGGTCCTTCAACATCGACTGCTGCCGGCAGTTGCATCGGATCTAGCCTAAAACCGGCACCTACTCCTAACTCCTAACCTTTTATCTGTAATGACTTCGGCATGTGTTCTCTGTCCTCCGAATTTTGACCCGTTGAGTCCATTCGAGAGTTCTGTGGTTGAAACAAGCCGCTCAGCACTCAACTTTGAGGCGTTGAGTGCTCCTCCAATTACGGTACTGGATCTGGAATTCCGCTTGAAATGGTTTGTTATTTGAAGAATTTATTCATAAAAATTTCAATATTGTGAAAATAATATACTTAATGTTGAAGTTGCCAATGTAGTAGGGTAAGCTCCTGATTTCAAACTTTCCTCAAGTTGCGCTCACAATGACTGACCTTTGGTATTACAGCAATAAGTTATATAGTCTTTATTCACTATTCTTGTAAGGGAGAGACTACGGAACCATGTACTTTTCATTCTGTCTCTCACTTTGATGAATGTTCACCAGGTGTTACAGGTGAACTGGAAGTTCAATTTTTGGGAAAATAAAGCACCCGTAGAAAATTTCTAGTGTATTTAGAGGGCATGTTACCAAGTAGAACTTTTCCGCTGCCAATGGCGAGGCGTTTTGAAAAGCAGAATTCCTGCTCCAGCAAGAAGTCATTCTTAATAAAAAATTTCCAGTGATACGCACTAGGTATCATTGGAAACAAAATGTTCCATCCGTGCTTTTCTTCACTTAACAACCTCAGAGAAGGGCATTCCTTAAATAAGTGCTCCTCCGCTCCACCTCGGAGGGAGCTTATTTCAGCAATGCCTGAGAAGCCCGAGGAGCTGCCCTGCTCCTGGGGTGTTGCCCTACTCTTCATGGATCATTTCCTATTTCAATTGTTGCCAGTTGAAACTTGGCATACTAAAGGCACAATTGTTCCGCAATGAGCTGTTTGTTCACAAGCTTGTTTACTAAATCGTACTAATGATGCAACCCTTTCAAACTTAATTAAAAGTGAGGGACCCAATGAACAGGCACATCAAGGGAGGGATTAGATAAGTCTTAGGATCAGTGTTTTTTTAGGAATTTCTATTTGTAGTTAAAGTGGCGATCATCCCTAGAAAGATTTAACCAAATCTGGCTATAAACCAGAAATAAAGTACAAACCTTTTAATCATCCTTTTATATATTTATCTACCCAATGAAAATCACATATATGAATCTGGTAATTGTCTTTCTCACTTTTTGTGATTGAAAACCTCCAAAATCACTTTTTTAAAAATAATATTTTGATTTAAAATTCTTCTTTCTAACAATATATTGCCAATAGCCTTTTTTTTGGTATACTCATGCAAAATTGCACCTAAAAAACTTTAAAACAAAATATTCTTTTGCACATTCTTGAAAATTATGTTGAATTTGATCACACTCCAAAAAGAGTTCACCATATTGAAGCAGGTTCTTAGTGTTCAGTCACATTTTTCTGCTAGATTTTCTATTCTTTGGGATTTTCCACTAGTGCTCCATCACCAAAATGAAAAAAAAGTTTGATCACCAATTAAACAAAAATGACTTAGGACATCTTTCAATTAGGTTGTTATGATCACAATAGCCTTTCATTATGTTTTTTCAACTAGTTCAGGTTGCAATCATTTTCATAGTTCTACTAGTCAAGACATTGGCCAATTGCAAGAGCTCTAAGAGTTGTGAGTCAAACTATGACTCACCACACAATGGCATATGATATTTTTACTACGAACATGTGTTCTCATAATTCCTAACATGATTAATTGCAAATTTTCTCCACATTTACAATTTTCCAATGGAAACAAACTATCATTGTAGCAAGAACAAAACCTTACATCACAAACTTATCAAGTTTTATGTATTCATACATATTTTGTGTGAAATTCAATTTTTATAGGTTTGTATAAAAATTGCATGAATTTGATGTTGTGGTTAATATGAATTATGTTTGTACATATTCAAAAAAATGAAACATTATTTTTGAATGATATACATAAATGTTCATGTTTAATATTTAAAAATTGCATAATTTTATGCAAAATTATATCACGATAATTGCATAGATTTAGTTTAAATGTAAAGCATACATACTTCACATTGAAACATCATAAGTAGAAAAGACATATCATTTATATAAAAATAATATATATATTTTTCATGCCTTTGAAACCCATAGATTTTGCACAAACATATTGTTTTACAATTTTCACACGAATTTTAGTGAAATTTCATGATATTGGAAGTTTGTGATGTCTTTTAGTGGTTTTCCATGAGGTGAATGTAAGGGAAATAAGGGCAATTTCCAATTGAATACATACACCTTCCATTTTGAAATTTGAACTTATCACTTTTGATTCCATATGCCCAAGATTTGGGGTTCAAATTTGTAAACCCACATTATAGGACCAACCCTAACTACACTTTTAACTTGAGAATTTAATCTAATGGAAAGGAATCTTATTTACATTTTCAAAAACATTTTCAACTTGAGAATTGTATGTTAATGAAAAGCAAATGGAGATTCCAAAGCTAAAGGTGCAATTACTTGATGGAAAGTTGCCCTTAACTTGTTGCATTTTGAATTGTAATTCCCAAAAGCCATAACAAAAATCATTATTCAACTATCGACACCCAGTAATAAATAAAAAATGAGAACAAGAAATGGATCCATAAGGAATGAAAATTGAAAGGCCACTATCATTATTAGGGATAATAGATTGGAATGGGTGAGAGATCCACAAGAGTGAGAATGTAGAAGCTACAAGCCTAATAAACCCAATATGATTGTTTGACTTAGAGTGGTAGAAGCTAACATCTTTTGGAAAGTGATGGGGACTTGTCTAAAAATTTGTTGATGATGAAATAGGAGAAAATATGAACCTTTAGTCTTCAAAGACCTCCACATCGAAGGATTCCAAAACAAAGTTGCCAATCACATGTGAAAGGTCCCACAAATTTTCACCTTGCCCTACAAGGGCTAGATTGCATTTGAAGGGCATTGAAAATTTGAAATTTAACACTTGTTCAAGAAAATTATGTATGCAAACTATTGCAAGGATGTTTAATCCATGATATACTTTATGTGACAAAGGCTTTAAAGGGAAATGTTGTAAAAGGAAAGTTCTAGATGAATTGACATAACTACAAATGGTTTTTCAACCCAAGCTTAAAATGATCACCATGTTTTGATGGCAAGAGCTTAAAACAGGGCAGTACCCTACACATATTTCTTTAAAATGTTGGGAAAGGGTGAACATGTTTCTTACTTTGAAGGTTCATGGGGTAATTATGTTGCATTGAAGGTTGTATCATGAATTACATTGATAAATGGTGTCATGACATTTCCATTATATCTTGGGGCATGATACTAATGCATGACATGACATAGGTGTTTATGTGACCATAACATGCAATGTTTTTGGGTCAAATTTGTGTCGAAGCCAAAGTGATACAAAGAAAATGGATTTAACCATGGAATTTTACAATAACATTGATATTAATGTGATACAAATAACATTAACATTAATGTTAGTTGACATGTTATTTAATGGGTTTTAACCATGGAATTTATATTTTTAAAATGTAAATGTAGTTAATTTTTATTATAAAAAAAAGAACAAAAGGTTAGAAAAACCCCAATTAGGGTTTAGGGTGGTGGGAGGATCTTTGCCTTCAACATTTATGGGCTTGTTTTGTTGTTTCTATTTGCTTTGGATGAACTCATAAGGAGGCGCATTTTGCACCATAACCACACCATTTTACTTTTCTTCCATAGTGTTAAAAAGGTGTGTTAAAATGTCACCCCCATTTTCTTTCTCTCCTTTCTTGCAGCTTTGTCCATGTGTAACATTTTGTGTGTAGGACCAAGGTCTTGTCCTTGTGGTTAGTCAATGGCTGGTGTTGCAAACCAAAGGTGTTGCATAAAGACCAATAACCACGAGGTTTGGTTAACATGGAAGAGTCAGTCCAATGGTTTTGTCTTTATGGTCAATGATTGAAGGGAAATTTGTGGCATTATAGTTTTAAGAGGAGGGGCCAATTGTAAGCTCAAGAGGCTATCAACAAGATCAAAAGGGTGTCATTAGGAATTCGAAGGTGCTATTGGCAAGTTTTAGAAGGGGTAGTTGGGAGGGGTTGCAAGCTAATCAAGAGGTTGTCAACAAAATAAAAGATGTGATTGATAAAAAAATCCATGCAAAATATTAGAATTTTAAAATGTGAAATGGACTTTCAAGGATAAAAATTTATTATAATCACATAATTAAAAGTTTTAAAAGTTTTTAAAATATGAAATTTCAATGCACTTCATTAATGAAATTTAAATTTGATGATGTTTTATTTTATTTTACTTATTTTAACACTACTTTGACATTTTCTTTGAGTCCACATTTTTCATTTTTTTGTGTGACAAATGTAGTGTTGTCATTTTAAAAGTCCATTACAAGTCCATAATCTTCTTAGAATTCATCCAATATTTTTATAATGATGTTCATTAAAGTCTATGACAACATGAATAATTGAATAATTGACATTGTTAATTTTGAATATGGCTTTAAATTTGACATTTGTATCTAATCCAAAAAGATTACAAGTGTGATTGGCCAAATAATCCACCTATTCATGTTTTCACCCCAATCTTGTCATAGCTTAACAATATTTCTCAAATGCTAACCAACATCATTACAAAGTCTTCTTGTTGATTCTGATAATGTGACAAAATTTCAAGATCTAATTTTTGTATAGTGGTTTGCCCATATATTGGGTTGATTATTATATACTTTAGATGTACACTATAAAATGTAGTAATGTTTTTAGCTCACAAGGATTTCACACAAATCAAATTTGGCACTCATGAATTTTCCTTTCTACTTATCTTTATGTTGTTGGCTTACCTATGGACCTTAAAACATTCCATTTCAATATCCATGCTTCAAGTTCCTTTCTCCAACTTATACCATTCCCAACCTCTTGATTTTTAGAGTTCTTTTTCCTGTAAGCCATTGGATTTGTTTGTAATTGGTTCAAAGTTATTTCATTAGTTTTGTCATATTGTATTTCAAATTCAATTTCTTGCTTACAAAAATCGATCATCTCAACCAATAGATCAAAATCCCTTATAGAGCTCCATTCTCTAAAAGAATGATTATATTTCCAAGGATTTGTTATCAAAATTATGTGTTTCAATGTATCACTTTAGTGTTTAAATGTATAATATTTGGTTATGTTACATAATGTATCACAATTGCATAATGTAACAATATCACAATGTACTGAATTGATAAATTTTGTTGATTTTTTTCAAGTTTCATGAAGATGTCAAATTTTAAATCAATAAATATTTCCATTAAGATTGATGGGAAGGCAATTGATGTCACCTATGAAGGTTGGATTGAAATCCACCAACTGTTATAAAAGTGTAATGATAATAAAAATAAATTACCTAATGGTATTAGAAACACCTTTGAGTGTTGTTATTGCCATGCATCTTTTTCCAACAAGATCCGACTAAATCATCATTGAGTTATCCAAGGTTACAACCAAGCCTTGGATGAACAAGGTAACAAATTCATCTTGAAACCTTATCCTATGTTTGAATCCAACCAAGGGAAAAAAATGTGCAAGTTGTGACTATAAATGTTTCTATGTTGGAAAAAGGACTTTGGAAGAAGAAAAGATCCAAGAAAGTCAAAACCTTAAGAGCCTCACAAAGAAACTATACGAATCATCAAGCAAATAAAAGGTGTAAGAGCCCCCTCACTTTGCTTTATTGTTGTTTCAATTATATCAAATTGCATGTTTATCAATGTTTCAAATTAATGTATCAATGCATTAAATATTAATGTATGTGTAACATTCTATGTTCAATGCATCGAACTCTATGTATCAATATAGGAACCAACATGTGAAAAGGAGGCAAATCATAAGGTGAAGGCTACAAAGCAAAAAGTTACTAAAAGGCACACAAAACCTACAAAGGTGTGAAATCAATCTCATTTTGTCTTATTATAGTTTCAAGATTTTTAGATTACATATGCATTAATGTAACAAACTATGGATATTATCAATGTATACAACTCTATGCATTAGGTGGTACACATCAATTTGTATGTAATTATGCATCAAATTGTATGCATCAATACAAGAACCATGAATTGAAGAGGAGACAACCTTGGATGTTAAATGAACTTGAAGTCTACAAAGAAAAAAGAGATGCAAAAGCCCACAAAATTTACAAAGGTGCAAAATGTTCATTACACAATCTTTCTATTGTTTTAGTTGTATAAAATGATGTATATCAATGTATCAAATTTATGTACTTTTGTATAAACTATGTATTAATATATCATGGAATCAATTGGATTATATGAATCAATGTATTAGATTTTATGTATTGATGTATGAAGTAATATGTATTGTCAATACGATCTTTCCATTGATAAATATTGATTCAACCTTTTTTGGATTATGCAAGCTACCAAACTTGATGAACATACTAATGTTTCAACTAAAAAACCCAAGGGTATGAAACACACTCCTATGGTGCCCACTTCTTCACATGTCCCAAGGGAAGAGTTATTTAGATTATCCCAACATATTCATTTCCTTTTCCTCCCCCATCTACACCTCTTCCTCCATCTTCAACTCTTATTCCACCTCCTCTTTTATCTTAAACCCCTATTCCACCTCCACTTATGAATCTAGTGCAAAAAAATCTATCACATTTGTAAAAGATGTAGCTCCCCTTCCTTTACTATCAACACCTACACCTTTCATGGCTCTTCTTCAACCAATAGGTGGGATAGATTGTGACCTATTTCATTGGCTTGAACTTGCACAACCATTGCCAACAAAAAAAAAAGGTTGAGTTTACCAAAGGGATTTGCATAAAATGTAGAGAAGGTTTTGGACAAAGGCAAAAGGAAGTTAAAGTTGGATGAAGAATCATAGGATGTGATTTGGCACAATCAATGTTATTGAACTTCAAAAAAAAATGCCAAGACCGATCAAACCACAAGCAAATCCTACACATGGCTTATGGTATGTTTAGAAGGTAGGATGGGGCTTATCATTTAGGAATGGAAAAGTCAAAATCCATATAAATTTTCTAACACATTATTGCACTTTGTAGCCATCAATACATTCATAGCAATTGTTCAAGCTATACTTGGTCATTGGTATTGCATTGGGGTGGTATGAATAACTTCATTTTAATGTTTTATTATTTTAACTTCAATTGCATTATACACTAGCATATTATATCATTGTATCAAGTTACATGTATGTACTATTGTATGAACCCCACAATGTGTATCATGTATTACATGAAGTTTTCTTCATTTTATTTATGTGTGACCTTGTACTGTGGATGTTATGGGATAGTTCCAAATTTTGTATGAATTTTTGTGTTGTTTTATTAGTAATGTTTTACACAACTTAGCCCAAGATCAACAATATGCAACCCAATTTAATTGAAATAAACTTGTTGATATCTTATGTTTCATATTGACATGCATTAAAGGTTTTTGATGTTGAATTTTTTAAGTGGAGATGGAGGTGAGTCTAATTCATTGAAATTTTGCATAGCACAATATTCCAATGGGAAAAGAAAAATAGTCCATGGATTGAAGAATAATTTTGGGATTGGAAACCAATTTGGCACATGTTTTCATCCAATCCATACATCTTGAAAAAGATGCAAGAGCTACCTTGGTGCCATGATTGTAAGTCAAATCATGTATGTTTATATTACTTTAGTTGAATAATAATCCCATCCTCTAATATTAATCATGTTTGCTTGTTTATGTAGTTGTAGAGGCATAAATTGTGCAAAAATTGTTGGTTGGGCTTAAATTCCAAAAATCCCACCATTAATGTTTGTGTAATTATTGAAGTTCAATTTTTTTTTATTGTGGGACAGGAAAAAGTCTCCTTATATGCCCCTTCAGTGATTTGAAAAAGGAGAATTTGCAAATATGGATGCAATGTCTACCCCATGTAAGTAACTAAATCTCTCACCTTTTATTGTTATTCTAATGTGTTAATCTATTAATGTGCCAATGTTTCAATGTATCTGGTAGTTAATGTTTCAATGTGTTAATGTGTTACATTGTGTGAATGTTTTAGTGTTGTAATGTGTTCATGTGGCAATGTATTGATGTATTAAAATTTTTTTTGCCCCCCATCCAAGATGGTTAAAAATTACCTTGGATGCCTTCCTAAGGGAAGGTTGATTATACATTTTTGGGCAGTCCATTATTGATCAAGATATCCATCACTTACATTGATAGTTATCTAATCTTGTGAATGGGAAAGGAGAGGACATTAAGAATGATATTACAATTGGTTAATAGTTTATTAAGTGTGTGCTTTGGAAGATGTGGCCTTGTTCAATCTGAATATTTTTTGTGGCTTATGAAAGGCAATGATAGATGGGAGAAATGCAAGGACAATGCCTTTTATTAGTTCTTACATTGTTGTGATCAAGCATTGGACATCCAATGGGTCCTCTTAACAATTGGCATGATGGGTCTTTTCCAATGTGCATATGTAAATATATTGTTTGATACATTACATCTATGGTTTTAAAAAATACTAACAATGTTGTGTGATTTTATAAATTGCCTTACAATCATTTCTTTAGATTTTGAGATGTTGCATAATAACATCCTTGGAGTTAATGAAAAATGTGAATTAGGGTGGATATTGAAGATGAGAATGAGTGACAATGCATTTGGGAAGGTGGTTGGGTTTCAGACTCCAATGCCTTTGGATGATGGTACTATGGTTGTTCACACGGGTTCAAACCCACTCATTTCTAAGCATGGGAAATTTGGTATCAGGTTGGGCCAAAAGTGTGATCAAACACCTTTGAATGACATACAATCACCAACTTTAGTAAAGGAATTTAATGCCTTTGATTTATTAACATTTTCCATTTCTCACATGTATAATATATTTTTCATTCATGTTGTCCTATTAATGTTTCAAATAGTGTATCAGACAATATGTATCAATATAATATGTTTTTTAGTATCAATGTAGTTTGTATTACATTTTATCAATGAATTAATTTTATGATGAATTAATGTATTAGAGAGTATGTATTGAACAAGTAAATGTGTCATCAATAACTTTTTTTGACATTCTTAACTATATTTTACTTGGGAAATGAAAGTACTAGAAATGATTTAGTCCATCAAGTACATTTTCTTCCTTCAAAACAAATTCAATATCTTTTGTTTCTTGTGAATTTTGACTTTAGTCATGTGTATTAGTGTATCAACTAATATTAATGTATCAGTAAAGGTCTTACATTGATGTTTTATGTTTCAAATGTTCTTCATGAACTAGGGCAACAAATCTTAATGTTGTCTTTTTTGAAGACAACAACATTTTGAACTGGGCATTAAAGATTCAAAATTTTCCAAGTTTTGGCAACCTTAAGCTTGGTTGGGGGATGCCATGATGGATTTCTTGAATTTTAGCCACTATTTCAATAGCCTGTTAAACATTTGATGGGCAATATTTGTGGCAAGTGTTTTCATTGCATCATATTTGAAGAAGTTATGTTTTGGTACACCTTTATTCTAGCATGAAAATACTATTTTACAAAGTTTTTGGGTGCAAACAAGGTAAAGTAGATGGTTGATTGCTTGGTGTCAAAACACATTATAAGTAGCCATGAAAAAGTTTTAATGTATTGAAATTAGAAATTTTATTTTGTATAATAATTAACATGATGATAATTTGTCATTTTATATTGAAAATGTTGAAGAACCTCATCTTGAAAGTAGAATTAAGTAGAATTTTTAAAATATTTTTACTTGCACAAGATGTTAAATTTTACAAAATGGGCTACATGTAGATGAAATATTGATTTAAAAAAACTTTCAAGTTAATGGGGCCTTAAAAGGTAGTTATATATTGTCACGTTATGTATGTTATAATCATATTATATCAAATCTTTAAAACGAAATAGGTTTGAACACCATATTGACCAAGTTAGTTTCAAACGTATTTTCAACCTTTTTTTATAATACCAAAGTTATACAAACTTTGTATTCAACTTCTTATAAACTAAATGTAATGACCTATTTTTTCATAATTTTATTTTAAAATATTTTAAATCTAATTTCTTGTGTTCATATAAAAAATTGTTTCATTTTTAAATTGGATTTTGAGCGGACTATTTTGTTTCTGACCACTTTGGTGGACACCTTTTTTTGCTTATAATCACAATCTTGTAAGGGTTTGTATGGAATGTGACTATACACATTTGAATCATAATTCATTAATGTCAAAAAAATTAAAAATGGTCACCATGGGCATGATTATAAAGGGGGTTTATTATATCATCAAATATAGATATTATGCTTAATAAGTAGTTGACATATATATACATATTAATGACTACCCCCAACATAACTAATCCTCAATTAGGCTTTGTTTGCATTTTTACACATGACACTAGTTATTACAAATGACACTATTGTCTGGTTAGTGCATATGGGAGTGTTGCAATATGGGCCAGATTTTCTCAATACAAAACTTTAGAATGCATTTAGACAATGTGATTTTTTCACATATTTTTTCAATATTTGTTTCAAATGACATGAATTCTTTCTAATGAAGTGGTTATTTGCACAACTACCTTAAATACATAAAGATACCTAATCCAAATTTGAAATGGCTATGTGTGAAGGTTGCATATGAAAGAACATTTGTTCTTTGCCACATTTAGTAGCTACTTAATGGAGATCATTTGGTTGGCTTCATCCTTGTATCTAGATTTCCCTTCAAGACTGCACCCAACATAACAAGCTCCATTTGCTTTGAATGAAAATTCCAATGGAAGTTTAACATGGTGGGCTTAATTTTACTTCCATGATGACATAATGTTTTTACCCATCTCAGCCTATTATCACTTACATTGTGACTTAGCTTTTGTTAAACTAAGTAGCACCACTAACATAGTTACTAGTGAACCAATAATTGGACAAAAGAATGTACCTTGAATATATGCTCATGGGCCTTTAGTTCCAGCCTTGAGAGTTGATCTCTTGAATGGTTGTGGGCTCACTGTCATAAGTAGCAAATGCAAATGTTACTAAAAATTTGATGTACGAAAACAAATGGAAGGTGGATTTCAATATGGTCTTTTTGATGGTACATTTTCTTGCAGCTAATGTTTGCCTATTGAGATACTTAAACCCCACAAATGACAATGGAACGTTTGTATCTGCAGATATTTTTTGTTGATTTTCATATCATCACAATATCAACATTGTCCCATCAAGCAATAGGGAATGCAAATGAAATTGACCTTTTGCACACCAATGTCATTATGAAGACAATTCTTTCTTCTCAAGCACATAGCCTTTGGAAACACACAAAAAAGTTGAGTTTCAGATATTTGAATGGTGTCAACACGTGTCCTGCACTCCCTTAAAATTTTGTTGCAAAGAGGTTGAATAGCCTATAATATGTTGGAAGACGAGTTCAGTAAGCAAAATTAAATCACAAAAATGGTTTACAAAAGAATATCCATGTGAGTACAATTGGTCCACCAGTGCAACTTTATCAATCTCCAAGAGTGATTGTCTAAAAGGCAGCACATTTTTTTGGAATCCAAAAACCTATTGTCCTTAAGGTGACATGTCATAAGAGATGAAGCCAAGTAAGTTCCTTGCTTTTTGAAGTTCTTGTGTTGGGGAGTGAAGGAGTCTGTAGGCCCATTCCAAAGCACAAAATTGTACTGTACATAATGGAGGTGCAATAGAAGAAAGGAAAACCCACAAATCACCAAACTTATTTTCTTAAAGGTGGAACACCGAACTACTTTTTTTTTTTGTACAAAGGGAGAGTTCAATCTTCAAAATCTAAAGTAGAGATAGCTGCCAATTACTGCTTTCAGTGCTTGCAGGTTGCACATCATCATATCAAACTTCATCCTCATCCAATTGATGGAAGCATGGGAAACAAGACACCTTGTCAAAGTACCAAGTGGAGCCAGCATGACTTGCCATAGCATGCCACCAATTGACACAAAGACCAACAATGTGTATGTATTATGCCACCAGCGACAGAAACTACCTAATCACTCATGAACTATCATTGAAGCATATAATGGGGGAAGGGAAGGGAAGTGGGCATAATAGTACTGACAGGGGGCCATGGTTAACCCTAGGGGGTCAGAGCCAGAGTGAACCAACAGCCACCGGCAGACCACAAGGGATGGATGATTGGTGGACAGGAAACACTTTTCTATTGGGTTCCAGTTCCCTAGCTAACTAGGCTGGGTGGTTAACTCAGTTGCTGTTTTTGCTATTTACTTACTAACAAGCCACTTCTAGCCCATACCCAAGTAGTAACTAACTACATGCATCTACTCACCTTGAGGCAAGTACCCACCCATTGTTCTACCTAGGTATAGGACATATGTATTAGAGGATATGTTATGTCTACTTGCTGAAACTCCTCTTGAACTCAATTGAGATTAATTCACAACTTAGTTATATATATG
>Ga0209208_10008758_pt1 | contig 13428 bp, 11 predicted proteins | sample S1TSphfallax_3_FD_187694 | JGI IMG/M metagenome (GOLD analysis project Ga0209208, IMG submission 187694) | Host-associated microbial communities from peat moss isolated from Minnesota, USA - S1T2_Fd - Sphagnum fallax MG (SPAdes) (version 2) | ecosystem: Host-associated > Plants > Peat moss >...
ATAATTTGAAATATAGACTATATCTTTAGTTTTTAAATTTTTGAAGTACTCCCATGTGACCTCAAATTTAGTATTAGTCATACAATGAGATGTTCATATTAAGGATTAAAAAAATGAAATTTGCTTCAAATTTGTTTTGTTCAAGTTGTTGTAAGAAAAGAGTACAATATTAAATCACATTACTAGAGCTAGTTGATGAAGCAAAAGGCCAACCATTTTATGAATACTTTATGCTGAAGTAATGTGTACCACCACCACTCAGTCTATTGTAGACCATCCCCATGGCTTCCAATGTTCATAGATTATGCACAGTTAGTTCTGACCAAAAAATTGTAAATATACATGAATTAGGCTGCAAGTTTAATGTCTTCAATTTTGAATGTTTGTTTTTGGTCATTTTTGGTTCTTTTTGCCTTAACATGGATTTTCCCAACTAGTTATACGTTGGTACTTAGCCTGGCCAATTCATCAACAGTGTCACTTGTTCTCAACCAAAATTTTATTGACCTTGCCTACCAAGGCAAGGGTATTGTGTTTAGATTCATTATAGAGTATAGTAGCTTAATGGATTTTGGCCCCCCAGGTAATAATAGGTCTATTTTGATATGAGGATTTTTGAAAGATGATGTTTTGGCTTGTGTTGAAACTTAAGATTAGTTATAGGAGTTATGATATCTTGAAGGATTTTGGGTTTCTTGTAGAGAATTTTTTTGAAGAATATATTTTTTTGCATGGTGAAATATTTGAATTTTCATCATTCTTCGTTTGCAATAAGATACTTGTTTATTGTAAATGGGAAGGCGACAGTGTGACACACCTCCTTGTTTTCATTTACTTCAGTAGGCTGAATGGACAAAGCCAACCGCAAGGAACATACAGAAAACAATAACGACAACAACAAAACCCCAAGCATGCAAAGCCAAAGTGCGGCATAGAATTACAAATATTTTCACAAAGGTTTTCAATCGATGAAAAACTCTTTCTAGATGAAAACTCTTTCTATCGCGCAACCTGTTTCAGTGTCTTATTAAGTTACTCTTTTACAATTTCCTGCAGGTGGTGGACATGTTGGTCATCTGCTGGTTGCACTTTCGGTTCTGCCACTTCAAGTTGTGATATGAATCAACAGTCAGGAACACTATAGTTATGTGAATCGTAGGAGGGGAACCTCGGTTACAAACTGGAACCAATCACTACCTGAAGGAATCATGTCTTGCTCTCTGAGTAGCCTCAACACATTCTTTAGTCTTTAGGTGGAAAGGGGTTGTACCTAGCCTGTTCCATTGTGCTTTAAAACCCTTGCAATATAAGTAAACATGGACTCTGCTCACAGCTCACAAAACCAGAAGGATTTATCAGAGTTTCATTTTTGAGGCAGAGAGCGTCTGTGGCTCTTCTGAGATTTCATGCTATCACTATCTTGAGATGGGCAGATGTAGTTAGCTGGAGAGGCCTCTTCTAGGCTTGATGTTCTTCTTCCTGGTTTTTCACCCATCTTCTTGCATGACTTGCTTCGTGCTACTGGTGATGGGTTTAGGTCCTAAGTTTTTTTTATTTCTCTTCTTAGGGCTCCCCTTTGTGTGTTTTGCACCTTTGAGTGTGGTCTTTTGTTTGGACTTTGGTCCTTCTTTTTTTTCCTTCTCTTATTCACTTGCTGAGTGTTTTTCCTTTATTTATTTTTATCACTCTTGCAAGAATGCATACCTGTTTGGGTAGAAACCTAAAAAGTAAAAGACATAAAAGTCTTGATGACAAAATTGAAGTGGATGAACACAAAAGACATGATGATTTTCTGAAGTAGAAAAAAACATAAATGCCTTACAAATGCTAGGATCTAAAGAATTGAGAATGATCATGTTGTTTCAACTTTCAATACAAGCAAATGAATGGGGGCAAACCTCTTCAAGCGCATGGTTACTATGGTGGGTTCAATTGATTATTCCCCCATGTACCATCCAAAAGTTGAAAACCATGATCCTATAAGTCACAAGCGGCTTTAAGATTGAAACTATGTATGTTTATTACATAGCTATGAAAATTTATGTTCTTGTTTGCATAAATGTTTTCTTGCATTTTTATTGTCTATATATAACTAGTATGCCACACCATTTTTCTATTATAGACTTCACATAAATTATATCAAAACTTTTCAAAATTAAAATTAAATTCCCTTCACAATTTTATTACATGAAACTTTACATTCATATAACAACTTATTTCTATTAAATGAAGGTGTTTTCAAATGTCACAAACACCCACTTATATACTAACCAAAAGAAAATTAAATAAGAAATTTCTTAAAATCTACACATCACGTGGTTCCCCATGTCTCCTCATGTGATCTCACATGCATAATAAAATGATAAAAACTTTTCACATGAATTATTATGTGAAAGTCAATAACCATGACCAAATCATAATTAAACTATGAAACCTTACCAACAAGTAAATCACCAAACTTACTTGTTAAAAAATTACATAGGTAATAATTTTAATTACATCAAATCACAATCCCATTGGATCCCTAGGCAATGGGTTGTTCTTGGCTCAACTCTTTTGTCACCTAGTTATGGTTGGAAGCATTAAGCAATGTTCAATTGTCAATTGACGTTTAGTTAAATGAAAAAAATAAATTGGATTTGAATAAGTACCTCAATCATGCTCTTAATAATTAGCTTAGGCAAAAAAGGATACTTGGGCAGGGGGAAAAAAAACTTGAAGATGTCTTTCGATTTAAGGGTCTTGTTCCTTCACATGTTTTTGATTTTTTTTTTTTTAATTATGCAATTTATCACATGATATTTGTCAATCCCATAGTTCTTATGTTGTCCCCCCCTTGCTTAAAATGTTTTAGATTTATCACATACGATTTGTCGAGTGTTCATTGTGAATTGTGCAATTAGGTCTATTTGGTAATTATGAATTTTGTAGGTAAGTCTAGTGTTTGTTGTCCTCTTGTCTAAATGTTTGTGTTTTTTAGGTATGGCAAAGTTGCAAATAATTCCTAAGGTACTATTACAAGAGACCCAACCTTATGATTATTATATTCACAAAATAAAGGCCATAAAAAACAAAAAGACAACGATAGATTGTGAAATATTTGCATTTCAACACCATGGACAACAAGCCTACACATTGCATTTTGCAACCTATGGCAATGACAATAAGCAAATGATCTAGTTGATTTTTGTTGATGTCTAGAAGGAGGTAGTTTACGCTAATTGTGAAGTGGCTTACCTTGATTCATAATTTGCAAGAAAGACATTGAAGGATCACTTGCATGATACTTTGAAAGGATTGAAGACATGCGCATCAAATGAGGAAAGTTATGAGATGGCACAATTGCAATTTCAAAAGATTTCAGCACGATAAAATGCAATTAATGGACATAAGGAATGTTTTCAAAAGGTGAGAAAGTTTGATTGATGGCAAACCTTCAACATTTGTTTTATTGCCTAATTTTAATGCTTAATTTGAAGCATACAAACCTATATGAAACCCTAATGCTATTTTGGGGTTGTACTCCACCATAACTCTATTTGAAAAGGTAATGATACAACTAAAGAGATTATAGTTGCAATCCAAAAGCCTCACACAAATATGGCAAATAGTTTATAAATAAATGTTGAAATTTGAAATGCCTTGTAATTGGTTGCCGAGATGGATATCAAAGGTGAGAAGAAGAGCAAGGCATTAATAATTTGAAGACAATTGTCAATTAACATTATGCCAAAACATGGCATCCATGACTAATCCTTTTGTAGTAGGTTAATTGCTTATGCCATTTTTAGTTACTTATGTTATTTGTAGTCATATAGGCCATATTTTGGCCTAATGTAGGAATGTAGGAGTGATAACAAAAAATGAGTTAAAATTAAAAATTAGGGCAAATTTGAAAATTAGAATGTCCCATGTTAGCCATGGTTTGAGCTAGTATGGAAAATGATCATTGATCCTTTCATATGTGAGGTCTATGTGTTTTCAACACAAAAGGTTAGTGAATAGGGCTACAATTTAAAATATGTGATTACATTTTGGTTTTGTGAAAAAACAAGTATATTCAAGAAACATCTCCATTTGCACTTGAGACCAATGATTACCCACTTTACTTGACTCTATACTTAACATCCATCCTATTGTGGGTAAAAGATTAAGGTGGATAAAAAATGATAGTTGTTCAAGTCTATTCTAAATGTCTTTAACCATTGTATTTTGAACCCACTAAAACTAGGCTTTTAATAAATACATGTAAATGATGTTGAAGTTACATTTTTCCATGTCCAAGTTCAAGTCATTTTAATTTTAAACACATTTATCAAATATTGGTTTTGAAAAAATAAATTTAAATATATAAATGGACTTTACAAAATGTTACCATTTTGATTGAACATAATATGATTTTTTTAAGCTTGATTTTTTGACCTTAAATGTCATACACCTTTGAAATACCATGTCCCAAATTTTTAAGTTGAAATCTGCTACAAGAAAAATAAATTCATAACTAATATTTTATGGATTGTGACCATGATCTAGCCTAAACTGAAAAATTCACCTTGGATTAAGTATTGATGTCTTTGATATAATTTCTTAGAGTTGGAAGGATTAAGGGTTTTGTTTCATTTTTGTAAATCATGTGTTAAATGTCTTAGATGCATTTGGGTTAAATATACAACAATAATTGTCCAACCTAGAAAAAACTAGCATTTTGACATCCATAAAAGTTTATTATATTGTGTAATTACCCTTGTAAGCTTTCATTACATCATGACTAGCACTAAGAGCTAGCTCAAACCTCCTTATCTTGTGCATGATGAACATTTTTTCACCCACATGTATGTCAAATCCCCCAACAAATCTTCTAAAGAATCATCTTCATGTATGAAATAGTGATGACAACCATTTACTATAAAATAATAAATGCAAAAATGGTGCAAGATGTTCACATCATGGTAAGAGCCAAGGTGGCCAAATTCAATGTAGATGAATAGGCTATGGTGACAAACAAGAACATTATTCATAGAATATATTTTGTTCTGACCATTGAATCATGTTTTATGTGCTTCATTCTTTCAAGGCTTTCATATCTCGATCAATGTTCTATTAATGAATCCAATACAACCTTGAACATCTTGTAACTTGTTACTTAAACTAGTTCTCTCCTCAATTGTAGGCCAATGTATTTCATCAAACAAATGCATGATGAATATTTTGTCAATACAACTTGGACATGCTATAATTGGCTACCCGAGCTAGTACTCTCCACAGCTAGGCCAACATATTTCATTAGCAAGTGCATATGCAACAAGGAATGCACTATCACAACACACTCATGGATCAATTTCACATAAATGCACCATACATGATAACATTATCATGTTTCATGTAAATAATGAAGTTTGTAAGACATTGCTTAGGGTCAATTTTGATGGTTTAGTCCATGATATAATAGGAATTTCATTTGTAGATCTAGCATGAATAGTGATTGTAAGCACCACAATAGAAGCCAATTCTTCAAATCAAGCCAAAATGAAATTGGTCAAGTTGAACAATGGGGAACATGTCAAGAGCATTAATATCTAGATCCATTAGTTGATTGGGCCCCTCTTCCACCTCATGGGTATCGAATAAATCCCTAGAGTTGATAAAAATAAATACACAGTGAGGAGAGAGAGTGCACTGGAGAAATTGTAGAGACTTGCAAAAGAGGTAGAAGCATAGAAAATTGCAAAGTGAGAGAGAGAGAAGAAAACATGGTAACTTATTTCTGCATGCCATCAAGCATTTTCTCATCACTTGAAAATGAGCTAGAATCATAATCCTCAAGGAGAAGCCATGGCTTGAACTTAAGGAAAACTCCATTTATTAGTGTGAAACTGAGAATGAGAAAGGTTTAGGGAAGAGGAGATATTACTTGTATAATCCCATGTGATTTTGTGATCCATAATTCTAACCCCTTACCTAAACACCTAACCCTAGCCCTAAATTTCGATCCTTAACCCTAACTTGAACCTAAGCATAAATCGTGAACCCTAATCCTAAAATCTGATCCCAAATTCTAAACCTTTGCATAAAAACGAGCCTTAACCTTGAAATTTGAACCTTAAACCCCAAAATGTAAACACTAAAACTTTAATCTAAAACCTATCAACTAGATTTTACAACTTAAACCTTATTTCTTGAACCTTGAACCTCATCCTTAAGCCTCAACCCTAAAACTTGAAAACCTAAACCGTAAGACATTAATCGCAAAACCTACAACTTGAACACTACACATTAAAACCTTAACCTTAAGATCTCAAATGTAAAACCCACAATTTGAACCCTAAACCCTATAACCTTAAAGCCCTATAACCTTACAACTTTAAAAACTCATATACATACAATAAACTTAGATTGGGCAGGCTGCAATGGTCCCAAAATTTGAGTCTTCATCCCTAGTTTTGTTGTTTGGTCCCCAGTTTGGCTGACTTTGGAGATAGCTTCAAATTGGGCATGAGATGGAAAGGAAAGGATCAAAGAGGGGTTCAAGCTGATCCAAACTGGTGGATGACTTTAAGATAACTTCATTGTGTCCAAAGGTTTGAAACTTTTGTGACTAGCCATCAACAAACGCAACACCCAAATTTTAAAACACAAGGATTTGAACTTTGGGTGCACTAACAACTATTTATTGTGGATTACAACTGGGCACCCTGCAGAACACTCAGAGAGAAGTGTCAGGCTGTGGGTTGTGAACACAGCATGTTTTTATAATCACTTTGCAGACTGGAAGTTAGCAACAACTCACAGAAATGGTGTGAGTCTTCTTCATATTCCACTCTATACTGCAAGTCTGAAAACATGAGACAAACCACCAGACTGTCTTACCAGACTGTCTTACCAGCATTGTTTCCCCTTCATATTAACCCAAACAGAATGACATTACACAAACATGGCTCTCTGAAGCCTGCAAGTGTGATCTTTTAAACTCCCAACTTTCCACAATGAGCACCAAAGTCGCAAGTGAAAATTCTGGCAGCGAAGTACATGTGTTCCTTCAGGAACATCTTTTTTCACCCAGCCACTAAAAAGTGACAAATACAATTCTGAAACTGAATTCAACTTCGTAGTGCCAATTTCTGTTTTAGCAGAAGGGCGAAAAGGAAGTAACAAATCTAACATGGGTGAGATGTTGAAGAAACTAGATAGACAAGTTGTTTTGTTGAATTTCATTTCTAGGAGAACTTGATGATGACTTTTGTTAGGAAGTAGAGCAAATGTTGAGCATTCTGATCATATAATGCTCTATAAAAATGGAAAACCCTAAACCAACCTTAAAAGTTTCTCTAGTGTAGTGTCATAGAATAATGTGTGATGGAAAATTATAAGTAGTACATCCAAATAAAAGATTAATGTAAGGTACTTTCCAAATAAATGATGAAATTAAAATTCCATTGGCACATGACATTTACAGTCTAATGATGAGAAACACCTTGTCACAATTTTGAGAAGCTGTGAGGTTCCAATTGAGCTTGTTTTTGGATCTTGGGGGAGGCCGGACCTTCCTAAATTCTAAGGCAAATATGCTACTAGCACAATATATTATCCACAATATCTTGCCAGTAATCAAACAGTGAATTGAGTCCAGTGATATGTCCTGCTGCATATCCAACACCACAGGTTTATCACTGGAATGATCCAATCACCAATGATCCATTCACATTAAAAGGAACAGATTGCCACTCAATGCACACCAACAGAACATGGAAAATATCATGAGATTGCTCAACATCTTGTATCTAGAGGCACTCATAGAATACGAGAACAGGATTCCAGGTCACAATGATAATTCAAAACTACAGGCACATAGTCATGAATTTGGGGGGCATGCCCAAAGGAAGACAAATGCAGATCTGCACCTAGTAATAACAGTCAACAAAATACCCAAGTTTCAAGTCTTGAGGCTGGCACAAGTTTGTGAGATGTATTGGAAAAGGAAATCAGAGACTTTTAGGAGGTGGTAAACCCTAAACCTGGAAAACAATTGAGTACTATGAACAGCAAGCCTGAAAACAGAATTGACGTTTCTAGCAACCTTTGTCGAGCAAACCTCTTCTCAAAGGAACTTCTTCCAAAGTTTAGACCATGGCAGGAAGGCAACAAAGAGAGAGCAACAAGATTGACACCAACAAACAAAAGACATGGCTCCATTAACACATCAATTCTGACAGGATTAATGTGAACAGTTAGTTTACCTCCTCTGATCTGTGGTCCAACCATTACAAAGATCCAAAAAGAACCTCCTGCCATAGTTTCTCTTGTTAACCTGCAGGAAACTGAAAAAAAACTTCCTATTAAAATCAAGAGGACACAAAGTCCATACTGGAAGGAGGAAATAAACTGAGAGAACGGAACAACACATAAACTCACAACTTCTGCCTTAATAACTGAGTGCCCCCCTTTGTTTCTATCTGGTGTGCTCTAGGTGCACTGCAATGTACTATCCAGTGTGCAGAAAAACATTTGCAACCTGCACATGGCAATTGTGCTTGCTGCACTGATAGTGAAGACATTCCTTTGCAAAAGCCTTGGCACATCAAAAACACACAGGGTTGGGTGTGTGTTCTAAATGGAAGAATGAGCTCTAACAAAGAGGCTTATAGTTTGATGGCATGCTACAACCTTTAGTTAGTCAGGCAAGAGGTGGCAAATACTGTGCATAGTCAAGGTTGCTACCTGTCCCAGTGTTTTTTAGCTGCAGACCTACCTTATTTTTTGAGAACAATAACAACAGCCAGGCTATGAGGGATAGCTGTCCTGCTTTCAAGCCAATAAATGAATGCCATGTTAGCAAACTTTTCTCAAAAGCTGGGAGTACAATTACTTTGTTTACATTCCTGGGCCCACTCATCCTGGGTTGGCACAGTTTACATTTGAGGACCCTTCACCATTGTAAGTGCACAGGAGGGTTTATTGGAGCTGGTTCAAAACAGAACAAGAATGAGTGCAATCACAACCTTATGCATAAAGCATCAGACCATCATCAGCTTCAATCATGAATAGCATGGAACTGGTTGGAAGTCCAAACCCATGCCAAACAACCAGACCAAATTCCAATGGAGCCAAAATATATTGGCTACCATTTTTGAACCAGTTCCTCCATCCATGCTCCTCTTCTCACGTGAGCTCAGATTGGCATACAAATTGGAACATGAAACTGCAACCACAAATACACACCTATACAAAATTCAGTCAAAATGGCCCGATCCTCATTCTTGCTGGCAGGGCTGGCAGGGACAGCAATACAGGAGATTGAAATGATCAGGAGCCCAGAAAACCCCAGAAACATGGCCACCATTGCCAACAAGCTGGTTGTTGATGATATTTAGCTTGACCCCATTGGAAGCTATATAAGTCAACCCAGCTATCTGATGCCTTCTAAGTTTGCAAAGTTTGCAAAGACAGGCAAGCTTGGCACTGATCCAGTTTGTGTGGCTCTTGCATGACTCAATTGTAAACTAGTTTGCTTCCTTTTCTAAGCTCATGCAAATTACCTTCATACAAGTACTGAGAACTTTATCCATTCTTATGATTTTCATTCAAACTGAACTGAATTCAGAGAGGCCCCAGTAATGCCCCAGCTATGGTGGTATTTAAGCCAAGTCATTAATTTGAGGTACATACCACCAATGACAGATATAACCACCCAGTTCGAATATTCAAGAACAAAGAACAAATCCTTCAGTTGCTGCAACCAGTCATCAGACCACCTGCACTTCTTTCTCCCACTAGGTCCTTCAGTCTCCTTGGTGACCCATGAGTGCAGTGGTATCTTACAAGGTACACAGACATGTAAAGTACAGTACTCCTCAAGAGTTCTATCCCTACGGAACACACATAACTCCCATATGTGGTGATGGTGCCGAAGCCAGGATGTTCAAATACATACTAGATATTCAAGATATGCAAGAAATGATTGTGGGCTGAGGGACTTTTTCCAGCAGTAGAATTCATCAAATTGCAGGGATCATATTGCCTATGGAAAAGGCTTAATGTTGGACATAAATATTGTACAGAAGGATCTCTGCACTGAGCAGCAATGCTCCTGTTTTCAATTGTATTGTAGATTTAAACCATACATGAACCTTTCTGAAATTGCCAACTACAACTATTACTGGCCTCAGAAGAAACCAATTGACATTGTTTGGAACTACTGGTATTAGGCTTCAGCCTCAAATGAAGTGACTTGAAAAAGTCACTCTCCAACAACTTAGTGCTCAGCAGTAAGCTGAATTATGGGTAGCAACTCCCATTGTCCAAGCTCCTTTTGTCATAAGCAGCCCTTACCAACTTTGAATAAACAACTTTCCGGACAATCAGGGTGTCTTAGTAAGATGTCAGCTTAGACCTTTGCTATTGGGAGATCACAACCTCTGTGACATAGCTATCAAGAAAATAGAAAATGAGTGAATCACTCAGTTGGCAAGAGTCTTTGACATTGCTTTCTTTACTGCTTGTGCATATGTAGTATGCTGGTAGGTTAATGTCGACTCCATGAGATCATACACAGGTGTCTTTGGCTCCCACTCTGCACACAGGAATATACAGCTCCATTACACTGAAGATACAGCAATTCAAATTTCAGGTAACTGGTATTTCACCTCCTACAAGAAGCTGATATTTCTCCACCAAGAGTGACAAAATTAATTGTGTGGATTTAGTACCAAGCTGCTTCTTGATGATGGTCATATCTGGAATTCGCTTGTCGCTATCATCATAGCCTTGGCCATAGAACTCCATTGATGTCACATCAATAGTTGGTACTGCAGGTCTTGGGTTTCCACTCACTTTACAATAGACCTGCTCAGCCACACCAGTGCAGAAATTACATGTCTGCAGAAGGGAAAGCAACCAGAGCAATACATGCAAACTCCAGGTGTAGGGCTCTGAAAGGCACTCACATCTGTCATGAGTTCTGCAAGCTCCCGAACTGTTAATTCATTATGAGGGTTGCCAACATTGAAAATATGTCCATTGGCTCTTGCTGGATTTTCCTGGAAAACACAGATATTCAAAAGCAGCTTGTGAAGACGACATTGTCCCTTTAGCTCAAGGCAGATGAAGAAAAACACCCTTGACACAAGTCTCTCATGCTTTACTTCAAGATTGATAAGAAGGAGAATGCTACCGGAAGTGCTTACAATCATTCGCAGGACTGCCTCAATAGCATCTTTGATATAAACAAATGTGCGCTGTGACTGGCCCCCATCTACCAGCTTCAGTGGCTCTCCTCTCATCAAGTTCTGTGAAAAAATAAGCGTGAAGTCAGGATAATAGACTACAACAGAGTACAGAAAGTGGTAGTTTGAAGGTGAAACACCCCATATATCCAACCAGAAAAGTTCATCATGACAGTTGCTGGAAGCTTACATTGCTGAAGCAAGCCAACACCCTAGGTACACTTTCGCTTGGTCCATCAATTCCAGGAATGAAGTCCATGCGAGGGCCAATCCAGTTGAATGGCCTCACAATTGTAAACTCAAGGTCATTCTCAGCTCCCTCAGCTGCAAAAACAGAACAAGGATTCCAGTCCGACACCAGAGATGTGATCTGTTGAAGGTGAATAGCATAGAGAGAAGAAGAAAAATGGAGGATAATAAAAAGGAGATAATGGGAGTCCACATTGAGATGTCGAGTTTGCCCATACATACCATAAATAAAACGCTCAATAAGCTGCTTGGCACAAGCATATGACCATCTCTGTTTCTCAATTGGGCCAAAAATACAAGGTGATTCATCCTCCTTCAGAATATAATAAGCTGGATCCTGCACAAGATCACACAGACAGATCCAAATGAATGAGGTCCGAGCTGCTGTAGAGATTTCTCCAAATCAATCAGCACTCTACTAAACTGATCCCACACACATAAATTAAACTTCGACTTACTGCAATTCACAAAACCAGTTTGTTAGGAGATTGCTTTTTTTACGCACCTTCTTGAGAGGACTGTCGGCTGGAAGGAAGCTGCCAATAGTCTTACCATAGACCTCACATGTGGAAAAATGAATGAGTCGCTTGTGGTTCACTCTGCAATACTGTACCTGCATGAACAACAAAAGAAGATTCACAACAACAACAAAAAAAAAACCAAGTTATATCTGGCTCTGAACTCAAATCTTCATCAAACCAAAAGAAAGCTTTCAAAAATGGCATCTGCCTGGAGGTGGTTGGGAATGACGTGCCACTAAATGTGTAAACCTCCTTCAGCTTACCACTGGTAAAGCATCGATGAAGTTGCTGTAGATGGTGTCCAAGGGCCTGGTGTTATAGTCTGCAGGAGTACAGATGGCTGCCAAGTTGATAACCTGTTTTGTTCCAAACATTTGGTAAGTACTCGATGGCAAAAAACACACACACATCACAATTCCAAGTATATGATGATCCTCACACATGGTGCACATAATGAATTGACCGACAGCAAATTGTTGTCAAACAAAGTAACTGCAAATCCAGCCAACAAACTTGTTCTTGAGCCCCCACCTCCTCCCCCCCCCCCTTCCTCACCCCTAATCCAGTTCTTTTGTCAGTCGCTCCAGCCCCACTGCCATGTACACGACCCTACTCACCTGCCGACACTTGACTTGACGAAACCACAAAAGTCCCGGAAAACTAATCCACGCACACACGCACACACACAAACAAACGACAAGAAGAGCAACAACCACAACAACAAGTCGACAACAGGGGCAGCAGCAAAAATCAGGCTCTGAAATAGGAAAATAAAATAAAAATCCAGAAAGCACAAGGTGGAAAAGAACTTTACCAAGTCCGAGAGCTTGATGAGGCCTTCGAGGCGGGAGTCATGCTTGATGTTGATTTTGTGGAACTCAATGCGATCACTCCAGCTCTTCCCGGGAGCTAAAAGGTGCTGGATCTTGTCACCGTAGACATCCACAGCCAGCACGCTGTGATGCGTGTCCCACATCAACTTCTCACACAAATGTGAGCCGATGAAACCGCCGGCACCGATGATGCAAAGCTTGAGCGGCCGCACTTGTTCCCCGTCCAAATTGCGCCGCACTCCCACCCTCGTCGTCGCTACCATCGCCGCCGCCGCCTCCTCCTCCTCCTCCCCCTCCTCTCCCACAGCAACAAAACCTCCGTCATAACTCCCATTCCGCACCGCCATAATGACCTCCTCCTCCTCCTCCTCCTCCTCTCCCACTACCAGCTACACAGCTACTTTCTATGGAAGAAAATTCAAAAGAAATCCGATTCCACACTCCCAACTGCTACTACTACTTCTGAGTCCTTCACTCACTCAAGTGCCCACCACTCCCACCTCTCCCCAATTTATTCAAAAATAACAAGAAATTTCACAACTCATCAAATCACCTTCTTGTGTACAAAATGTCCACCACCACCCCCCAATTCTTTAAACCCACCTA
>Ga0209208_10008759_pt1 | contig 13427 bp, 14 predicted proteins | sample S1TSphfallax_3_FD_187694 | JGI IMG/M metagenome (GOLD analysis project Ga0209208, IMG submission 187694) | Host-associated microbial communities from peat moss isolated from Minnesota, USA - S1T2_Fd - Sphagnum fallax MG (SPAdes) (version 2) | ecosystem: Host-associated > Plants > Peat moss >...
TGGATCCAAATGTTAAAAATTACTCCAAATCTGGGCACTCGCCTATTCAACCGATGTGCTTTTTTCAGTGGACCTGCTGCAGTAATGAAAGTGATGTGAGCGTGGATACCTCGTTCTAGCATTATAACCGGTCCGCAGCAGCTGCTCTCGAGCTTCATGAATTTCGCAGCAAACCTACATTCTTGTGAATCCCCAGCACTTCGTTGAACTGCACATGATTGCCACCTGATTACACTCTTACAAAAAAAACAAGTTTTCGCTCTAATTGAATAACATTACTGAACGTCTAGAGGTTTGATCAGACTCTTCTCATTGATTTCAAAAGCAAAACATAACGATATTCACCGACACAATCAAGCGCACCGAGTTGTTCCCTAGGCCACATTGGCCCATGACATCTTACCTCAAGATAAATATTGAAGGGTGAATTAGGGGACTCTTCTTTCACAAACCACATACCACGGGCAGAAAGATGAAGCTAGAGAGATTGAGAACCGCAAGTTATAGAAAAAAGAGTACGAGCGTCTGCCGCTCTAATCTATTACGCATTCACATATTTCAATAGGAAGTTATCTTTCAGTTCGCATATCCGTCTGAATCTCATTTATGCCGTCTGCCCCCAGAATCGATTTCCTACTAGCGAGATATTGCTCTGATGTACAGATTGATAGATAAGGCCAACACGAACTTGTTTTGAGCATTCGCCCTGTACATAGTGATTCTTACAGAAACTCCATACATACATACGTCTGATCGTGTTGCTAACATTGTGAGATAGTACTTTCAAAGATAATCCTGTTGAGATAAAACATCTTCTTGCATACATTGTAAGATCATGAACAATCTTGGATAGTTAAGTAAGTTTTTATACTTATATAACCAACTTACAACACCTTACATCAGTGATTTGGACTCAACAATCCAATCACGAGGACAACTTCCTCACAGACCCACCGAAACGTTAATATACTGTAACTATACTCTTTAGGATATATCCGGAAATACCCACCATGATACTTTTGCATATAACTAAAGAGTGAATCTAGTACTGAGCAACTCGGGAGGCCTGAAGTATCGGGCTGTAAGTGGTAATGGCGGTTGTAAGGGTGACCGAAAGGGAAGCGAATTGCGCGTTTGCAGCTGGCTTCTGGGTTGGAATGAGAGCAATCAAATCGAAGGCCAAGGTGTCGATAGCTACCTCTAGACTTACAAGAGCCAGTCTGATAGGCTCGAAGAAAGGGACCAAAGTTAGCAGCCCGTGCTTGCCAATAATAACTTGCAGCAATGCTTGGTGGACCTGCACGAACGTGGTGAGGGCTTGTACAACCAACTGTACATCGTCGTCTGAAAGTGGACCTGTCGACACCGAGTCCACCCTAGTGGTGCCTTCAGCAATCTTCGCTATGATGGTGGTGAATCCTTCGGCGATAATGAATCTTGTTGGCCAGCGTTGAAGATGGTTATGGTTTGGACTGCAATTCGGAGGTTGTTAGACTGCGTGGTGACGTTGTCAAATCCCTCCAGAATCTTTACCGTAACGGGATCTGGGTCTGAGGAAGCCTGGCACAATGCTAGAGCCGAGACGAGGAGCACGAAGACGGCCTTGAAAGTGAGCGCCATCTCGAGAAATGTACCTGCATGTCAGGGTCAGAGTCGCGAATAAAGCATGGGTTAGAATGGTAGTAGGCAGGCAGCAAATTCAGCAATGCAGGAAAACAGCGAAGAGATCGGAGATGAATAATTGTATGAGACAAATGATTAACTGCTCAGACAAATGACGTAGTCCACTGATCAGACAAATTATTCCGCAAGTCCCGATCTGATAAAATCTCAACTTTGAACTACAATGTTATCATCTCCGATCTCTGGACGGTTTGATGCCTCTCATTCTCGTTCTACCATTCAGAGGGAATTGCGAAGGAAATTTGCTAGAAACTTGTCGCAAATCCCTTACCAGCTGCAGAGGTTGCAACAGAGAACAGATGATGAGAGAAAGTTGCCCTCGATTGGATCGAATGCTCACATTAAGCGCTACTTATCTGGAATTCGGGCACAAAAGAATCTGACACAAGTACATGCATGAGAAGTCCGTGGGTGGCTAGTTGTAGATACCTACTGCCCCTACAATGTGCTAAAATGAACTGCAGCAGGTAAAAGACAGCCCATGTGAGAAATGCTGCGAGCAAAGTGTTGGGTCTAGTTTCGGGTTAGGCCGGTTTAGGTTAAAGATCCCGGGTTTTTTTTGCTCTTGTGGGTTAGGGTATAGAGAAAGAGAGAGCAAGGAGGAAGGGGTTTTGGATCTGGAACTTGTGGTCATCAGATCAGCAGCCTGGGGACACACCCATGTGAAAAAAATCCAGAACTGTAAGGAGATTTTGAGAATTCTCTCAGCAGAGACTAGGTAGTGTAATTGAATTGAGATCATTGACAACGTGATGAGTTCTTCTTTGCATTTTTCTGGCAAGGATTGTCGTCATCTCCAAAATTTAGTGCCCTGCCCATTTCGGACCATGAATTCTCACTCACAGATTGAAACCTAATTTGTAGCTCCCAATCAACAACATCAATGGGCAGATTTCGTTTGTTTGCATTGAGAGTTCGTCACCCTAAAATAGTTTTTGTGGTAGGAATTGCTTGCTTGCTCTAGGGTTTATGCATTGCTTCTGCTGCTGCCAGATAATTTCACAAAGCAAGTTTGTGACTATAACTCTATGAGCAAGTTCATACCGTAGGCAAATACTACTATAAGGACTGCTACAGTAGTCCAGATGTATTTGTATTCAGTGCAGATCTGAATTCACAGCCAATTTGTTGTCTTGCTCATATCACCAAATTATTATTGTTTGAAAATATGCAGGTCTTGAACTCAACGTGCAAATGATGTGAAAGTGTCAACTTGGCAACTGGGTCTCCAGGAGAGATAGACAGATAGCCTTTTGAATAGCAGAAAGAGTAAATGAGAAGACTGATGATGATTACAAGACAGAAATCAAGCATCTCTCCTCCTGCTGCATGCGGCTGGAAAATTAGTGAATGATCGAGCAGGTTTGGGATGAAACTCCTCCTCGTCCTCCACCTGCTGCTGCAAGAAGTGGATACAGCAATCATGTTGGCGAGAAGGTGGCTTAATTGATCAGTTGATGAAAAATCCGGCTATTATGAGCGACAGTGTTCTGGGAATGGTAAAAGAATTGTTCATCCAGATGGGTTACATTGCAATGGGTTGATAGTATAGCCCTAGATCTGCATCCCTGGACCCTTTGTATGAGAGGGGTGATTACTACACTTGAGTGAAGAAGTGCTTCTGCTAGGAATGCAATTCTTATTCTGTGTCTTGGGTCAGTGCTTGGGAATGGAAGCGAGGAGGTATCCAGGAGCTGAGCTTGATTTTGTTGGGACCTAATGTGGTACTGCTTTGAAAATGATCTGGCTACTAGTTGAAGAAGAAAGTAAAGCCACCACCTTTTTTTTTTTTTTGGAGGCAAAAACCCCATTCCTGAAGCTTCTTCTCCAGTCAATTGGGGCTCCTCATCTGCTTACGGAGAAACAGGTGGCAAATCTCTCAAGTCCGTTGCAAATGAATCAATCAAGCTTCCAAGTTCAGAGAATCCGTGAACTATATATGCGCAGTGGGTTGGTTGATACCAAAATATAGCAAGATGTTTTAGATCTCAGTTAGAGAGAGAGAGAGAGAGAGAGAAGAAAGCTGGGTAATGGTAGACGACGCACAGATGTCCAGAGTGGGACAAACGCAGCAGAGCAACCATGAAATGGCTTGAGCGAATCAGAGAAAAAGTTTCCAACTCATCACTCACATCACCTCCGCCAAGGCCAAACTGGTTGTTTTTGGATGAAGGCACCACCAGCTCAAGAGTCAGGTATTTGTGAGCTACTTCCTGTCTCGAGTTTTTTTTTCTTCTTTGGTAGTATCCTTAGAGACAGACTAAATGGGTGCTCATACGATGGGGCTGCTGTTGGCCAGGGGTAGGGTTTAAAGTTTTACAATTGAGATCTGCATGATCTTAAGGGGGGCAAAAGCATCACTTGCCCATGTTGTGATTTTTTGACCACTTCAATTGGAAGGAGTGGCTCTAACAAGAAATTGCACGTTTTGGGTTGTCAGAGAGAAGAATGAGTCTGAGCAGGACTTCAAGAGGGCATGGGATGATTTTCGAGCTGCAAATTCTGACAAGGTGAGGTTTTGTTTCCGGTGATGAATTGAGGTTCCACCACTTGACGCATTTACTTGTTTGAGAATCTACCTCTTGTCTGTTGGTGTTCTCTCCAGCTACATGCTTTGTGAATATTATTGTTGGGTGTTCATGTAGGAGAAGGAGGAAGCCTTGGAGAAGACACTGAGTCTCTTCTGCAAGATCGCCCGACGCAATTCCAATCCTGCTGAACTTGCCCTGACGTATGTCAAATAGAAAAAAGTAACCCTTCTTTGGGTGCTAGAATTTTGTGAGGATTGAAGTCAAGCTTGAATCTTTTAATTCAAATCATTTGTGGCATTTGTGACGTTGGAGCAGATACATTACACGGGTTGGCTTGGCTGACTATGCTAGGAAATGGGTAATTTCTGTTTCTGTTTCAGGCTAGTGGATGTTCGTGTGTTTGGGTTTGTGGTCACACGAGCACTGGTAACAGATATTGAAAGGTTGTGCAAGGCCAGTCCCAATGGGCAGCTACAACCAAATGACATTCTCAACTTTTTTATCGATGGACAAAAGGTATATGCATCTATATATAAGCCTGACAAAAAAATTCCCTGTCTTTCTCCTTTCTCCACTTCAACAATCTCACAGTTTTGGTAGCTACCCGTTCAGAGCTCCATGTATGTACTGCAACTGTTTTCCTTCTCAAATCACTTTGTTTCTACTGTCTCTTCTGGACATTCTATCAAAGCCTTTGCCTTCATATCCTTGTATTTGCTGGTGCAGGGAGAGTCTTCTTTTGGTGCCAATTTGTTGTTTGCACTCGAAGGTCTTGTTGCTCCGGTATGTGTTCTGCATCAAGCTCTTTTTCACCTTCTGCCAACAAAAGGGAAAACAGAAATGAAAGATGTGTGTCTGGTCATCACACAGACGGAAAGTAGTACAGCTCTCTGCAAATGCAGCTTTTGGATGTGGATTGTGGGTGAGAGATTGTGCTAGGATACACTTGAAATTGCTTTGTTGTGTTGACCCACTATGTACTTGATTGAGCTCCTCCTCCTCCTCATCATCATCATCCTAAGGCACATTGTAAATGAGTTGGTTCTTTGTGCAGCCACTGGATGTGTAGCCGCTATTGGATGCAGGCCTTCTCTCATCCCTTGTGCTTGTTTTGCATCACCTGCTTAGCTCTGCTGTTTCTGCCAGTTCTGTCACAGCCCCACACCACTTTGGATGGATCGAAATTGACTGATGACATCAGAGATGAGAGTCATCGAGCGATGGTAAATTCATCTTTTGAGCTCAGTTTAGATTGATTGTCTCTCAGAGGGTTTTTTTGTTTTGTGTTTCCCTTAGTCTGAGTTCTTTTGTAATGGGTCATGGTGATAGGTGGAAGGAGGTGTAGTGCACATCATGAAGGCTTTGGCACAACACCCTGTTGCAGCACAAAGCTTAGTGGAAGATGATTCACTGCAGCTGATGTTTCATATGATTGCATTGGGTGGTACGATACCCATGTTGTCACACTCTGATAGCTTCAAGAAGATAGCTTCAACAACTCCACCTCTCCACCTCGCACAGCTTCATCAACATGTCATGCAGGTCCTAGCCTCATCTGCAACAATTCTTTTTGCCCAATTAAAAATGCTTTGGATTGTATGTGCACCCCTGTTTGGGAAAGTTGTCTGACACCTAACCCTAAACCCTGAACCCCTTCGCATTGGGTTACAAAGATTGATTGTTTTCTCAGGCTATTGGTGGATGTTCCAGATACTAGGATTGTTGCTGACAAGTGACAATGGAAGCACTGCAAAGTATATTGAGACTCATGAACTGGTGTGTGTTCGAACCTCTCTTTTCTTGTCCCAAGTGCTTATTTTTCTGGAGCTTGTCTTTTGAGTTTTTTGAGTTTCTCAAAATAGGAGGTTTATTTGTACTTGGTTGGGGAATTGGTTTTGCAGGTTGAGGTGCTCTTGACACCTGTGATGGATTTTGATGCACATACAGGCGATGCAAGCTACACAGTAGGGGTGGTCTCATTGCTCTTGAACTGCATCCAGCTCTCTTGCCACTCAGGTATATGCTCTGATGGGTTCTGTGTTGGAATCCTTAGATGCTGAGCCTGAAGCTAAACTCTAAACCCTGTCTTGTCTTCTTCAAGTCCTTTTAACTCCAAAATAGTATGGAGTCTTTGTTGAAATGAAGACTAACTTGGGTTTCCCTGTTGAATCTTATGTGCAGAGTCTGGTGAAGTTAGTCTGAAACACAATTTCCAGACAGGTCGTGGCTACTTCTACTGTGAGCAATTGGCATTACAAATTGTGGAATCTAGTGCAGAGTCAAAAGGGCAGGGTGGCCAAGTTTCTGGCAGAAGCAGCAGCAATCAGGAGCCTGCTGGGTGTCTGCCACCACCTTTGATCTGGTTGTTGGACATCATGGTAGATCTAGCACAAACAGGTTCATGAGCATCAGGGATAAGCTTGGCTGGGATTGGAGGGAAGGCTGGGAAACCTTCTCCGAGTGCAAAATCTGTATCTTTGAGCTCTAGGCACTTTCCTCCTCTACTTGAAGTCGCCAGATCTGGGGGTGTGGATGAGACACAGCTAGATGGCAAAGTTCGGGATGTTGATGTTGTTCAGTTCTTCCAAGATGTGTTTCTGAAGACGGATAATGTAATGCTGCAGCTTGAATTACTGGATCGCTTGCTTGCATTGTTTGCTGGTCATAGTGACAACTGCATTCTAGTCCAGGAGCTTCGCACAATGCCTCTTTTCATCCAGAACATGGGCAACTTCCCACCCATCCTGCAGGAGTGGGTATTGAAGGTGTTGGAGTATGCTGTCACTGTTGCCAATTGCGTTCTAGAGCAAGAGCTCCTTTCACTCACCTACTTACTGCAACAGCCTTTGTTGTCACCACTGAGGGTAATTGTGCTTTCATTTTTCGAGAAGCTGTTGTCATTTGACAGACACTATAAGAAGGTTTTTCAGGAAGTGGGTGTTCTTGACTTGCTGATGGATGATGTGAAGCAATGTGAGCCTCCAGCTTGTGCAGCTCTCCATTTGCTTACTCTAAACCCAATCAGGGCCAACAGTAGGAGCATCTTGGAGTTGAAAAAGGACTGATGCTTGTCTCCTCCCTCCCCCCGTGAAATTCCCAGCAAGAAGGGCCCACAAGAATTGCGGATTTTCGAGGATGAGGCAACACTTGGGCTGGCATGGAACTGTCTACTTTCTCTTTAACGGAAGAGCGAAGGAAATCAGATGTTTTTCCGAAAGAGAAATGGATTTATTGAAATCTTGCCCCTTTTGGCTTCTGCTTCTCAACGCACAGGCTTCTTGCGTGCACTTTCTTGCCTTGTCAGTGAGGACACAAGTCAAGTACACTTTGTGCTGTGACCCATATATGTCATTGAGGTTTTTCTGTACTGTAGAGGTGACTGGGTATATCACCAGTCTTGATCCTTGGATGCGTTTGTCTTGGTGATTGGTGGCAGAAGTTCTGATCATTGATAGCACTAGTTTTCCATAACTATTCACAGAATTTTGTTTGTTTTGGATCTGGTTGTATTCTTGGTTGACATGCTGCATACCATTGCTGTTGTGGATTTTGTCAGGTGCACAGCAAGGAATTGGGGTTTCTGGTGAAGGTTGTGAATAGCGGGATTGTGACAGGCAGTAAAGGAAGGCAATGGCGAGTGGAGCTGGAGGCAAAAGAAGATATACTCTAGGTAATGTGGCGTGTCCTTGGAGCTAATCCGGCAACCAAGATTGTGTTTGGGGAGGCCAAGGGCTTTTCCCTCCTCCTATTGGTCTTAGAGAGTATTCAAGCTGATGAAGAGGGTTCCAGGATGCTGCGAAGAGATGTGTTATTTGGTCTTGATGAGTCACAGGCATCTTCCACTGTCAACCTGTCGTCATCATTGCACCAAAAACCTGAAACCCAGTCCCATATGGAATTGTTTACCTCCTTGATGCACGTGCTGACTGTAGTTGTGGCAGATATGACAGTGAACCGCAACTTCTTGCATGAAAGTCTAGTGTCGCCGGCATTCAAGCAATTGCTGCTCAAGTCCGGACTTTTATGTGAGCAGCACGAAGACAAAATTGCTGAGCTTTTATTTGATGTAGCACTTGAGAGGGTCCATTCTCCCTCTCTGAACACACTGGATGAGCAATGCAAGTGTTCACAGTTTCAGGTGATCTAAATGAGCTGCTTGCATCATGATCTGAAAGTGATCGTGCCTTTGGTTGATTGTAGAAATAGTGGATGAGCGCAACCAGAGAGCAACAGGCATGGAACACAAGTTAGCCATGCTTGAGGTGAGACTGCTGGTTCTGTTAGGACAGTTTCTTGGTCTCAAGAACCTACACAGGACTTAGACAGGGCTTGCAATGCTTGATGGACTGTGTCCTGTAAACTCTTTTAAGCTGCTCATTGTGTGTTTGTAGCAGTGTTACTGGTATGCCAGTTGTACTTGTGTTGTTGCCAACTTGCAATCCTTTTAACCTGACTGTGAACACTATTTTGAGTAGCAATGGGACAAGACATACAGAAAACTAACATTGTGGGCTTTGTAGGTGGAGTGTGCTACATTCAACCAGGAATTGCAGGAGTCTCAGGCACGCCAAAGACGGGAGCAAAAGTGGCCTAATGAAGAAGCTGTGCAGACTGCTCAGGTACAAGTTTATGAGAAAACACAGTTGGGTCATGTTTTATCTGTTTTGATTTTGTGAAGGGCAATTTTCTTGGGTCTCCTGCTTACTGTAATGATCAGGATCCATGGAAATTACTTCAGTGTTTTTGGAATTTCGTGAACTCATGCAAGTGCAACCCATGTAAACAAAAAATTTATTATTATTATTTTTTTCCTGAAGAACTTGTGGGAGGAGATCAATGAATAATAAAATGGCTTTCCTTCTGATGATTTCATTCTCTTGTGGCTGGTCTCTTGTCCCTCTGAATGGAGATTTCCAAGAATATGGCCAAGTAGAGTTTGAGAAAATTGTTCCTTCAGGTTAGCTAGATTTGTAAATTACATAGATAATGTGTAACATACCTCCTTGCACTGTCTTGTAGGTTTGGCAAGAAGAGGCAGAACATGCACGTCAGTTGCAGCGGGAAGCTGATTCCAAGCTCTCTGCCATGGAGGCAAGTTGCTAGTTTACGTTCTTGCAGGAGCTGGTTTGACAATGTCAATGCAAATGAATTGTGAACCTGTGTTAGCTCATGTGGAAGTCAATTGCATCATATAGTAAAAATCCATCCCTGGCTTCTACCGCGGCTGGTTGTGCATCAACCTTGGCTTTTGTGGAGCCAAACTTGGTGTTGCCACTTGTTGTTTCTCAGTTTCACGCAGCCATGGACACGGTGAGTGCAGAATTTGAGCATTTGGGTCACAGCCTGTTTGTTGCTCTGGTTGTAAGAAGGCTCATGACTGCTTTGCAAAGTGGGTTGAATTCTTGAATACCCTATCATACAATTCAAGTTCCATCAACCCCTGTTACTAAAGTCAAACATCAAAATTGGTTGAACCAAAAGGAGCATAGAGGTGACAATATTACCCCGGAAGGGTGGTTAAAAGTTAGTGACCTGTTCATATGGAGGCACTAGCAGTAAAGAAAAGATGCTCAATTAGGCTTGTTGGCAGGTTGCATGTTGTTAGGTATCTTCTTCCTTAAGGCTGGTGTCAAAATGACTTAGTCTAAATGCGCATCCTTTAGCAGAGAAATAATCACACATATATGCTAATCTTTGTGATGCACTTAAACGGTTGGAGTTGCAATGACCTTGCACGTTACAACAATACACCCATTGCAAACTGCAGTCACAAGTTTGGCACTTGTAGCTTGTGTAATCATTTTGGCATCATCAACGCAGGGTTCTACTCAACAAGATGGCGTTTTGGAGTCCGACGCAGTTCCTTCTCCTAAGGAGATGCTTTGTGGTGGCAATGTTTGACACTTTGCTTGGCATGGATGCCAATGATCCACCCGAAACCTTGGCCACCCTGGAGCTCTATTGTTTTGTATTTTCATCAATAAGCATTCTTTTTCAATTACTATGTACATATTTTTCAAGCTGCTTTTGATTTCGACTGCACATTACTTGTGCAAGAAGCCTACATCTTTTCTGGTGTTATCCTTATGTGCTTTAGACAAACCATTGGTGGCTCTTATGGTCCTTGCCTTTGTTAGAGCTCCATCTTGACCTTTGGTCACCCCTCCCTTTTTTCTAATGGTACCTCCAATCATGCATGGTCTATGCCGTCCTCTCTATGGGGTGAAAACCTTCTTCAAAGGCATTACTCACTATTAACCATGTCTGTGAGTATGGTCCCCCTGCTAGGTATTGTAATTGTCAGAGTTTTCAATGAAAGGTGGGAGTGTTGGGAGATCAATCAGATGGAGGTTCAGATGTGTTGCTCATTGATTGGTCAGATTGGCTCAACGAATTTCTTTCTCATCTTTTCACTCTATTGGTACATTTGGAGCCAAGGAGCAAATCGTAAGTTGGTCCGTCCAAAACTTGTGATTTTGCCTTTGCAATTTGTGAATGCAATTGCTTGTCATATTTTGCCTATGGTAGAGTTGAGATTCTGTTAATAATATGCAAGCTCTTTGCAAAATTTTGTTTTTTTGTTTGTTCCTTGTTGTCCTTTCCTTTAAAATTCTACTTTTCCTTTTTTGTTGGTCTATTTTTTGTCGTGTCCTTGTGATGTGGTCTGTTACTAACCAGTAGTATGGTTGAGTCTTCTCGTTGCTTTCGGCTTTGCAGTAGAAATTTAGTTCACATGTTGGTGTTTTCACTGGCCTTTACCCATTGTAGGGAGTTGATGAAGTTGGTGGGGAAGTTGTGGTAGTTAAGTCATTATCATTGTTAGAACACTTCAATTGTTGTTGAACACTTTCCATATCTCCCATACTCGCATTGCCATCTTTGTTATGGGGTCTCATGGAAGGATTCATGATGTGGAAGAGCAACGATTGAAGGCAATTGTAGCATTGATTGAGTTAATTGTTCTTTACGAGCTGTATGGCATTAAAGATTTTGAACACTGTTCGTGATCAACATCTTTACGAGCCAATTGGCATTAAAGAACTTGCAACTATCTTTGCTTTGAAAATTTGATGGTTTTTGCATTTTATTTTCCTCCTTGTTTGCATTTTCTTGTGTTTTATTATAAACTCCAACTTACCTAATAAAAAGTGTAAGGATGGTTTTGAAAAGTTTATAAAATAAACTTTTCTTTCTAAGTTTGCATGTACTTGCTCACTATTCTTAGTTTGTTTCTCATTTTAAAGCTATGTTATTAGATTTATTGGTTTGTAATTCTTAGTTTGTTTCTCATTTTAAAGTTATGTTATTAGATTTATTGGTTTGTTGTAATGTTTGTTGTAAAAAAAAATTGTAAGGAATAATTTTAGAAATTCATTTCAATATAAGTTCACTTACATGTATAATTTTTTATGTCATTAGATGAGGCCCCACGAACATTGTTTTTTAGTTGATTTGTTAGACGATGTTTCTGGGGGTTAGGTTTTACCTGGTGCTTGTTGACAATTTAGTTGGTTGATTGGTCATTAAACTTGTTGGCCAACCCTTATCTTGTGATATCATGCATGTAATCTAATTTCATTAAATTGATATTCAAGTGAAATGGATTTTTCAAATTTTAGTGGACATTAAATTTATAAACACTTATTAAATTGTTTATTAAAAAACATATATAAAGGAAATGAATTTGCAAGTTCATTTGTGTTCTAAAGTGTTTCACATGTTTGTAAGGTTTTTAACAGCTTACATCCTAGTTTATAAAAGAGACAACAATTTCATAGCAATTTTCCATTTAGAGTAATCTTTTGATGTTTTTTAAAATTGTGGATTAACACCTTTTGACGAGTTGTACAACCTTACTAACCTTTTGATTAATCTTGAAATTGGTTTGTACAAGTTGATTAACATTCAAGAGGTGTCCACCCTCAATGTAAAAAGAGATATCATTGTATAGCCTTCTTGGTTTTTTCACGACCAACATCCTTGTTTATAAAACAAAGGAGAGTTTCATAGTCATTTTCTTTTTAGAATAATCTTTTGATATTTTTAAAACTATGACATGACACTTCTTTAAGAATTATATGGTTTAATTGACCTTTTAATCAATCTTGATCATGGTCTTTGCGAGTTAATTGACCTTCAAAAGGTGTCCACCTTTAATTTGTAGGTTATTTAACTTTTTATTTTAGGACCCTAGGCTATCTAAGCATCTTATTAAAAGATTTTGAAAACAAAACATGGCCATTTTGGTGATTCTTGGAGAGCTTTAAAACCATTTGCAATGCTTATAAGTGGTTCAATCTTCAAAAAAGAGTGAAATGCTTGTAAATAACATTCGAAGTACCAAGAAGTTCCATAAGTTTTTTTCATTCACTCAACAATAATATAATAGGTGCAGTCACATGCCACTAAAGTAGATACCTAAAGAAGGCTAAAAAAAAACCTAAAACATCTAAGACTTTTAAACTGCACAAAAATTAGAGTTGTATCTTCTTTGTAACCCAAGTTTTACGGTAAGCATTGATGATGAAGGAAAATCTCCAATTTACCCAATAAAAAATGTAAAGATGGTTTTCAAAAGTTTATAAAATAAACTTTTCTCTCCAAGCTTACATGTACTTGTTCACTATTATTCATTCAATTCTTCTTACAAAACCAAAAAAAGGATAGAAGAATAAAAGAAAATATACTAGTACAAATTGAAAAAAAAAATAGGAAAAAAAAGATAAATGATTTTTTATATAAAAAAAACAAAGAACAAAAGAGGTAAAACTACGAAATATGATCGAAAAAAAAAACATTGAGTAAGAAAAAAAATATGAAGAAGGAAAAAAAAATGAGGATTAGGGAAAAAGAAGGGAGGATCAAAATAAGGGGAAAAAATGCCTTCAAAATTTAAGAAAAAAATAGAAGAAAAAAAGGAAAGACAAAAAGACAAACAAGAAAAAAAAAATCCAAAGTGGGATAGCCTATGACTCCAAATAAATTTGGTGTGAAAATATGGTCAAACCAACATGAATTAAAGTGTCCATATGAAAGGACTTCACGGCCTATTAAGTAGATGGTAGTGATGACATCTGAAAAGAAAAAAAACACTAATGAATCAAGGCCCATGAGTGCCTTTTATTTTGAAAATGGATACTTCCAACCAAACCCCCCATAATGAATTTAACCCTAAAAAAATCAACCCCCTCCCCCTCCCATCCCCCTTCAATA